>Ga0302325_10015098_pt1 | contig 16426 bp, 9 predicted proteins | sample Palsa_T0_2_FD_201948 | JGI IMG/M metagenome (GOLD analysis project Ga0302325, IMG submission 201948) | Peat permafrost microbial communities from Stordalen Mire near Abisko, Sweden - Palsa_T0_2 | ecosystem: Environmental > Terrestrial > Soil > Palsa > Peat permafrost | place: Sweden: Abisko... | reverse complement strand
CACGCCCGCGCTTATATTGGCCGCAACCTGCATACGCAGGTTCCAGTGCCAGAAGGCGGAGGAGTCCCATTGGTGCCAGTCTCGCCCCGAGGAGAGCATGTCGGCGACGCCCGCCTGGGAGCCGGGATATTCGACTCCCTTTTCCGCAACCGCGTCAAAAAGGTAGAGGTTGCGGAGGTTTTCCAGGTATTCGCCCGCTCCGTCCTGCGAGCTGATCTTGATTGCTGCGCAACGATTCCAAAAGTTATGCCACCAGGCTTGGTGCGCGACTGTGCGAGCTGCCGAGAGCGCAGCACGTGCTGCGGTACTCGCTTGCTGCCTGCCATCGAAAGAAGGCGCCGCGGCGAGAATGCGGAAGCGGCCGTCAGCCCAAGGTTTGAACGACACCGTCATCGTCAGTGGGTCGGTCGCCGCGACCGAGACGCCGCGGCCCTCCGCGGTAATCGCCGATAGCGTACCGAAGGGGCGTCCGGAAAACCCGGGATTCTTATTGTCGATCCAATGTTGCCATAGCGTGCCCACCTTCCCTTGGGCAGCGGATTGAACAGTGCGCGGCTGCCAGAGCCGAAGTTGTGCCGTCTGCGGCTCCTGAGGCTTGGCTCCGGTTACTTCGATGACCAGGAGATCGGTTCCGGGCTGCACGTAGGCCTTCGCCGTCATTCCACCGCCGTGCTCTTGAAACTCTCCGTTGTAGAGATCAAGCCTACCGGCATAGTCCTTGGCGCCGGTCAGAGCCGTGAGTCCCGGGATCACAACTTGCCCTGAGGAAAGACGATCGGGAAGCGCATCGCCGCGATTGAGCTGCGCGGTGAACCCATCCGCCGACCAAACGGCGACGCCAACCCTTCCATTGCCCAGCGGCATCGCCTGTCCGGCTTCCAGGTTCGGCTGCCCGAGCACGATATCCGACCGGCCAATAAGCCCAGCCACGTCGACATGGAATAGCCCCTGCTTCCACGCAGTCGTGGTGCCGGGTTGCGCCGTGCAAAAGCCCGGCAAGGCGGCACATAGGAGAGCCAGACACCCGGTCCTGATCACTTCGCTGTCACCTCAAAAAGCCATACTGAAAAATCACCACGGGAAATTATCTTGTCTCCCGCCGGAACAGCCAGCTTCGCCCCTCGCAGATCTTTCCAGTTCGGTGTTTTGGTCGCCCGTATATAGGCCAGAGACCCCTCAGCCATGCGTCGCGACAGCCCCGTCCGCTCGAGAGCCTTCGCAACTGCGTCGCCGGAGAGAAGCTTGGTCGCATCGAAGTGCAGAGTCGAGGAGTCCGCTGCGATCCACGCACGGGCCGAGGCCAGTTGCGAGCCCTTGAAGAACGGGGAGTCTGCCCCAATATCGTCGAACCAGAAAATCGGGTGACCCTGCTGCAACAACCGCCGTTGCAAACCGATGAGTCCGGCGGAACTCCGATCAAGCGCTGCCGGCAAGATCTTGTGCTCCAACGACCACACCACTACTGCCCCTACAGCCTCCCCAATCGACCACTCGGTAGGATGCAGCCGGTAAGCGCCGTTGGAAATATGAGTTGTACCGATATCCTTGGAGGCGGCCAGCAGATTGTCTGCATCGCGCGCAACGAGTGCTCCCAGAGGGATTTCGTAAGGCTTGGTAGCCGATATAAAGTCCTGTCTGGCACAGCTATGAATATCGATCGAATATTGGCCTATGCCGACAGTATCGGGGTACTCGGCCGCGCGAGCACCCTTCTGGAAATCGACCGCTACGCTTTCCTCGACGATGGTGTGTAGCGCCAACATGCGCCGCGACTCCCGGATATAAGGCTGCTGCGAAAGAGCATCCCCGCTCCCCATGGCAGCGGGTTGCAAGGCAAGCTCCGGGTACCCCGATCCTGCGTGGTCATCGCGCGGGGCATCATGCTGCAGCCACCAGGCAAAGCCCAGCGACAGGCGTTTCGCCTGTTGGAGAGCCTCGGCCTGCGCTCGCGGATCTTTGGAGAGTAGGCGGGAGTCGCAATAATCATTGCTGCTCCAGTTGATCATGCTCAAATCCCCGGCGAACTTCTGAGGAAACTGAGAGGCATCCACAGACCGCCGGTAGTCCCAGAAAGAGCCTGGTGTGCCCGGATTTCTGGCAAACACGCCATAGGTGAGAAACTTGCCGTGCCCGTAGTCAACCACCAGCCCATACTTGTTCTTTAGTGGGCCATAGCCCGCGGGCGGCGTGATCTGGGCCATTTGCGAACCGCGCAATAGGATGAACGGATAAGTAAAGCTTTGGATATCGGCCGGGTCTGCTTTCTCCGGCGCATCTCTTTCTCCCGTGTCGCTCCGTGCCTCGGCTCCCTGACGAAATGGCAGGCCGCTCAGAGCGATAAGATCGCCTAGTTCGGTGGCATCGACGAAATAGTTAGCCTCGAGGCGCAGCCATTGGCCACGGCCAAGATCATAGACCGAAACACTTTGAATATGACGTCCCTGCCGGGAAACCCTGACCGGCACAGTATGTAACCATAATTGTATGGTTCCCCTGGCAATCAGAGGCTGTATCATGGCCCGCAACACATCTTCCCCGACGCTGGGCTCGAAGCACAGGTGGCTGACCCAGCAATTACCGGGATTGACGCTCCTCGCATACCTTTGGCGAATGCGCCGGCTCAGGTCTTTGTAGGTTGCCGTCGCCCCGGTGGTCTCAATCCACTTGTTATCATCCATGGCCGAGACGCCCTCTGAGGTCATCTGGCCACCGATCCACAGGGTCGGCTCGGTCATGCACACCGTGTGTCCCGCGCCTGCCGTCTCCAGTGCCGCGCTCACGCCCCCCATCCCACCGCCAATAATGGCCACGTCACAGTGATAGGTCCGTTCCGGTCCGGGTTTGAGAGCGACAACAGCGGCCGATGCATCTCCGTCAGCCTGGACGCGCAACACGTCCAACACCTGAATCGTATCTTCCGCCGCCATGGAAGCCGCTAATCCCAAGAACAGGCACAAGCCGCAGTTTCCGATTTTCGTCCCGTTCATGCATCAACCTGCATTGGTGGCTCATCTTCAGCAACTGCGTCTGTATCCGTAAATACATCGGGCACTAAGAGCTGGCAAAGCTCAGAACCACGATCGCCACCAGCAAGACAGCAATGCCGGAAAACATCCAGCTCCGCGCCGGCCGGGGCGCTGTCTTCCATTCCCCAAGAGCCAGACCAATGGCGTTGGCGGTGAGTAGACCCATGGCTAAACTCAGCGGCCAACCAATCGAAGTACCGAGACGACCAAGCCGCGGCGCCGCGGCCCCGTAGACAAATATGCTTCCTCCCCACAACAAACCCATCACCAGGGTGAGCGAGTACAACCTACCGCTGCCGCTCTGCCTGAACTTCAACACGCTGCCGTTGCGGGCAAGCAGGTAGATACAGAATCCCAGGTTGGCGATGGAGCCTGCAGCCAGGATGATGAACCAGATCAGGTTCGTGCTGGCAAACTGGCTAAGACCGGCGCTTCTGCCATGGTCGGCGATCGGTTGCGCCAGCGTAAAGCCGACATTGAATACCGCAGAAAGCACACCCGACCCCATCACCAGCAGGAGTGCCACCCCCAGGGGCCGGGCTTTCCCCACCAAATCGCCACGCCCCGCGCTTGCCCCGATGCCCACAGCCTTCTCACGCAGTGAGCCGGCCCGGCCACAAAGCACGATGCCTACGATCTCAATCAGAACGCCGGCGGCAATCCGCCTGCCCGTCGGTTCGAAAAGTCTTGCCGCGGAAGGGATAAGCAGCGGAAGCAAGGAGCCAAGAATAGAGCTGATTGCCAGAACGAACGTATTGGCCAGGGAAATGCCGATCGCACTGACGCTTTGGCCAAACATGATAGATCCAAACCCCCAGGCAAATCCGGTCAGGATCGCTACCCACACTGCATGGGATGGGGAGGAGGCGAGCACGGGCCAGCTATCGGGCGCAGTCAGGCTGATAAGCAAGGCCGGGAGCAACAGGCAGGCAACTATGATGAACAAGCTCCACACGTTCTCCCATTGCCAACGCCCGAGAAAGCGCATGGGGAGCGTGAAAAACCCGTTCATGACGCCCGAAAGGATCGCCAGCAGCGCGCCGGCAACGACCATGCTTGCCACGACTAGCTGACTATACAATAGGACATCTCCACAATGAGCAACCATGCCGCCCAAGGCCTTGCTTCAAATCAAAGACAGGCTTGTCGTTTCCTGCCAGGCTTCGCCTGGTGACCCCCTCGACGACACCGACGCCATCCGCCGCATCGCGGGCGCTGCGATTGCCGCCGGAGCTGCCGGCTTGCGCCTCAATAGCTCCGAACACATCGCCGCCGTTCGCCGCGATACAGACCTGCCCATCATCGGCATCAAGAAGCAGTACTTCGACGGACAACTCAGAATCACTCCGGACTTCGCCGCCGCCGCGGAATTGGCCACCGCCGGAGCGGACATCATCGCCCTCGATTGCACCCATCGTCCGTGGACTGCCGGCGACCCGTGGCAGAGGATCATCGAACGGATCCATCGCGAGCTTCGACTGCTGGTCATGGCCGACATCGCAACCCTGGGCGAAGCGCTGGCGGCCGCAGCCGCCGGAGCAGACATCATCGGGACCACGCTCAACGGCTACACCGAAGAGACCAGGGGAAACGACGCCTTCGACTGGTCGCTGCTGAAAGAGCTCGTCCGCCAAACCGGCCGGCCCATCATTGCCGAAGGACACATCTCAACCCCGGAAGAAGCCAGGCGCACACTGCAGAGCGGCGCCTGGAGCGTGGTTGTTGGTTCCGCCATCACCCGTCCCGGCAGCATCACCGCCCGCTTTGTTCACGCGCTTGCATCGAGGTCCCTGGACACCCCTGCGATCGGGGTTGACATCGGGGGCACCTCGGTCAAAGCAGGATGGGTGGATCGCAAGGGCAATGTAAGTCTCGTGACCCGTCTGCCGACGAAGGCCGGTGAAGGGCGCGACTCCATCGCCGCGGTCACAGAGCAGGTCATCGAAACCGTTTTGGCCGCGGGAGGCCATGCTGGATTGGTACCGGCGGGTTTGGGCATAGCGAGCGGCGGCGCGATCAATGCCCGGGAGGGAACCGTGTTTGCCGCAACCGAGAATTTGCCCGGTTGGGCAGGGTTTAATTTACGGGCCTTTGCTGAGGACCGCTTTCACCTGTCAACCTATGTTGCGAACGATGCGCACGCCGCCGTCCTGGCCGAACTTCGCTTTGGTTTGGGGAGCTCACTATCGGACTTTGTCGCCATCACCCTTGGCACCGGCATCGGGGGTGGGATCGTATCGGGCGGCAAACTCCTGCGCGGCCAGCATGGTTTCGCGGGCACTTTGGGCCACCATACCATCCGCTTCGACGGCCGTCGCTGCAACTGTGGACGCTTGGGCTGTCTCGAGGCTTACGTCTCGACTGCGGCGCTGGTAAGGGAGTATGGAGGGCAGCAAGACGATGCCGCCATGGCGCTGGAGATAAGCAGGCTTGCTCTTGCGGGGGATCCCAGAGCGCTGAAAGCCTACAGTGCTCTCGCCGCATACCTTGCTGAAGGGGTTGCCAACATCTTTAACATCCTTGATCCGCAAGCGGTCGTCCTTTCCGGAGGTTTGATCGAAGGCCAAGCTCAATTTGTCGCCGAGGTGGAAACTCGCGCCGCAGCGCTTCTGCATTTTGGAGCCAAACGGAAGCCCCGCATCCTGCACTCGCCGGCTGGCCAGTTGGCCGGGCTCCAGGGAGCAGCCGCATTGGTCTTCTATGCTGAGGAAGATCTGGCTTAGATGGTTCAGGCAAAGGGTCCAGCTTTTGGATTGTGAAACCGGGACTGGCGGTTTAAACTCCGGCGATCCGGCGTAAGGTTTCTTCGTGAATGAAGGAGTTGGCGTGAGCGGTAAGACTACCGGGCCCAGGGACGCGAACCTTGTTTTCGCCGGCATGATGGTTTTCATTTTATCGTTTTGCTGTTTGTCGGCCGCGGCGCAGGCAAGCAGGAATACGAGGGCACAACGAGGGTCAACGCTCGAGCCCCCTGCCGAGCGGTCGAACCCGGGCCGTCGTTACGTGGCGGTGATCGGAGTCAATCGCTATGCCAACTGGCCGATCCTGTCCACGGCCGTCAACGACGCAACTGGCTTCGCTACATTGCTGCAAAAACAATACGGATACCAGAGCGCCACACCCCCGCTGACAGAGGCGCAGGCGACGCGGGCGAACATCGAGTCGCTGATCACGCGCGATCTTGCGGGAAAACTGACGGGGGACGACGACTTGATTTTGTTCTTCGCCGGGCACGGGACGATCCGCACGGATGCGTCGGGGGAGCAGACAAGCTTCATCGTTCCTTACGATGCGCAGGCTCCGGGCCGCGACGAACGTTGGAACGATTACATCGATATAAAAGATTTCCTGCGGGAGGTTAGTGGCCTCCCCGCGAAACATATTCTGGTGATTCTCGATAGCTGCCACAGCGGGTTTGCCTTGGGACAGATGCTACGGTTGCCGCGGAGCGGGGGTGAGCGACTGACGGAAGATCTGGAGCGGAAGGTAAGCCGTAAGGTGATTGCGTCCGCAGAGGGAGACGAAACCGCTGCCGACGAAGGTCCGGTACCTAACCATTCGTTGTTTACCGGGTTAATGATTCAAGGGCTGGAGAGCGGTAAGGCGGATGTCTACGGCGATGGAGCGGTCACTGGGTCAGAGTTGGGCGCATTCGTACAGCATGCAGTTCGCACAACCGAGGGGGCAACGCAGACGCCGGTTTTCGGAGCCTTTTATTATGACGATGCAGGAGAGTTAATTCTATCGAGCGGAGGAGTGTTGCCCAAGCTGGCTCCAAGTAAATTGGCGGCATCGGTGCCGCAGGGAGCCCTAACGACAGCGCCGGGGCCTACCTCCCAGCTGATACCAACCGCGTCAAGGATGGACGCAAGCTACAATCGGGCGACGATTCTTTTCAATCAGAGACGTTTTTCGGAGGCACTCCCTTTTCTCAGTCAGGTCTGTTCGCGTGGCATAACGGACGCGTGTAACTCCATCGGGTTCATGTACCAGTATGGATTCGGAGTCGCACGCGACTATGTGCAGGCGAAGTCCTTCTATGAGCAGAGCTGCACGTCGACTGCTTCCATTGGTTGTAGCAATCTCGGTACGCTTTATCGCGATCGGCTCGGGGTCCCGCAAGATTATTTACGGGCGGTGTCCTTGTTTTCCAAGGGCTGCGATGGGGGGATCGTTCAGGGATGCGACAACTTGGGCCGGATGTATCTCGACCAGCCTGGATTTACGCACGATTATGCCAGGGCGCTGACTTTTTTCACCAGGAGCTGCGACGCGGGCGATGGGCCGGGTTGCGCAAACCTCGGCACCATTTATGTTCAAGGGTTTGGTGTAGCGCGCGATCCCTCCGCTGCGGCAAAGTACTTTTCCAAGGGCTGTAACATGGGCAGCAAAGCCGGTTGTTTCAGTATGGGAACCTTGTACCGGGTGGGTGAGGGAGTTCCTAGAGACCTATCAAAGGCGATTGAATACTTCAACCGCAACTGTCGTATGGGCGATAACGAGGGCTGCGAATCTGCCCAGAGGGTTCGGCAGCTAGGTGGGGGCGCGATGTCGCCAACTACACCCACTGTGCCGGCTAGACCGCCGCTAGCAACGCCGTCGAGTGGGCGGTCTGAGACACCAGGAGTATTTGTCGATCCTCAGACTGGCCTTATGTGGACTGCTAAGGATAGCGGCGTTGCTCTGGGTTATAGCAGCGCGGTTGCTTATTGCTCGAACCTTCATGTCAACGGCAAAAACGATTGGCGATTGCCGCGGGTAGATGAGCTAAAGACCCTATATGATGCCTCGGGACGCAACTTGCCTGAGTGCAAGGACTTTTCAGGGAAATCGTTGCCATACCCCATCCGCGTGCGAAGTGAGATCAGTCTGGGATGTTATTGGATGTGGAGTAGCGAACAGGGGCATCAAGTGAAAATGACGGGTGGGCCTGTCACGACGATTCGGATTTTCAATTTTTATTACGGTGCTCCAGGTGAGTCGTACGAGAACGACAAACAAAATAGGGCCCTGTGCGTCCACGAAGGCTCTGCAGCGAGTCGGTAACGCCTTTCTCAGAAGTCGTTAAACACGCCGTGACCGGGCCTGAGGGAACCGTCCGCTTCGATGAAGGAAAGGTTTCCCGCATGATCCATCGGTCCAAATTCGGGACGGTGTGCGTCTGCGATGAGGCTGTGATGCAGAACATAGGCAAGCCACCCAATGTCGCGTTCTTTCAATTTGCTTAGTGTCCATTGGACAATGACTGCACGTTCATGATCGTCCAGCGAGCCCCAGCAGGTTTCCGAGGCCAGCAGCGGCTTGTTCTTCCTATTCGCAAAATCCACAATCGCGTCTAGCTTCTCAAGATCCTTGTTTCGGTCCTGAATGAAATAAGGGTGCGTAGTGATGATGTCAGTGATCGGTTCTGCCAACTCGATGTCTTCCACATTAAGACCGGTCCCGATGCAGACGGGCGCCCGCGCACCCAGCCGCTTGCATGTCGTATAGGCATCGCTCAACCATGAATACTCGGCATCGCGCAAACTCGATGTCCAGGTAGCGGAGAGCCTGGTCAGGACCGGTTCGTTGCAGAGATCCCACGCGAATATCCGCGCGTCCTCTTTGTGCTTACCGACGATCGATTCTAGATATGGCTGGAACAGCGCTCGACGTTTGTCCTGAGCCAACAGAAGATGGTCAATATAAATGCCACCATAGTCCAGGACATAATCATGCCATCGGTTGAACAGAACAGGCATGACGACCAGGCGATGCTTGGCGGCACATTGCAGGGTAGCCTCAAACCGCTCGTCAAAAAGCCGCGGATTGCGGATGTACGAGTCCCAGGAGAGCCAAACTCGAATAGCGCCCATTTTCGGGAACAATTCCTTGCCCTGGGTCAACTCGAGATCGATCGTCGGTAAGTTGAAATTCTGCCACAGTTCGAAGCCGTTGCTGCCGTAACTGGGCTGATAGTTAAACCCGCGCATATCGCGGAAAAGAGTGTTCGCAACCTTCTTCGGCTCCGTTGCAACCGCCATTGCTCTCGGCGCGGCGGCAACCGCGACGCCCATCCTCACAAATTCTCGCCTGGTAATCATCTTCCAGCGTGCGGTTACTGATGCAAGATAGCTTTACCTGCAAGGAGCCGTGTCTGCAACTCCTTAACCGGCACGTCATACACGTTGACGTTTTTCTGAATCGCGATGGCCGCGGCAACTCCCGCGCCCTGACCGATAATCATGTACTGCGGCTCCATACGCAGCGTCGAGTATGCCACATGGCTGGCAGAAAAACATACCGGAACCAGAAGATTCGTTAGCCCGTCCTGCCGCCGCGGCAAGATAAGCCGGTAAGGTATCTCGTAGGGCTTGGTCGGGGTGTACATTTCCCCCTCGTTTTCGACCGCGCCATCGGCTGTCGGAATGCGCTCGACGTTATGGGAATCGCTCTGGTACGAGCCCATGCCGATGGAGTCCGGCTTCACCAGGTCGGTCTGAATGTCTTTTTGGGTTACCACATACTCCCCCAGCATGCGGCGAGACTCGCGGATATAGAGTTGCCACGGCCAACCCTGCGCATCGGTGAATTCGTCCTTGGCCAGGCCGTACCGGCTAATCTCGCTCCTGAGCGAATCCGGCACACTCGGATCGTGCGCCAGAAAATACATAAAACCCGCCACATAGGAAGAATGATCCTGCCAAATCGCCGCGCGCCGCGTGTAGCCGGCAGTGGGATAGTCCCAACTCGCCCCAATATCATCTGTCGAAACCGCGCCAAAGCTGTTGATGTCAAACTTATTGCCCCTCAATGGAGACATAATCACCATCTGCTTCATCGTCGGCGGATGACCCTGCGCCTTGGTGATAGCCGCAATCAATCTAGCCAGCAGTTCATATTGCTTGGGATCGTACCCGTTCGGCTTAGGCAGAGGAATCTCATTGGAAGCCTGGTCCGTCAGGCAAAGCCGGTAACTATACGCCTGAACCTTCTTATCCCCGGTGCCGATCGGCCCCTTAGGGCCCGGCTGCACCAGGGGTAAGAGCGAACCGGAAGCCGTGTACGGAGATACACGCACATTGAAGTGATGGTCCGGCCGCTGCCTTCCGCGAACGCCGGCCAGTGACTCTCCATACTGAGCGGTGCTCTCCCGGCCCCAGGCGTACGGCACGGGCGCTTCGGCCATCAGATCACCTTCATAGGTGCAGTCGGCAAATATCTTGGCTTGAATAATGGTTCCGTTTTCCAGGGTGATGGAGACAATCCGGCCCTGCCGCTTGCTGACGCCGCCTTTTTCGCGCAACCCGGAATCCACAACCAGCGTCACCTTGGCTTGACGTAACATCTCGTGGAACACCTGGTCGGCCACGTGGGGCTCAAAATTCCATTCCAGCGGTTCGCCATAGTGGGCCCCGACTCGTTCGAAGAACTCCCGCGAAATACCTCCGATCACCCTGGGATCCCCATTGTCGGTGTGGCTGAGGCCGCCGGTGACCATACCTCCGATATGATGACTGGGCTCAATAAGCACCACCTTGAGTCCTTGGCGGCTGGCAGAAATCGCTGTCGCTATGCCGCCGGCAGTGGCGCCGTATACTGCGAAGTCAAACTCCTTGGTTTCGCCGGAGCAGTACCCAACCACGGTCAGCATCAGCCCCAGAAAAAATGCCCGCCGCATATTACTTGGCCGCCCGGTGAAACTCTTGGCTCAGGTGAAGGATTGCCCCGTGTTCTCGCAACCTCTTCTGCAGATCGGGGATCGAGATCTCCTGAATGGATGTGTGCCCGCTGATCGCCAGGCTGGCCGCGACGCCCGCAGCCTGGCCAATAATCATGTACTGCGGCTCCATGCGCACCGAAGAGTACGCGACATGTGTGGCAGAGAGAGGAACCGGCACCAGCAGATTTTCCGCTTCCGATCGCTTCGGCGTGATACTCCGGTAGGCAATCTCATACGGCGTCACCGGCACCTCGACATCTCCTTCGTTCTGGACCGATCCATCCGGCTGGGCGACCCGCTGCACGTTGTGTGAGTCGCTGTTGTACGATCCCATCCCAATGGAGTCCGGCTTGGTTCGTTGGGTTTGCAGGTCCGCCTGGCGCATCACATATTCCCCAATCATCCGGCGGCTTTCCCGAATGTACAGTTGGTTTGGCCAGTGATCCGTGTCGGCGAACTCATCTTTCGACAAGCCCCACTGGTTGACCTCTGCCTGCAGGCTGGCGGGGACCTTCTCGTCATGAGAGAGGAAGTACATGAAAGATTGCGTGTAGAGCAGGTGCTCCTGCCAGATGCGGTCTTTTTCTTTGTAACTGGCTTCGGGAAACGTCCAGCTCCGGCCGATGTAATCCGTGGAAAATGGGCCGTTGTTGTTGAAGTCTGCCTTATGATTTGGGATCTTGACCGGGTTCGTGACGTCCCCGAACCGGGGCGCGCGGCCTATGTGTTGCGGAAACTCGTTCAGATACCGTTCCAACAGCGCAAACTGGGAACGGTCATAACCTTTAGGGCGGGGGAAGGGAAGCCGGTTCGCAGGATCAGTGGTAAGAATAAGACGAAAGTTATAGGACTGCACCTTTTTGTCCCCAGAACCGGGAGCAGCAAAGGGTCCAGGGTTGATCTCGGGCAGAAGATGGTGATGCTCATCGTAGGCGGAGACCGGCCAGGGGAAGAAATGCTTGGGCGCGGTGGTCCGAACTCCGGCCAGGTCCTCACCATACTCCGAAACCGGTTCCCGGCCCCAGGTGTAGGTGATCTTCGCCTGCGCCATCAGGTCGCCTTCATAGCTGCAGTCGGCAAAAACTTTAGCCGGCCACCGTTGGCCGCCTGAAGTGGCGATCGAGACGACCTGTTTGCCGCGAAGCTCGACCCCGCCGCGCTCCTGCAAACGCTGGTGAAAGTGGACCGTGACTCCAGCGTCCTTCAGCATGGTGCGAAAAATTTCTTCGCCCACATGCGGTTCCGAGAGCCAGTTTTCTTTTCGGTCCAGATCGTGCACGCCATAATGAGCTGCCGCCTTCATGTAGAAGTCGCGCGCGTACCCGCCAATGATGGTGAAGGTTCCGAGATCGGTAGCCGAGAGGCCACCGGTGACCATTCCGCCCAAGTGCACTCCAGGTTCCAGCAGCACCACCCGCAGTCCCTGCCTTGCGGCAGAATAGGCGGTCATCACCCCGGAGGCAGTAGCGCCATAGACCACAAGATCGGTCGTGTCGCTTACCGAAGCCAAGGCTGGTTGGGCCGCGATTGCAGGGCCCGCATAACTGAGCAGTTTAATGAGCTGGCGGCGCGTGAGTTTCATAAGGGTCTTAAGGTTTACCGATGCCAGTGGAGCACAACATGCTCGGCAAGCAACTGCGTTTGCAGCGTCGATGCCGGAACGTCTTGAACGTCGACGTGTTGGTGTACGGCGATGGCGGCAGCGTCGCCCGTAGCGTGGCCCACAATCATGAACACAGGTTCCTGCCGGATCGTGCCGTAGGCCGCATGGCTGGCAGAGACGCAGACCGGTACCAGCAGGTTCGTTGCTTCGGTACGTTTGGGGACGATGGCCCGGTAAGGAATTTCGTAAGGATCGTCCGTCGCATACATATCGCCCTCGTTCTCAACCCCGCCGTCCGCCGTAGCCACGCGTTGAACATTGTGGGAGTCCATTTGGTACGAGCCCATCCCGATAGAATCCGGCTTTTTTGAATCGTCAAGAACGTCGTGCTGGGTAAAGACGAAGTCACTCACCATGCGGCGTGCTTCCCGAACATACATTCGCCACGGCCAATGGCCGGTATCAGTAAACTCGTCCTTGGCCATCCCCCACTCGTTCATCTCTTTCTGCAGGCTCGCTGGTACGCGAGGATCATGGGCAATGAAATAAAGCAGTCCCTCATCGTATTGATGAAGCGCCTTCACAATTTCCTCTTTCCTCTTGTAGCTCGCTGCCGGGTAATCCCAATTGACCCCGATCTGGTCAGTCGAGAAAGCACCCATATTATTAAAGTCGGCTTTGTTGCCCTTCAGAGGCTCGATCAGGAAAACATCCTTCAGCTGCAGTTCGCGCCCCCGGGCTTTCTCCAACGCGGGGAGATACCTCGCCAGCAACTCATACTGTTTCGGGTCGTATCCGTCAGGCCGCGGGTAGGGCACCTGGTCCGCCTTGTCGTGAGAAAAGCAAAAGCGGAAGTTGTACGCTGGAACTTTCTTATCTCCTTGGCCCAGCTCGCCCTTAGGCAGGGAAGAGACTCCAGGCAGAAGCGAACCATCCGCCGCATAAGGGGAAACCTTGGTCCTGAACTGCAAATCCAGTCGCAGCGTAGAAAGAACTCCGGCCAGAGACTCCTTATATTGCGAAGCTGCTTCTCGTCCCCAGGTATTCGATACGCCGGCCTGGTTCATCAAATCACCATCGTAGGTACTGTCCACGAACTCCTGGGCCGAGAACGCCGATCCGTCTTCAGTGAGGATGCGCAAAATACGAGTGCCTTTCTTTTCCACGCCGTGCGTCTCACGGAGCCTAGCGTCTAAAAAGACTTGTACGTGGGCCTGTTGCAACATATCGTCGAGCACCTGTTCGGCGACGTGCGGTTCAAAACCCCATACCACGGGTTCGTTATAGTGGCGTCCGACCCGCTCGAAGAACTCACGAGGAATTCCGCCGATCGTTTCTGTGTTACCGCGGTCGGTGTAGCTAAGACCGCTGGTCACCATGCCTCCTACATGCGGCGCTTTGTCCACCAGGGCGACCTTCAAACCGCTACGTGCGGCGGCCAAGGCGGTCATGATTCCGCTCGGGGTTGAGCCGTACACCACCAGGTCGAAGTTGAGCGCCTTCGGAGCCGCGATGAGAAGGGGTGAACCTGCGAAAACCGCGCCCATGAGCAATAGAGATCTGACCATCCGAACCAAGCTGACCTCTGGGTAACGAACGGACCCGATCGTCTCAAAGGCGGGTGAGACTGTGTAGTTTCCAGAGGTTTTGTTACGCTGTTACGCTGCATTTACAGACAGATAGCTTAGTGATTGGCGGCGGCGGTCAACAGAACCTGCGATGCCGGGTGTTTCGCGATGGAAGCCTCATCCACCGGACGAGTCGTGGACTCAGGCGCAGCAAAGCGTCTGAACGCAACCAGCCGGCTCTGGAGGGGAGTACCTCCATTTACCTCGGAAAGCACCACTGCTTCGAAGTATGGACTATCACCTTGTTCCGCCTGCGCTTGCATAATCTCGCGCATACCAGCTTCCGAAGTTAAAAACGAAATAAGCGCGGTCGTCTGAATGCTCTGCACGATCAAGATGCGGCTGCCGGACGAACCCCGCGGCAAAAGCGCGATGATGCCCGGAACCACCTTGCGTGAGGCGGACTCCTGCAGGGCCGGAAATACACCCGCACTCCCGGTGGGCAAGTGCTTGTCGATGATGTACCTCTCGTGCGGCGCCAGCTTGAAGCTCAAGCGGTCCAGATCCGACTGAAAGGGCGCCAGCGAGGATGCGGTCCCAAACGTGACAATATTCTCGTGATCGATGATTCCGTGCGGCGACTCCGGAGCGCTTGAAATAGAGGTCTGAACCCCATAGCTATCCAGAAAGCGCGCCAGCCGCAGGGACGCAAACGTGTCAGAGGCCACGGTGTAATTTTGCCAACGGGTCGCTTTGCCCCATCGTCTTTCCAGATCAACCAGCTGACCGGACTTGTCCGATTTTGCGAAATCATTCACCGAAGTGTCGCGGAACATCAGACTGTTACCGTGATTCGGTACGTCCCAACTGAAAAACACAGGCGTGGGAAGAACAATGCGGGTCGATTTGCCATTGTCCAAGAACGTCTTCCAGAAGAGCGGAAGTTCCTGCTTCTCCACGGCTCCGCTTTTGGTGTCCTGGTGTACCGAAGGCCAGAGCAGTAACCCGATGCACAAGACAAGCACGACGATGACGGCGCTCAATACCGGAACCAGAACGCGGCCGTAGACGCGGGGCGCCTCAGGGGCAGCCGGCAAACGGAGGATGGCATCCTCGGCCCGCGCATGGTTTTGCCGCGTCTCATCTTTCGGCGTTATTTCGATCAGCTGGATCTCGTGCGTGCCCAGCGGAATAGACAGTCTGCTGTTCGACTGGCGACCTTCCGACTCGTAATACTTAGTCAGAAATTGCCTAAGGCGGGAAATCTGCACCCGAACCGAAGCGTCGATCTTGGATTCGAAGTCGGGGTTGCGGCCCAGGGCGTCCACCGCGATCGCGTACTCGCTGATATCCTTGCCCCGGTTTCTCCACAGGTATAGCAGCAGGCCGCGGAGCGTGGTCGCCCGTTTAAAGCACTCGCTTTGGAGAACCTCCTCCACATGCTTACATCCGCGAGCCTCTAACTCGTTCAAAGCGGCATTTTCCAAGGGCAGCCCCACGCGCAGCAGGCTAACATCTCCCGGATAATAGTGGCAAGACAAAGTCACCGCTGCCAGTGACTGGATGGTCAACGCAAAATCCAGCTGGGGACGAACCACCGCCTCGGGCGCTATCCCACTCATTTCACTGGGTAACAGGGCGTTACATAACCCTTCGAAACTTGACCAGTGCGAGTTTGTGGGCGCTCCCTTAGCGTGGCGCCATTTTTAGGCTGTTCGGCGTCCGGTGTCCCAAAGCGAAAACGAGGCAACTCCGCGCGCAGATGGAGGCCAATCGAACCGATTAAGGCTTTTAGGAGGCAATATGAAGAAGTTCGGCCAGGTTTTCTTGTCCAACACAATCCTCGCGGGTCTGCTTTTGTTCATGCCTGGGGTACTGTCAGCCCAGGTAGAAAACGGCACCATCACCGGCAGGGTCACCGATCCAAGCGGAGCGGTCGTGACCGGCGCTTCGGTGACCGTGAGCCAGAAATCGACCGGCCTGTTGCTGCACAGCCAGACGAATGCCGATGGAACCTATGCCTTCCCCCAGCTGCAGCCGGGTCCCTATAGCCTCGAAGTCGATAAACCCGGATTCAAGAAGACCGACGTAGCGATCACCCTAACCGTGGGCCAGGTGGCGCAGTTAGACGTGGAATTGCCCCTGGGCAATGAAACTGAAGTGGTCAACGTACTGGCCGATACCTCGGCGCAGTTGGATACCCAAAACTCCGCGCTGGACTACACCGTGGGCACGCAGCAAGTAGACCGGCTGCCGCTCAACGGCCGCAACGCCTACGGCTTGGCAGCCCTGACCCCGGGCATAGCGCCAGGAAATTATTTCGGTCAGGGCCTGAGCACGACGCGAGGCGCGGTCGTCGCCGCGGCCACCAACAATTTCGAAAGTAATGGTGGCGTTGGCGGTTCCAACGAGATTCTGCTCGATGGAGTTTCCATCGTGGTCTGCTGCCAGGGACAGCCGGCCGTGACCCCTACCCTCGAAACCCTGGGCCAATTCAAGGTCGTGACCTCCGATCCGCCAGCCGAGT
>Ga0302325_10015097_pt1 | contig 16426 bp, 10 predicted proteins | sample Palsa_T0_2_FD_201948 | JGI IMG/M metagenome (GOLD analysis project Ga0302325, IMG submission 201948) | Peat permafrost microbial communities from Stordalen Mire near Abisko, Sweden - Palsa_T0_2 | ecosystem: Environmental > Terrestrial > Soil > Palsa > Peat permafrost | place: Sweden: Abisko... | reverse complement strand
GCGAGCGTAGCCGCGATGGAACTGGTGAGGATGTCACGATTCCTCACATGCCCTAGCTCGTGAGCGAGCACGCCTTCTAGCTCTTCATCGTTGAGCAGATTGAGAATGCCCTGGGTAACGGCGACGGCAGCATGGTTGGGGTTGCGTCCGGTAGCGAAGGCGTTGGGTGAATCGTTGGGGATGACGTAGATCTTCGGCATGGGCAGCGCCATACGCGGCAAGATGCGCTCCACGATCTGGTAGACCCGTGGCAGCTGTTCGCGCGTGACCGGCTGGGCGCGATACATCGATAACGCCAGCTTGTCGGAATAGAAATAGCTGAAGAAGTTCATCCCGGCAGCGACGAAGAATGCCAGGATCATTCCGTTGCGACCGCCAAAATAGGCGCCGATGAAGATGAGGAATAGGGTGAGCGCTGTCAACAAAAAGGCAGTTTTCAAGGTATTCATAGCGCGGCACCTCCCGCACTCAAACCACTCTGTATCTATTGTGTCACGTTGCGTGGCCAGGGGCGAGCGATTCAGGTCGGCTGTATCCATCCCTGCTTGACGCCGGGATTGCCCGCAGCATCGAGGCGGGTCATCTGCTCGCTGCTGAGGGTGATATCGAGGGCTGCAATGTTCTCCCGCAGTTGCTCGATTTTGCTGCCGGCGATGATGGGGAGGATCGCCGGGTCGCTCTGCCGCATCCAGGCAATGATGGCCTGCGACGGGCTGCACCCGGCTTCTTTGGCTACAGCGCGCAACACGCTCAACCGCTCATCGGAGTCGGGACCGGCGAACTGGGCGGGCACTGCGCGGTCAGAGCGGGTGTAGGCCCCTTGCAGAAGAATCGAATAGCCGACCAGCGCAATTCCATGAGCCCGCGCATAGTCTTTCAAGTCTTCACTGATGAAGATCTGTGGTCCAAAATCAGCGCCGTGGCGAGGACGCAGGTAGGTATATCTCTGCTCCACTACGGAATATCCACTCCAATGGTGGATCCTGCTGACGGTGTTAGCTTCCGCAATGCGCCAGACGGCAAGGTTGCTGGCGCCGGCGGCACGCACTTTGCCGGCTTTGATTAAGCGCTCGAAGGCTTCCATGGTTTCTTCGAGCGGCGTGTCCCGATCGTCGCGATGCGCATAGTAAAGATCGATCCTATCGGTGTGCAACCTTTTCAGGCTCTTCTCGCATTCGCGCTCGATCTCGGCCGCGCTTAATCCACCCGGGCATCCGGGATGATCGAATCCCAGTTTGGAAGAAATGACCATCTGCTCGCGGTTGCCGCGCTGCTTCATCCACAAGCCAATGGTGGTCTCGCTTTCGCCGCCTTTGCAACCGGGCAACCAGCACGCATACATGTTCGCGGTGTCGATCAGCGTGCCGCCGTTCTCGCTGAAGAAATCGAATAGCTGGAACGAGGTATCGCGATCGATCCTGCTGCCAATCAGATCACTGCCCATGGCCAGCGCGCTGGCTTCGATATTCGACTTGCCCAGTTTTACCCTCTTCACGAACTAAACTCTCCTATCACGCCAATCGCCAAGACATTTTCACTTCTGGTGAATGTACATGATGCAACGACTACGCATCCGCGGTCACGTGAGTGGCCAGGATGACGCCGCCGATCATGACCGCGGCGCCCACCAGGTTAGGAACGGTGATGCGTTGCACCGGGGAACCGAACCAGCCGAAATGGGAGAGGATCATGCCCCCGAGCACCTGCCCTGCAATCAAAGTGATGAACATGGCGCGGGCACCTACCTGCGGCAATAGCCAGGCAATCGCAAAAACCAGGCAAGCACCCAATGCGCCCGCCGTCAGCAACAAGGGATGAACGTCTTTGAAGCCGCTCAACACACCCGAACGCCAACCGGTGAGCCCGATGAGAACGGCGGTCGCGGCGCCGATGCACCAGAACACGGCGTTGCCCACGCGAGGGTTACCCAATGCGCTGCCCACTTTGCCATTCATCGCCAGATGAACAGCGAGGATAATGCCGAGGAATATCGTAAAAAAATAAAACTGGATCTTCATTGCATTCTCCGAGACTCTAACCAAGCTTGGTTTGGGACGCACTTCGCGCGCATGGGAAGTTCGCGTCGTTTCCTGAAATGCGTACCTCAGGGGCTAAAGCCCTCGTCAGTTGCGCTGGTTACGGCCCGGCTAAAGCCGTGCCCTGATACAAAGCCCGTTGCCGATTCCGGACCGATCATCCGATCTCGACCGTGCCCTGATACAAAGCCCGTTGCCGATTCCGGACCGATCATCCGATCTCGACCTTGCCGTGATACAAAGCCCGTTGCCGATTCCGGACCGATCATCCGATCTCGACCCTGCCGTGATACAAAGCCCATTGCCGATTCCGACCGATCGTCTGGGCTCAGGCCTCGCTCCGATACGAAGCTAATGTTGTTTCCAGATCCTACTACCCAACAGAATGGGGACGCACTTCGCGCGCATGGCGAATAACCTTCCATTGATTTGGGCTAAGTTGGTTCCCTTATGAACTATCTGATAGCAACAGGCTGCCAGCGCCATGACACTACACCGATTCTCGGCCGTCTGTCAAAGACGATTGCTGTGACAATAGTTGTCCATGGGCCCTTCCTTCGCGGTGTTTTTGGAGGGACCGGATGGCGTGAGACCCAACACCAAAGCAGGGCGTAAAATTCTTGACAGCCCAGGAACGGCCGGTATAGTGTCGCACACAACTTATGTGTGGAATTAGTTCATAAGGGAACTTTGGTGAATGTGGTGCTATCTAACTTCCCGGCGGTAATCTATCTCCAGGGAGAGTGCTATCTCGGCAGCGGACGGCTCTACGATAAGTTCGACGGAGCAGAGCGAAGTTATCCCGAGGTTAGTTCATGACCAAGCAATCAGAGGTCAGTATCCCCCGTAAACTCCTTTTCGCCTCTCTTGCAATATGTATGACCGTGGGCATGGTGAGATCAACGCCCGCGCAAACCCCGGCGGCTCCCGCGGCAGCTACTATCGACAAAGCGGCCGCGGAACGAGGGAAAGGCGACTTCTCTTCGGGTTGTTCGTTCTGTCATGGTTCGCAAGCTACGGGTACAGAACAGGCGCCTAATCTGCTGCGCAGCCCGCTGGTTTTTCAGGACCACAATGGAGATACTCTCGGTCCGTTCCTGAAGCAGGGCCGGCCCACTCTCGGCATGCCGGCCTTCCCTTCGCTGTCGCCTGAGCAAGTTGGGGATATTTCTGCGTTTCTGCACTCGCGTATCCAGGAAGTTCGCGGCACCCGTCTGCCGGAGACCGCTTTGCTGGTAGGGGATGCTAAAGCGGGACAGGCGTACTTTAACGGAGCGGGCAAGTGCAGCGGCTGCCACTCCCCTGCCGGCGACCTGGCACACATTGGATCGAAAGATCAACCTCTCGCCCTGACGACAGCCTTTCTTACGCCGCCGGCAAAGCCGCTGCAAGTGAAAGTCGTGCTTCCGTCGGGCCAGAGTGTTTCAGGGAAATTGGAATACCTCGACGAGTTCACTGTTTCGCTGGTGGACGATTCCGGCGATTATCACACCTGGCCTAGAGAGCACACCAAATCCGTCGACGTCATCGACCCGCTCGCTGCGCACAAAGCCATGCTGCCCATCTATACGGACAAAGACATTCACGACCTACTGGCGTACCTGGTGACACTCAAATGAAGTGCAGGCCAATCCTGTTTTTGGCTTCCCTGTTGTTGTTGCCGGTCTGTCTTGCTGCGCAGACCCTGGACCCGGAGGCATTTCACCGGCCACCTACCGATACATGGCCGACTTACAACGGCGACTATTCCGGCCAGCGGTATAGCACTCTTTCCCAGATCAATGCTTCGAACGTCAAGACTCTGGGGCTGGCGTGGACGCATCATGTGGATTTCGGCGCCGAGTCGTACGCCCAACAAGCAAGCGAGGGACGCAGAATCAAGTCGACGCCGCTGCTGGTGGATGGCGTGCTCTACTTCACCATTACCGACAACGTATGGGCCATGGATGCGCTGACCGGTCGAGAGCTATGGCACTATGGGTGGCCGAACAACCGGGCGATTCACGTGGCCAACCGCGGCGTCGGGATGTATGGCAGCTGGCTCTACTTCATGTCACCGGACAATTACCTGGTTTCCTTGAACGCGAAGGACGGCACCGAGCGCTGGCGAGTGCAAGTCGCAGACGTGAAGCTTGATTTCTTTTCGGCGACCTCGCCGCTGGTGATCGGCAAACACGTGATTGTCGGTCCGGGGAACAACGACAATATCCGCGCGTGGCTGGAGTCTCGCGATCCTGAGACCGGAGCACTGCAATGGAAGTGGTGGGTAGACCCGGACCCAGGCGCGCCAGGCTCGGAGACGTGGGTGGACAACGCCACCATGGCGAAAGGTGGTGGCTTCCCCTGGCTGACGGGCACTTATGATCCCGAGTTGAACCTCTACTACCTGGGAACCGGTAATGGGGTTCCGATGGACAGGCCTCCGCATCCTACGCCCGAGGGAGATAGCCTCTACACTGCTTCTATCGTTGCCTTGAATCCGGATACCGGCAAGCTGGTATGGGCATACCAAGTGACGCCGCACGATACGCACGATTATGATGCCGGCCAGACTCCCATTATTTTCGATGGGGAGTTCCAGGGAAAACCGCGGAAGTTACTGGCGCAAGCTTCCCGCAATGGTTACTTCTTTCTGCTCGACCGGGTCACTGGAGAGCACTTACTAACTACCAAGTTTATGCCGGAGACTAACTGGGCCAAGGGCATTGATGCGCAAGGGCGGCCTATTCCGGACTACACCAAGGATGCCAACCCGCCGGGCGCCCTGGTTTCCCCATACCCTATCGGCGCTACTAATTGGTGGTCACCGTCGTACGATCCCAAGCTGGGGTTGATCTTTGTCAATGCGGCGCGCACGTGGGCGTATTTTACGACTTCGGGTTATGGCCGTTTTCGATCTCCTCCGGACTATGTGCTGAACGCCATCGATTACAAGACGGGTAAGGTCGTCTGGACGCACGAGCTGGGCGATAAGAGCGGGGTGCTTATCTCGGGGCTGCTGACGACGGCGGGAAATCTTTTGTTCGGGGGCGATTCGTTCGGAAACTTTCTGGGCATGGATCCGGCTACGGGGAAGACTCTGTGGCATGTCAACCTGGGACAGTTCGTTACTAATGCTCCGATGACTTATGAGTTGTATGGACGGCAGTATCTGTTGGTAGCGGCGAACGATACGTGGTTTGCGTTCGCACTGCCAGAGACTGAGGAGACGAGTCATTAGTTCGAAGGACCTAGGTCGCCGTTAGGGTTGAAAGATTAAAGGAAAGGTCCGTGGTATCCCACATCTCGCGAAACACAAGCGAGATGTGGGGCACCCGGCCTGAGTCTGAGGATGAGGATGAGGATAAGGGTCATTGCTATCTTTCCAAACAGTGCAGGGAGGCCGGGGATTGCTGTGAGCAATTCAGGGAAAGCGTTCGAAGAATATCGTTTTCGGCCCACGTACGCTTGGGCGAACGTGGGGCACCCGTCCGTTCCCTGTACAGTTTGCTCAACTTTCCGGCTCATTGCCTGAGCATTGCGGTTGTCAACGGAGGAACTGAGTGATGGAGCGCCGTGAATTTCTAAAAGGAATGGCTATCGCCTCCGCGCTTTCTGCGGAGACGCTGTACGGTGCCCAGGCTAATCGGCCCGCGCCACAGCTGCTGGCGCAAGATAATGCGCAATCGCGGCCTCCGGATGATCCGTGGCCGGGCAAGAAGAGGATTCTGGCCATCGCGGACCCGGAGGAATGGTACGCCTCGCCGGGCTACCATCACGACTCGGCGTCGCACACACTGGCCACGGTGGAGCGGCTGGGACGCGAGTCCGGCGCCTGGATCACGGTAATACGCACCGACATGCATTTGCTGACCAAGCAGCCGATTGCCGGCTACAACGTGAGAAACCTGAACCATTTCGACGCCGTCTTCTATATGGGAGAAGGGCCATGGAACATCACCGATCAGCAGAAGGCCGACCTACTCTCTTTTGTTCATGACGACGGCAAGGGCTTCATCGCCGGCCATGCCGGCAACGGAGGGCACCTGCTTCTTTGGCCTGAATATGCGGAGATGATCGGCGGAAACCTGGTGGGCGAATTTCCCTCGGCCGACATGCACATCGTGGTGGAAGATCCGAGCTTCCCTGGAGTCCAGGGATTTCCTCGCGAATTCACGTTTAAGGACCAGTACACGATTGTGGGGCCGAACTATTCCCGGGACGTAGACCACGTCATCATGAGGATGGATCCGAGCAAGTTTCCCGAGGTCTTCGCGGCCCTCAAGCCGGAGCACGGGAATGGGGAACAATTGCAAGCCAATCTCAAACGGCTGGCCGCGCTGCGCAGCGACGGAGACTACCCCATCGTGTGGGCAAAAAAATATGGCAAGGGCCGGGTGTGGTACTCGACCTTTGGCCATCTCGAGGCGACGTTGGATGATGCGCGGATACAGCAAATGTACATTGGAGCGATCAAGTGGGCACTGGGCTTGGTCGATGCCGACATTACGCCTCATCCCTTCCCCGCGGCAAATCATTGAAACGAAATTTCGAGAGGTGTAGATGCATATGAAAAAGATATTCACGGTGTGCTGCTTAGCTCTCTGCACAATGGCAACACTGCCCTCTTCGGCGCAAGCGCCGGCGCACAAAATTCGCGTTCTAGTTCTTACAGGCAGCTCGGATTGGTCTCACCCCTGGCAAGGTACGGCGCCATTTATGCAAGGTATACTCATGAATACGGGCCGCTTTGACGTAAAGCTGGAAGAAGAAGTCGCCGGCATCACAGCGGCTACGCTGGCCAACTACGATGTGCTGGTAGATTACTATTACGGCCCTCGCTGGCCGGAGGTTACGGAAAAAGCGGTTGAGGATTTTATTCGCTCCGGCAAAGGCATGATCGGCATCCACGGAATCACTTACGGTCCCTTTTTCGGCCAAGCCGGTGGCAGCGCGACGGAGCCTCGCCGGTTGGAAGGAGAGCCGTGGGGCGCGTTTGCTGACATGATTGGGATGACGTGGAAACTGGACAATATCGGCCACGCCACGCGACACGTGTTCGCGGTGGAATGGGTGGATAAGGACCATCCCATCAGCCGCGGATTACCCCCTACTTTTGTCGCCAACGACGAGCTCTACCACAAAATAGACCTCAAGCCGAATGCTCATGTGCTGGCCACGGCCTACGACGACCCCAACGTAAAAGGGGGAACAGGCAAGGTAGAGCCGGCGATCTGGACGGTTCCCTACGGTCAAGGGAGAGTGGTGATGATGGTGCTGGGCCACGATCTTCTGGCCATGAGCCAACCGGGATTCATGGATGTGTTCGCGCGCGGCACGGAATGGGCGGCCACCGGCGATGTGGCGCCTGGCGCTCCCGTCTTATCTCCTCCAACCAGCTTACCTGCGCCCGCTGCCAGCCACTGAAAGACTTATGAGACCCTTCACCTATCTTGTGATGACCCTACTCAGTGCTTTCCCCGCAGTCATAGAAGCGTCGCCTGTTCCGCCGCAAGCGGAAATCTCGAACGCTTCATTGCAGGTGAAGCTGTATCTGCCCGATGCCGAGCATGGTTTCTATCGCGGCACCCGGTTCGATTGGTCCGGAGTGGTGGCGGACCTGCAATATAAAGGGCATAGCTACTATGGTCCCTGGTTCACGGCAACCGATCCCAAGATTCCCGACTTTATCTACCAAGGCTCTGATATCGTTGCCGGGCCGTGCAGCGCGATTACGGGTCCGGTGGAGGAGTTCACGCCCGCGGTTGGCTTCGATGAGGCCAAGCCGGGTGCAACCTTCCTCAAAGTCGGCGTTGGGATCTTGCGCAAGCCGGATGACGCAGCTTATAGCGCCTATCGGCTGTACGAGATTGTCGACGGGGGTAAGTGGAGTGTCAAAAAGAGTGCGGACGCTGTGGAGTTTACCCAGGAACTACACAATGCCGCTTCCGGCTATGGATACGTTTATCAGAAGAAGTTAAGGCTTCTTGCCGGCAAGCCTGTCATGGTGATTGAACATAGCCTGAAGAACACGGGGACGCTTGCTATCCATACCAGCGTCTACGATCATAACTTCCTGGTGCTGGACAAACAGCCGACCGACGCAGGCTTCAACATCACATTCCCTTTCGCAGTTACAGTCGATCCGCCTCCAGATAAGGAATTGGCGGAGGTGGTGAAGAACCAGATCTTGTATCGCAAGACGCTGACGGGCGAGGATCGCGTGTACTTTGCCATCGCGGGTTTTGGCAAGAGTTCCGATGACTACAAGCTTCACATTGAGAATTCGAACGTCCACGCGGGGATGACGATCACCGGAGACCGCCCGCTGGCCAAGTTGTCACTCTGGTCCATTCGTTCTGTAATCGCGGTAGAACCATTTATCGATATATCGGTCGAGCCTGGCGGCCATTCGACGTGGAAATATGAGTACGAGTACTACACCCTTCCCCAGTGAACTGGGCAAAGGCCCGCCCCACAACGATTTAAGATCAAGGTGATCCGTTTAACCTAGTCTGAACCTTGGTTTCGCGGCTCAGTCTTGCTATTCGACTGGGCCGGCCTTATAGTGCAAAACATAGCAATAGAGAAAGAGTTCAATCAGGAACTCAGGGTAAAGGGGCCTTTGTTTCCTGGAAATACTTACGCACGCCTAACCGTCTTGAAAATCCGAGATGTTAGACCATTGGTAAGAGTAAAGAAAGGTCGATGGCCGCGGTAAGTTGCACCTGTAATGCATGGTTTAGGGACCTGCCAACATGAAAGCTCTTGTCAAATACGCGAGTGGCGAAGGGAATGTCGAAATACGGGAGGTTGAGGAGCCACGATGTGGCGACGATCAAGTCAAGCTTGAAATTGCCTATTGTGGAATCTGCGGCACCGATCTTCATGTGCTTCACGATACGTTTCGCAACTATCCCCCGGTCATTCTAGGGCATGAGTTTTCCGGCACGGTGGTGGAAGTGGGGCGCAATGTCAATCACAACGCCAGGCTAGGAGAGAGAGTCACGGGCCTGGGCGCGACCGCCGTAACCTGTGGCCAGTGCGAGTACTGCCGCTCAGGATATTTCATTTTTTGCTCCAATCGCAGAGGGATGGGCCACGGGGTGAACGGTGGGTTTACCCGCTACGTGGTTATGCGTCCTGATCAGCTATACCGGATTCCGGAGAATTTCTCTCTGGACGAGGCGGCGATGAGCGAGCCCTTTGCGGCGGTGGTGCAGGCGGTCACAGAAATTACCAACGTGCGCATTGGGGACACGGCCCTGGTCTCCGGCCCGGGACCGATGGGACTGCTTTGCCTGAAGCTGCTGGTAGCCGAGGGAATAAGAACCATCGTAGCCGGAGCGCCCGGGGATCAGGAACGGCTGCAGGCTGCGTGCCGTATTGGGGCCGCCGCGGTGGTCAACATCGGCGAACAGAACCTAAGCGAAGCCATCCTGGAGCATACCCACGGAGTGGGTGTGGATGTGGCCTTCGAGTGCGCGGGTCATCCCAGCTCGGTGCGGGGCTGCCTGGAATCGCTGCGTCCCATGGGGCGCTATACGCAGGTGGCGATCTGCGGGCAGGATATTCAGTTTCCCATTGACCAGATTTTCTACAAACAGCTGACCATGTCGGGTTCCGTCTGCTATACCGCTCGCACCTGGGAGCGCATGATGAGGATCTATGCTGAGGGGCGAGTGAGGCTGAACGACTTGATCTCCAACAAGCTTCCGATTTCGGACTGGCGCACAGCCTTTCGCCTATGCGACGAGAAGAAAGCAATTAAAGTATTGATGTACCCGGAGGATTGAAGAATCGCGCAGCAGGCACCGTTGTCTGCTGCTCCGGTACCGGAGACGAAGCGCCATGAGCGAGACACTTGAGAGAACGGTCGCGTATAAGAGCCCTTTATTTGAAATGACGCAGACCACCCCTACCTGCCTGTGGAACGACTCGGCCACACTTTCCGAGTTGACCTACTCGATCGAGCACGGCGGGGTGGGTGCGACCTGCAATCCCGTAATCGTTCTGGATGTGCTCAAGAAGGAGGCTCATCTTTGGAACGATCGCATACGGGCGCTGGCGGTCGAGTTCCCGGTCGCCACAGAAGAAGAGATCGGATGGAAACTGGTAGAGGAGATATCCGCCAAGCGAGCGGAATTGCTGCGGCCGGCCTTCGAAAAATACCAGGGCAGGAACGGCCGGCTATCGATCCAGACCGACCCTCATTTTTATCGCAATCCGACGGCCCTGTTGGAGCAAGCAGTGCGTTTCGACGCTCTGGCGCCCAACATGATTGTGAAGATTCCAGCCACGCACGCGGGCATTGCCGCTATCGAGGAAACGACGTATCGCGGTATCAGCATCAATGCAACCGTCTCCTTCACATTGCCGCAATGCATTGCGGTGGCGGAAGCGGTGGAGCGCGGATTGAAACGGCGGGAGCGGGAAGGCAAGGATATATCGCGGATGGGTCCGGTGTGTACGATCATGGCGGGCCGGCTGGACGACTGGTTGAAAGTGGTCGCCGAAAAAAAGGATATTACCCTCGACCCCGGCTATCTGGAATGGGCGGGCGTTGCAGTGTTCAAGAAGGCTTACAAAATCTATCGCGAGCGCGGGTACCGGATTCGGCTGCTCTCTGCCGCATTCCGCAATCACATGCAGTGGAGCGAGCTGGTAGGCGGCGATGTAGTGATTTCTCCGCCCTACAAGTGGCAGGTACGATTCAATGCCAGCGACGTGAGTGTCGCTCCCAGGATCGAAAAGCCGGTGGATCCTGAAGTGGTAGAGGAGCTGTTGGGCAAGTTTCCTGACTTCCGCCGTGCCTACAACGAGGATGGACTGTCGCTGAGTGAGTTCGATACCTATGGCCCGACAGTGCGCACGCTTCGCCAATTTTTGGAAGCGACGCATGAGTTAGCGGTCCGGGTCAGGGATTTGCTACTGCCGAATCCGGACGGGGCGATTTCGTAGGGCGAACTGTAGATCATTCCGCACTGCGCGTGCCCGCGGGGGCGCTCCTGGAACTACACATCCCTCGGCCACGGCTTTCGAGGAAAGAAGATGCCCTAAACTTTGTCATCCCGAGCGAAGCCGAGGGATCTGCAGTTCTTTCGAACAGCAACAAATGCTGGGTGCCCCATTCAAGCCTTCTTTTGGCTTGAGTGGGATAATGGCTCTCGATGCGCCACTTTCCCGTGCGCCCCACGGCAAGCAGGGGCAGGCGAAGCAGCCCGGATCGCAAAAACTCAGTACATTTTCTTTCCCTTCGCTAAGGTTTTTCCTTTTCTCACCCGATAAATCTTTGGGGTATCCCCAGCGATAACTGCTGCGACAGAAAGCTTTCACTAAGGCCTTAGCAGGCTTCGGCCACAGTTTTAGTTACGAGAGTTCATTACGGAACTTGTTGATCTAAATACTTCTTGACACTTGTTCAATGCCAACTATATGACATTATCGCGCATGAAACTGACTAGCTAGCCTCGCCAATTAGTTCGATACGGAACTAGTTACTCGCAGCCCTTGCCGTACTAGAGAAGGCCATGGTCAGACCGTTCATGCCACAGGCTTCATCGGCCATCGTTGACCAGACATAGCTGTAACTTTAGGAGAGTCACCTGTGAAGAAAGCACATAGCTCAAATAACCACAGAAACATGCGTTACCTATTGCCAGTGTTCGCGCTGTTTTTCGCAATGTCGACAGCAGCCATGTGGGCGCAAGCCGGCGGCGGATCCATGGTGGGAACGGTTCACGACCCGGCAGGCGCGGTCGTTCCGAACGCTACCGTCACGATCACCAACACCGATACCAACTCTAACTACCCGGTGGTCACCAACGGTGACGGCCGCTTCCTGTATCCTCAGTTGCCGGTCGGCAACTACAAAGTCACCGTAGCTGCGCCAGGCTTCAAAGAAGCCGTTCAGGAAGGCATTACGGTCTCGATCGGAACTACGAGCACCCTCGACTTGGCCCTCCAGGTAGGCCAGACGTCGCAATCGGTCACCGTGACGGCAAATGCGCAACAGATCCAGACGGAGAGCAGCGACGTAGGCACCACGGTCCCCGGGAAGTTGATCGCGCAACTGCCGTTAAATTTCAGCGGTGTGATCCGCAGCCCCCTTGAGTTCATGACCCTGACCCCGGGCTTTCAAGGAGATTCAACGGGAAACGCCCAATCGCAGGCTAGTTTTAAACTTAACGGGGCGGGAACGGGGCAAGCTGACGTGATCCTGGATGGTTCGTCGATTCAGCTGGCTTCGCCGAACTACCAGTGGAACTTCGGGATCAGCGTCGATGCGGTCTCTGAGTTCAAAGTACAAACCAGCACCTTCGCGGCGGAGTTCGGACGTACCGGCGGCGGCTTTGTCAACGTGGCTTCCAAGTCGGGCACCAATGAGTTCCACGGCGCGGTGTATGACCTGCTGAAGAACGCGGCGTTTGACGCCAACAGCTGGCAAAACAACCACACCGGCGTCGGCAGGCAGAACGATACGCAAAACGACTTTGGCGGATTTGGCGGCGGCCCGGTATTTATCCCCAAAATCTATGACGGCCGTGGGAAGACTTTCTGGTTCTTCAGCTATGAAGGCTTTCGCTTCAAGTCCGGTGGCCCCGCACTTACCTCGACGGCGACGCCGGCTATGTGGACCGGAGATTTTTCCCAGGTCCTGAACGGCGAGACCATCAACGGCGTCACTTACCCGGCACAGAAAATCTATGATTACACGACCTGCTCGGGAGCCAACCTGGGCAAGCCTTGCCAAGCGTTTCCCAACAACCAGATTCCAGCGGACAGGCTGGACCCGTACGCCAAGGCCTTCATTCCGTATCTCCCGGTAGCCACCAGTCCCAACCAGCCTTTTCAGAACCTGGCATACAGCCTTCTGGCGCCGATCAACAATGATCTCTATTCGACCCGCATCGATCAGAATATCGGGCAAAAGCACAAGATCTTTGGCAGCTATGCGCAAGCCGACCTGCCCATCATCGATATCTATTCCTATGGACCGAAGGGGCTTTACGACCAGAGCTTTGGCAGTACAACGACTCACTATGTTCGCATCGGTGAGGACTATGCCATCACGCCCACGCTTTTAAACCACTTCAATGCCGGTTATACCCGCCGCTTCCGCATCGAGCAGGGTGAAGGCGGTGTTGGATCATGGGCGGATAAGATCGACTTTCACGGCTACTACCAGGACATTCTTATCCCCAACAACGGCATTCAGTACATCCCTGCCAGCGGTGCAGGGATGCCCACACCCCCAGGCGACAACAGCTCCTTCATAGACAATAGCTACCAATGGGACGACTCGGTCTCGTGGGTGAAAGGCAAGCACAACTGGAAGTTCGGCTTTGTGTACCGCCGCCAGGGCTTCAACTCAAACTACAACAGCAATGCCGCTCCCGATTTCAGCTTCGACAACGTTTTGACTTCCGCTGGAAACCTGGCAAACGGCAACCCCGTCGATCCAAACTCCGGGTCGGGCGCGGCATCTTTCTTTCTCGGGGCAGCGTCGAGCGGGACGGTTGGCGGCGCCCAAAACGCTGCGATGCGCGTGCACGGTTGGGGGTTCTACGCCATGGACGACTGGAAAGTTAGCCCAAAGCTCACCCTGAACCTGGGCCTGCGCTATGAGGTCCCGCAGCCAGTATTTGAAGAAAAGTGCAGGACATCTCAAGTCAATCCAACCCTGGCCAATCCCGGCGCCGACGGCCTGCCTGGTGCGTACGAGTTTCAGGGAACGGGCCCCGGTAGAGACGGCCGGTGCTCCCCGATGAACCAGTATTGGGGATCGTGGGGGCCTCGCGTAGGCTTCGCATATCAACTCGACCCCCGGACGGTACTGCGCGCCGCTTACGGCCTCTACCAAACCCCGCTGAAGATATCCAACTTCGCCAACACCGACAGTCTGGGCTTCTTCGCCGCCGGATATAAATGGCCTTCCCAGGTCAACCAACAAACTCCTTCCGTTATCCCCAGCACCGTGCAAGCTTATCCCGGATCTATCCCGCCAACCATCACCCCAACAGCCCTGAACGGTAACGGTGGCGGCGGGGGCGCGGCGAGCGGTGGCCCGGTTTTCCTACCCAGCAGGCTCGCCAGGCCTGGCGACGTGAATAACTGGACATTGGACGTACAGCGCGAGTTCCCCGGCCAATGGCTCGTCGATATGGCATACGTCGGAAACCATGGAAGTCACTTGCAGGCGTTGCTTAAGGATCCGAACGTAGCTCCTGCATCAGCCCTGGTATACGGCAACTGCCTGGCAGTTCCGCAAAATGGTCAGGCCGGCAATCCGGCCTGCGCGGGACTACCGGCTGTTGGCCTCCCGTACACCAACTTCCTCAACGACTTTGGCTCTGGGGCTACGGTTGCTCAGGCTCTGCGGCCTTTCCCGCAGTACTCGACCGAAGACCTGGACACGTCGTTCAGCGCCAATCCATGGGGCAATTACAGTTACGAAGCTCTGCAGATACAAGTAACCAAGCGCTACGGGTCTGGACTGACTATATTGAGCAACTACACATGGTCGAAGAATCTTACGGATGCCGATTCGGACTATGCCCCCCAGGAAGCGTGGAATGGAGGCGTCGGCGGAATGTTCGATCCTTATGATCCCCGCAAGGAAAAAACTTACAGCGAATTCGATCAACCGCAGCAATTCAAAATCGCTTACACCTATGAGCTTCCATTCGGAAAAGGAAAGAAGTGGGGAGGCGATGTTAACAAATTGACCGATGCGGCGATCGGCGGCTGGACGTTAGGCGGTGTGGATACCTACGCGACCGGCTTCCCTCTCTTCGTGCAGGAAAACAACTGGACCGCTGGTACCTTTGCGGGTGCAGCAACGGGAGGCAACGCACGGCCCAATGTCGTCCCAGGGACAAATCCTAACGCCTTCTTTGGCCATCTTGGCAAATATCAATTTGGAACGACTGCCAAGATCAACGCTGCCGCTTTCACCCAGGCGCCGAACTATACGTTTGGAGACGCTCCTAAAACCCTGGGAAATGTACGCAACTTCACGCACAAGGAAGAGGATCTGCAAGCTTCCAAGCGAATCCCGCTATTTACGGAACGGGTCAATTTCCTCTTCCGATTCGACGCGTTTAACATCTTCAACCGCCACAGCTTTGGCTGTATGGATTACCACATAGGAGATCCAGCGTTTGGACAGTTCCAATGCGGTACCGGTCCCAACGCGGAAACCAACAACAATGAGTCGGGCATCGTCTCGTCGGCTCGAACTTTACAGGCTAACTTCCGAATAACGTTTTGATGTAAACGGGATGTGGGAGGCCCGCGGCCTTCCCCATCCCGAAGTATGATATATAGGTTGGCAATACCAAAGGGGGAGCGCGATAAGCTTCCCCTATTCTTTTTCTGCTGTCACTGGGCATGTCCATGCGTTGTAGCAGCCATCGGTTTTTGATCATCGGGTATTCCGCTCTCTGCGCCTTCTCTTTCCTGCTTTGCCAGATGACGGCCTGGGCCCAGGATGCCGACACCGCTGCGGCGCAACACTTCGCCGCAGCTCACCAAGCCCAGGATGCGGGAAACCTCGACCTCGCGGCACAGGAGTATCTGGCTGTCATTCACCTTCGCCCCGATGTGGCGGAAGCTTATGCAAGCCTGGGATTGGTCTACAACGCGCAGGGAAAATTTGTGGAGTCGGCGCGGGCTCTGGGAAAGGCCGAGAAGCTGAAGCCTGCTTTGCCCGGCGTGAGCCTTTACTTGGGCATCGACTACGAAAAGCAACGCCAGGCAGCTCTGGCGGTGCCACAACTGCTCGAGGCGGTCCATCTGGAACCTTCCAACAAGGAGGCACACACATGGCTGGCAAGAGCCTTGTGGGATGATGGCCGAACTGAGGCAGCATTCGAACAGCTACGCCAGACTGCTCTCCTTTTTCCTTCCGACCCGGCTCTGCTGCTGGACTTGGGAGAGGCCTATCGCAAGGCGGCGGATCTGGGCATCGAGCGCGTGCTCAACCATTCGAGCGGTACGCCTCTGCTGCATCAGGTCTACGGCGACATCTATAAGGACGAGCACGCCTGGGAAAACGCACTGGCTCATTACTATCGAGCGCTTGACCAGGACCCGCACTGGCAGGGCGCGCACTTCGGCTTGGGCGAAGTTGCATTCCATCGCGACAAGCTGGACGCCGCGGCGCAGGAGTATCATCGCGAACTAGAAGGCAATGCGGGCTCTGCCGCATCTCTCGCAAGACTTGCCGAGATAGCGCTGCTCGAAGGAAAGCCCAACGACGCTCTGCCTTTCTTCAACTCTGCGATTCGCATCTCGGGGTATCAGGCAGCGAATGCTCTGGGCCTGCCACGGCCATACCCGGCCGCAAGCGAAGACCTGAGCGAAGCCGCGCAAGCGCAGCTGCGCGCCTGCCTGCCCACATTGGAAGG
>Ga0302325_10015096_pt1 | contig 16426 bp, 15 predicted proteins | sample Palsa_T0_2_FD_201948 | JGI IMG/M metagenome (GOLD analysis project Ga0302325, IMG submission 201948) | Peat permafrost microbial communities from Stordalen Mire near Abisko, Sweden - Palsa_T0_2 | ecosystem: Environmental > Terrestrial > Soil > Palsa > Peat permafrost | place: Sweden: Abisko... | reverse complement strand
TTGGACAAGATCTTCGGCCTCGGCTTCATCTCTCAAGATGCGCGCGGCCACGATTCGAGTTAGTTGTGCATAACGCTCAAAGAGAGCGGCCAGAGCTGCGTGATCGCCGATGCAAATCTGACTGAGGAGAGATTCATCCGAGACCTCTGCGGGTGCAAGAGCCTTGACTTCGACGGTCGCCCCGGCGGCGGCTTTGCGGCGGGAGAATGGAATGGCTGGAAACCGGAGCGCGGCGAAAGAATCCACCTAATCCTCACTTGCAAATCTCACAGCAGATAAAAACCTGAGGCCTGTGACAACCTCGGTACTTATGGATAGTATAGTTTGTGGCATCATATGTTGAATTTGCCCACGATCAGGGCTGCCAATGGCCCGCTCTGGCAATGTCGACGATCGTGGTGCCCTTGAAAAGCGCGCTTTTGCTCGCGTGCTGCTGAACCTACGCGATGAACGTAAGATGACCCAAGAAGCTCTGGCCTTTGAGAGCGGGTACCACCCCAAATATATAAGCTTACTTGAGCGCGGTAAAAACGGCCCCTCGTTGATAGCCATCCTAGAGATAGCCCGGGTACTCGGTATCAGCGGATCCGAGCTCGTCCGCCGAGTCGAAAGTCTGCTCCCGGCCAATCGAGGAAGACGCCGCGATACGCGCGCCGGATAGCTGCTGGAGATACCCGCGCCCCGCGATCTCACCTCCACAAAAAGCCATCTTAGGGATAGTATACTTCCTGGAACTATAATCTACAACCCTTCATCATTGCGCCGCTCATGTCGAACAAGAGCGGCAAACCCAACGAGAAGGCACACCGAAAGGACCCCGTTGTCCGGGCCGCGTTCGCCAGGATTCTTGTAGAGCGGCGTAGGCAACTTCGTCTTAGGCAGCACGAGGTCGCTTCGCAGAGTGGTTACAGTGAAAAATACATCGGGAATTTAGAAAGGCGCTTAAACACACCCTCACTGACAGCGATGATCGAAATCTCCTCCGCCCTCGAAGAGAACCCGCAAGACATTCTGAAAGAAGTCCTGCTATTGATGCCTCGGTTCAAACGCTTAGAGATGCCGGACCCTGAAGCGGCAGACATCTGAAGGGTAAGGAGCAAAGCGTGCCTCCGCCTATAAACTCAAGAGCGGTTGACGAACGCAAATTCTTCCGCGCTCTCGGGGCCAGAATAAGGGGCCTCCGCAAAGGCCAGCGGTACAGTCAAAAGGATGAAGGAGTTGGACGATTCTGCCTCGGAGGAGCGGAGAGGCGTTGGTGATCGGCGGCAGAGGCGGAAGTGCCGAAGACGTTGGTCGTGGTGATCGTGATGGCGGCGATGAGGTCCTCGCGACTGTGGTGACGGGCACTCCCTCACCATTCGCGACATCGTCGTGGGGACAGGAAAGCTAGATTGGGCGCGCCAAGCGATCACGGCCGCCCGGCGCGAAGGACTCTCTCAAAGGCGGAGTCGCCATGGAGTTGCGGTTTGCCGCTGCCGCCCGGGCGACCAAGGACTTGGACGGGCGCTCGACGGAAACCGAGCGGCGCGGATGCTGCCGTTTGAGAAAGCTCTCAAGCTCGGATTTGACGACTTCACTTTCCCCCTGAAATCAAAGGCGCACCAAATGGACGTCGTCGATACGGTTCGCATGGAAGTCGCCGTCGAGCACCGCACGCGCGGCGGGCACCATCGACGTCGATCTCGGTCCCGTGGGAGCCGTCGAAGTCGACCTCGTGGTGCCCGCCGTTAAAGGTTTGGCCGAAATGAATTTGGCTGTGCCGACGAGCATTCGCTGTCTCGGAGTACCGCTCCGGGCGCGCGAGGTCGGGCTCGCGATGTACTCGACATTCTGCTTTTCGACCTCTTGAAGAAAATCGAGTATGCCCGCGTTCGCGCCGCCGAACGGATTTTCGAAGAAAGAGGAACGCACGCCTTTCCTCCCGTTTGGGTGATCCCGGCGGAGTGGCGCGTCGAACTCGTAAATCTGGCGACAGAATTCGACTTTCCGATCAAGACCGCGGACGAAATCGAAGAAAGGTTTCGCGCTTTTGTCGCAAGAATTTCTCAGAGCTAGGGATCTTGGTAGTCAATCGGCGACAGACCATAACACGCGTGACATGTCGCTTTAGTTCCGTTATGGAATGATATTGACACAGGTTGCAAAGAGCTGCGGGGGTGCGATTTTCTTTCGCGGGCTTCGCTGTACAGCCTCACCGAAAGCTTAAGAGCGACTCGCGGCTCGTAGCGGGAACGCATTACAACCCTGAATGAGGCGTATTGACTCTCGGTGATTCCCAGGCGTAGCATCCTCCCTGAAAGGTGACTGTATTCAGGCGTAACTAGGTGGCACGCCCCGGGTGCCGTCGGGACCGGAAGCGATCGCAAAAAGCAGCAACGCCATGAACCTATTTCCTTCAGTTCGCAACCAGAGCGCCCGCCGCCGTTTGGTCGAAGCTGGTTCGCTCATCATCGCTTTTGCCATCGCCACTCTCGGTGTTGCCGCGTTCGTGCCGCGCGCGTATGGCGGAAACTTGGCTTCCGTGCTGCTGGCCCTCGTTCTTGCCGCTCTCTGTGCGGCAGTCGCTCTGCACGTCCGCTTCTTGCTGCTGGCCCACCGCGCGTACGGCGAAACCACCCGTGTTCTCGATTCGACCGAACGCGAATTCCAGTCCATCTTCGATAGCACGCTCGACGCCATTCTGATCCTGGGCGACCAAGGGATTTGTCTCGAAGCGAACCCCGCAGCGCTGGCCCTGTTCGGAACCCCGCGCGATGAATTCGTGGGATACCCGATCGAGCAGTTTTATCTGCCGGCGCGCGACTCCGGGAACGCCAGAGCCAAGTTTCTTGGCCGGAACGCCACGCACGGCGAAATCGAGCTCGTCCGGAGAACGGGAGAAATCTTTTTCGTCGAGTACACGGTGAAAGCAAACTACCTGCCGGGCCGACACGTAGCCATACTGCGCGACATCTCTCCGCGGCATGCGGCCGAGACCGCGCTACGCGAAAGCGACGAACGTTTCCGGCAAATGGCGGACAACATCCAGGAGATTTTCTGGATGATCGACGCCGGCTCGAAGCACGTCATCTCCGTCAACGCGGCCTTCGAGATCGTCACCGGACGGTCCCCGAATACGCTTCGAGATAATCCCGCGTCCTATCAGGAGCTGTTTCACCCCGAGGACAAAGTTCGCGTCCTGACGCGTCTCGCGCAAGCGGCGGCGACCGGCCAGATCGACGAAGAATTTCGGATTATCCGGCCCGATCGCGCGGTGCGCTGGGTGTCGGTTCACGGCTTCCCGGTGCGGGACGCAGCCGGATTCGTGCGCCGGTTGGTGGGAACCGCGCAGGATATTACGGCGCGAAAATCGGCCGAAGAACAGATGGCAAGAAACCTGGCCCTCGCGGAATCGGCCTCGGCCGAAGCCGATGCCTTCCGCAAGACGACTCTTGCTCTCACCCAAAATCTCAGCATGGACGACGTTCTCGACACCTTGCTGCAGTCGCTTCTGAAACTGATTCCCTGTGAGTCGGCGCGGGTCTTGCTGGTAGAAACCGATACCCATCTGTTCCTTGCGCGCGAGATGCAGCACTCCGAATCCAACCGGCGCCCTCCGAAATGTCCGGCAACGCTCGACGCCGCTGACAATCGGTTTCTGATGCAGATTCTCGCCACCAAGGCCGCCGTGCTCCTCGCCGATACCGGCACCGAGCACGAGTGGCAGACGTTCAAGGGCTATTCGCACATGCGGTCGTGGTTGTGTGTGCCGCTCCTCGCTTCCGGGCGTGTGCTCGGACTGCTGTCCCTTGGCGACGCGCGCGCGCATGCCTTCAGCCCCGAACATTTGCGGCTCGCGAAGTCACTCGCCATACCGGCCGCGGTCGCGATCCAGAACGCACGGCTGTACGAACGCGCGGAGATCTACGGAGCGGAGCTTGAGCACCGGTTGGGGGATTTGCAGCAAACGCAGAACGCCCTGTGGCGGGCCGAGCAGGGCCGCGAACTCTCCGAGGAAAGGTTCACGAAAGTGTTCCGGTCGAGCCCCATCGCTTTTTCCATCACCACCGTCGAAGAGGGACGCTTCCTCGATGTGAACGAAGCGTTCGAGCGCCGGTATGGATACTTGCGCGGCGAACTCGTCGGCCGCACCGTATTTGATATCGGGATTTGGCAGGATCCCAGCGAACGCCTCCGGATGCGAAAAGAAGTTCGCGAGCAAGGCCACGTCCGGAATCGCATCACCCGCTTCCGAAAACGCTCGGGCGAGGCTGTCGACACTTTTTATTCGGCGGACCTCATCATGCTCGACGGTTTGGAATGCTTTTTGGCAGTCTCCGAGGACGTGCCCGAGCGCGCTGAATGGGAAGCGCCGCTCGCTCGCAGGGCCGCTCTCGCGCCCTAGCTCGCCCGGATCGCCGAATCCGCTTGCCCTTCTGTGTCCTTGCCGACGTCTGCCGACACGACCTTTGACGTCCACCGCTTTATACAAAACGTACCTCCATCAAGCTCGGAGGTCTGCGAAGCAGTCGTGAATCGATACGACAAGTGCCCAGGGAAGCGCCCAAAAGTGCCATCCTATATGCCCTTCGCATTTATCTAACTATATGTTATAAATGCACATATGAAGATCCGCAAAGCAGCCGAGAAAGCAACCAAACAAGCCGCCAGAATATCGGCCATGATCCCGGTCCGCCAGACTTCCGCGGACCGCGGCGAATCGCCTGCACTCCTGGAGCCCCTGATTCTGTCACCAGCGTCGAAAGCCCGCCCGGAGTTTACCGATCTGGTCCTCGAACTCGCTTCTCGCTCGACGGGATTCACCCGGAGTTTGTCCAAGGGAGTTGCCGCCGCGCTCGCGGATTTAGTCCGTTCCATGAATTGCTATTATTCGAATTCGATCGAAGGACACTACACGCATCCGATCGATATTGAAAAAGCTTTGAAGAATGATTACAGCCGGGATGCGAATAAAAGAAACTTGCAGCACGAAGCGAAAGCTCACATCGAAGTCCAGCGATGGATTGACTCGGGCGGGCTCCGGCACCCTCCGACGACTCGCGCCAGTATTTGCGAGATTCACAGGCGTTTCTACGAGCACTTGCCCGACGAATTATTGACCATCGAAAACCCTGATACGCATGAACGCATGCGCATGGTTCCGGGGGAATTGCGAACCGCAGACGTTGCGGTAGGGCGGCATATACCCGTCAGCGCCGGTTCCGTACCTCGTTTTCTCGACCGTTTCGAACAGGTGTACACCCCTCTCGGCAGAACCGAATCGATTATGGCCGCTGCCGCCGCCCACCATCGTTTCGCCTGGATACATCCCTTTCTCGATGGCAACGGCCGGGTTGTGCGGCTCCTGTCTCACGCCACACTATTGGACTCGCTCGACACCGGATCTCTTTGGTCGGTTTCGCGCGGCTTAGCACGCAACGTGGATGACTATAAGCGGCACCTCGCGGCTTGCGATCAAGCGCGTCGCAACGACTTCGACGGCCGCGGAAATCTCAGCGAGGAGGCACTCGTCGAGTTCACCCGGTTCTTTCTGAACATTTGCACGGATCAGGTTAAGTTCATGGAATCGCTGATCGCGCCGGACCGCCTGCGCGCCCGCGTGTTGCTTTGGGCGGAAGAAGAAACCAAACTCAAATTGCTTCATCCCAAGGCGAAAAATCTTCTGGAAGCCTTGCTGTATCGCGGCGAAGTGCCCCGCGGAGAAGCGCCCCAAGTGATGGGTACAAGCAGCACCGGCAGCCGGCGAATCGTAAACGATCTGGCCAAATACGGTGCCATCCGGTCGGACAGTCCATACGGACCGTTGCGCCTCGCCCTGCCGGCCACGCTCGCGCCTCGCTGGTTGCCAGGCCTGTTTCCGGATAAAAAGGATGAAGGATAACGAAAGGCCCAGGCAAAGAAACCTGCTGCCCTCTTTTGTAGCCGCAGCCGGAATATCGAAACGTTGCGCGCCCATCGTGGTCTGCTCGATTCGCGCCGGCTCTAGACCCAACCGAAGCGTCGCGACTTGGTGGAACTTTGGGCCGTTCTCGGCGCTCCCCTAGGGACTTCTCCTTTCCCACTCGTCACTCGAATCCCGTCCATGACTCTTTTTCCGCCGCGCATTTCCTGGGCACGGCTTCGGGCGAATTCCTGCGCCCGGCAGCTTCGCGTCTTCTGCTTTCCCGGTTCCTCCCAAAAATCATGGGGTCCCTCCCGGAATGCAGCCACTCGCCTTGGGAGCAGCAGCCCTCGCTTGGGGGTGCCTCAGGAAAATGGGGCAAAAAAAGGAGAAAAAACACATGTACCTCAATTCCGTAACACTCGTAGGATTCGTCGGAGCCGATCCCGAACAGCGTCAAGCGAAAGGCAACGGCGCGAAGTTCACGGTGCTTTCACTTGCCACCCAGCGGTCCTGGAAAAACGCCGAAGACGAGTGGCTCTCGAAAACCGAGTGGCACCGGGTCGCGATCTTCAGTACGCGTCTCGCCCAATACGTCCTCGACAACCTTAAGAGGGGCTCGCACGTTCTGGTCGAAGGCAGCCTGATCAGCTCGACCTACGAGCGTCCGGGCAAAGGCAAGAAAGCCGCAGCCACCAAGATCACTTCGTGGTCGATTTGCGCGGACGCCGTGCGAAGGCTCGATCGCGGCGAACCGGAACTCGAAGCGATCGCTTCCCGTTCGAGGGCTGCGGAGGAAGCTCCCGAAACATCGAGCGAGGCTCGCTACTGATGTTCGAGCACACCAGGCCCCGGCGAGAGCCGGGGCCTTTTTTTGTGCTGGCCGCACCTCCGACCAATCGCACCGAACTTTGCCGCTACGATTCATCGCGTAGCAGGATGCCCGCCTGCCCGCGCGATCTTTGCTTTCCGACCGCGCGTGCCGAAGAGCCGGTGACCTGCGATCCAGGGCGCTCGGTTCCGAAAACGGCCGGCGTCGTCCCCCTGCCGCCATACTGACCCGAACCATATCTCGGGATCGAGAACCGGGCCGCTCCTCTCTAAGGAAAGGCTCTCGGACGACGGAGCATCGTCATGATGGCCGGGATCGACTGCGATTGCCTCATCTGCCGCCTGGAAGCGAGGTTCATCGCCGAACTCAGCGATGACCACAGCCACGAAGAATTTCGGCTATTCGCTCGTTCCAGCCCGATACTGCCCGCATTTCCGACCGCGCTCGAGCTCGTCCGGAAACTCCGCGACTACGATAATCGTGACCAGAATCCTTCTTCCGATGAAGTCCTTCTCGATTTTCTCGCGCGCCCGAGCGACACGCTGTTCCGGGCGATGTGGCAGCAGCTCTTACTGTTGGTCTTCATTCCGACCATTCATCGCACCACGAGCCAGATCACCGGCACGTTTCCATCACTGACCCGCGAGGACACGGCCCAGTATCTATTTACCGTCTTTCTCGAATTCCTTCATTCCAAGGAGCTCGGTTCCCGCCGCTCACATCTTGGGTTTACGATCACACGACAGATACGCCGGAGCGCATTTCGCTGGGCCATCCGCGAATCTCGAATCTCTTTGCGAAATGAAACGGGCCGAACTTGGGCCACGATTCTTGAAACGAGTGTCAGCGACGAGGATTCCCGCGCCGACATCCTGCTCGACGAGTTTTTGGGCGACTGCCAGCGCAGGGGATGGCTTTCCTCCGAAGAACGGCAGCTACTCACGCAGTTCAAGCTCGAAGGCATCTCCGGCCCGGAGCTCGCTCGCCGCGGCGGCCATTCTGTCGTAGCGATCCGGCATCGCATCCAGCGCCTGCTCGATCGCCTGCGCCGCATCGCGCAGCCGTCGGGACCCGGAACATCCGAACAACTCGATCTCTTCCTTCCCTGAGTGGCATTGCTTCAAGGGTCAATTCATTCGAATCGTTCGGGGCAGCTGTTACTCAGGCGGGTACTCCCCAAAAATATTTCACTGGTACCCGGTCTGTTTTCGTTTTCGCTGGCGGATACGTATAGTGAGGGGAGTTCTCGCCGGTTAACTCCCGCGGACAGGGCTCGACCGATTCCATCGGTCGTTCGCTTTGTCGCGCGTGCGGCCCGCTCGAAGGGACGGACGCGATTGTGGGGCAACGCTGTACATGGAGCTAACGCTCCAAGTGTGCCTGGACGGGGGATGTCCAGGGCGGGCGCATGCAGCGGTCCCTCCAATCGTTATCCGTTTTTCCTCGCTCGATCCGTAGCTAGCGGGAACTCCCTCTCAACAGCCCGTTTCGAAAACTCTGGAGAGACTGGGAGTGTCCGAATATGAAGCGATTTCTTTGGAAATGCCTGCGCAACACTTGGCTGCGATCACCTTTGTTCACCCTGGGTTTCGCGCTTCTTCTCGCCGCCCCGGCCTTCGCGCAGGGAACTTCCCCTTGGGAAAACGCCGTAAGCGTGCTGCAGCAGGCTTTTACCAGCACCATCGCGCGCGGGCTCTCGCTCGTGGCCATCGTCGTCGCCGGCCTCACTTTTGCTTTCGGGGAAGGTGGCTCGAAGCGGGTGCTGGCCGGTGTGCTCTTCGGTGTAGGTATGGCCATCGCCGCGGTGAATTTCCTGTCGTGGTTGTTTCCCGGCAACTGATTCGCGTTCGTTCAGAGGAGAGCGGCACATGGCCGAAGCCAGACGAATCAACAGAGTGCATCGCTCGTTATCCCGGCCACTCACGATCCTCGGTGCCGAGCGAAAGCTTTTCTTTTTCGCCATGTGTTTGGGCGCGGCCACCTTCAACCTGCTCAACAGCTTGCTCGGAGGATTGCTGATGTTTCTGTTGCTCTACGTCATGGCTCGCTGGGCGACCGAAACCGATCCGCAGATTCTGCGGTTTCTCTTAACGGCTGCCAAGGTTCGCGCCGCGTACGACCCGATGAAATTCACTCCGATCGCGATCCGAAGGGAAGGCCATGCTCAGGCTTAGCCGAATCTTCAAGAACTATAACGAGACTGGCTCGCTTAGCGCGCAGATCAATCTCTACGGCTTCATCGGTCCGCAGGTGTTTCTCACCAAGAGCGGGGAAGCGGGCGTGATCCTCGAAGTGCGTGGTGTGGACTATGAGTGTCTCGACGGCGCATCGATCGACGGCTCGACCAAGCGCCTGGAATCGGCTTTGAAGCTGTTCGACGAAAACTATCGCCTCTACCAATACCTGTTCAAGCGCAACAACGAAGCGATCCCGTACAAGCTCTACGCCAATCCCGTCGTTGACACCGCCATCAAGAATCGCCTCGCTTACCTCGGCGGCAAGGCCGATACCCTCTTCTCGATGTCGATCTATTACGTGGTGCTATACCAGGGGTTTCAGACTGCGGCGAAGCTCGGAAATGTGCTCGCCGAGTTTTCTAAGAATCCGAAAAAAGCCCTTGCCGATCTGCAGGCACATTTTTCCGGTCAGAAGCAGATTGTCGTTTTGGGACAGCATCTCTCGAGCGCCCAGGCGGCGCTGCTGCAAAAGGCTCGCAGCTTCATCCTCCAAGTCGGCGACTTTCTTCCCGTGCGCCTGCTAGATAAACAGGAAGCGTTTCGCGTACTCAAGCGAACGCTTAACTTCCAACCTGAGAAACTGGAACTCGCCAAACTCAAGTACGACACCTTCCTCGACTACTACCTGCCCGAATCGCCCATCGAGTGCCATCGCGGGCATCTGCGTGTGGACGATTACTACGTCAAGGTTTTGACCCTCAAGGAACCTTCCGCCCAGAGCTTTCCGCTCATCTTCAAACGCTTGCTCGAAGTCGAAGCGAACTACTACGTCGTCACCGAATGGAAAAAAGAGGATTCCGGCAAGATGCGCCGCGTGATCCAGACCAAACGCCGCCATTTTCACAACACCAAGCGTTCGTTCGCCGCCCAAGTCAGTCTCAACGACGCTCCCACCCAAGACGTTTTGCTCGACGATTCCAAGGAATCGCAGGTCCGGGAACTCGGCGAAGGCATTACGGAGCTCGAGTTGCACGGGAATTACTTTGGCGAGTTTTCACTGACCGTCGTGATTTACGACCTCGACATGGCCAAGGTGGACCGCGCGTGCGCTGACTTCTACAAAGTGTTCAGCGTCCACGATGCTCAGCTCTACGAAGAAAAATACAACCTCCTCAATGCCTTTCTCGCGGCGGTCCCCGGCAACCACGCTTTCAATTTGCGCTCATTGTATCTGCTCAACACCAACTATGCGGATTTCTCCTTCCTCTTTACCCTGCACTGTGGGGAGCCTCGCAATCAACATCTCCGCCAGGAATACCTCGCGGTGCTAGAGACCAACCATCACACACCCTACTACCTGAATCTCCATTACCGCGATGTCGCGCACACCGTGATTCTTGGGCGGACCGGGACCGGAAAAAGTTTCTTGCTGAATTTCCTCGTCACCAATCTGCAGAAATATGATCCGCATACCTTTATCTTCGATTTGGGTGGGAGCTTTGAAAGCTTGACGCAGCTTTTTGGTGGTTCATATATTCGCGTGGGCCTCGAATCCGAAGACTTCAAGATCAATCCGTTTTCGTTGCCGCCAACCAAGGAGAATCTCGACTTCCTCGCGCTCTTCCTGAAAGTGTTGATTCAGGGACAGCGGGCCGCAGACCTCGATCCCGCGACCGAGCGCGAACTCTTCCACCAGGTCGAAAACCTGTATGCGGTCGACCCCGCGCTGCGCACACTAGGCGTCCTGGCGAATACCTTGGGCCACGATGTTGCGAGCCGTCTGTCCAAATGGACGCGAGGCGGACAGTTCGGTTTTCTCTTCGATAACGCCGAGGACACAATCTCGTTTTCCCGCTTTCAGTGCTTCGACTTCCAGCGCATGAGCCAGTACCCGGACCTTCTCGAACCGCTGCTTTTCTATATTTTGCATCGAGCCAATGCGGTCATCGCCGACCGGCAGATTTCGCCTGTTTTCAAAGCCTTCTTCATCGACGAAGCCTGGGTCTTTTTGAAGAACCCCGCGATTCAGCGGTATGTCGTCGAGGCCCTGAAAACTTGGCGTAAGCACAACGCCGCCATGGTCCTCGCGACGCAATCCCTTGATGAGCTCAAGCGCTCGGACATCCTCGACGTCATTATCGAAAGCTGCGCCACCAAAATCTTCCTCGCGAACCCCGATATGGACCGCGATCTCTACCGCCGCCAGTTTCACTTGAACGAAAACGAAGTCGAGCTGATCGCAGGTCTCATCCCCAAGCGGCAATTCCTGATTAAAACACCAGAACTCGCGAAGGTCGCCAATCTCAATGTTGATCCGAAGAGTTATTGGCTCTACACGAACGACCCCTACGACAACAGGAAACGGAAAGAAGCTTTCGAGACCTATGGGTTCGAACGAGGACTGGAAGTTCTCGCAGGAGGGCAACCGTGATCTTCCTCCGGTGTCTCCATGCCTGGCTCGAGGAAAGCAATCCGCTTTCGGTTTTTCTGCCTCTCGTCGTGAAGGGGCTTTTCGCCGTAATCACCTTCGGCGTGCCGTGCCTCGTTTGGCTCTGGCTCGATCCTCGTAAAAGTTCACAGCAGCACGAGTCGTCGTCAAAAGGAGCAACTCCATGAACGAAATGTTTCCGAAGCAGTGCCGCCGCTTTTTCCGCCGCGTGTGTGCCCTCTTCGTCTTGGGCGCGGCCGCGTTCCCGCTTTCGCCCACGCAAGCTGCAACCGACGCGGCGGCGCGTGTTGTGAAGTATTCGAAAGAAGACATCGTCCCCGTCCGCGCCAAGCTCCGGTTTTCAACGCTCATCGTTCTTCCCGAGGATGAAGAGATCCTCGATTTCACCACCGGTGACAAGGAATTCTGGGTCATCAACGGCGCCCACAACCTCTGCTACGTTCACCCCGCTCAGGCCGGCATCCGCACCAATCTGAATCTGATCACCGCAAGCGGGCACGTTTATTCCTTTCTGCTGACCGAAATCAGTAACCAGCCGAATACCGAACCCGATCTGAAGATCTTCGTTGAACCTAAAGAGAGCTCCGGCGTCGCCACGAATATCGGGCTCCGCGGGTATGTGAGCGCTGGCGAGGCCGAAGCTTACAAGAAGGAACTCGAAGCACTCCGCTCCCAGACCGCGGACCAAGTCCACGCGGCCCAAGCCCAGTCCGCCGAGCAGGTGAACCGCTTTCGCTCCAGTTACCCGACGAAACTCCAATTCGATTACTTGATCGACCCGAAAGCGGCCCGCGAGCCGTTCCTCGTTTCGGTCATCTACCACGACGATTCTTTCACCTACATCAAGTGCGACGCGCGCGAGAAACCAGCTCTCTACGAAATCAAGGACGGCAAACCCAACCTGATCCCGTTCCAACTCGAAAATGGTGTGTACATCGCACCCAAGATCATCGACTCGGGCTACCTCGCTGTCGGCAAGAAGAAACTGCCGTTTGCGCGGCACGCAGCCGCGAACTGAGCGACGAACCATGAGCCAACCCGCCGAGATTCAGGAAAAAGCTCCCAAGCCGCAGGGCCTTTTACCGAAAAACGTCCAGTCCTGGCTGCTCGTCGGACTGGCGTTTCTCATGGTCGCCATCATGTGGCTAACGGGCGGTAAGAAACCGCCAACGCCAGCCAAAGCAGCCTCGGCCGGTACGCCCGTGCAAGCGCCCCTCGAAGTCAACGAGACCAAGATCGCCGAAATGCAGAACCGCATCGAGGACTTGCAGCGCCAGCAATTGGTAGCGCAATCGGCTCTCGCCCAGCAGACTCGCTTGCTTGGCGCCGAGCCGCAAGATTCGCAGCAATCCCAGCCGCAGAGTGCGTCAGCTAATCCACCCGACCAGCGAGCGGAGGACCCCATTGAGGCGGAACGAAAGAGACGTGCCTACATGTCATTGTTTGCCTCGAATGTCGCCTTGACCTACCGCAAAACTCCGCCCGCTGCGGCCGCGCCGGAGTCCGAGCCATCGTCGGGCCCGCAAAGCCTCGCCCCTGTAGGACCCGACTCGCCTCAGGTCGCCCAACTCGTGAAACAGATACAAGCGAATTCGACTTCTTCCCTGGCGAGCGCTTCACCGCCGGTGCGAAACGATTCCGCGGAAACAATGCATGACCGAAAGGAGGACACCAGAAATCCTGCCGCCGTTTCGGCTGGCTCCGCCAACGCGGCGGCAGGAAAAACCTATCTGCTCTTTGAAGGAACCATCCTCGAAACCGTTCTCCTCAACCGCCTCGACGGGGGCTTTACGGGTCCCGTCGAGTGCCTGCTCTCAACTGATGTTTACTCGAACGACCGTCAGCATCTGCTCGTTCCGGCAGGCTCGAAGCTGCTCGGTGAAACCAAAAAGGTGGATACCTTCGGCCAGACGCGTCTGGCCGTCGTGTTCCACCGCGTGCTCATGCCGGACGGTTACTCCGTCAGCCTCGACGGGTTCAAGGGGCTCAACCAAATCGGCGATACCGGATTGCGGGACCAGGTCAACAACCACTATCTCCGCATCTTCGGCGTGTCGCTGGCTATCGGCGCCTTGGGAGCCATTGGCGAGGCCGGAACATCTGGTTCGCTCAACGCCACAAACGCCGACCTCATGCGCCAGGGATTCGCGCAATCGACCGCGCAGTCTTCGGCGCAAATCCTCGAGAAGTTCTTGAACGTCATGCCCACGGTGACCATCCGCGAAGGCCACCGGGTCAAAGTCTATCTCTCGGGAGATCTCACGTTGCCCGACTACAACAACCACAAAATGCCTTCCGACCTGTGAAGGCCCCAAGGAGAACAGTGCCATGAAAAGAAAGATTCTGATTTGCTGTCTCGTGCTGGGATTGGGAGTGGGCAGCGCGACCGCGCAACTCGGGAGCGGGATCGTCTACGACCCCACCAACTACCAGAACGCATTGCAGCGCTACTACCAGCTCCAACAACATCTCCTGCAACTGCAAAAGAGCTACGCGAAAATCACCGGCCAACTCAACCTCGCCTTGCAGATGGCTCAATTCGTCAAAAACATGCCGGCCCGCTATAAGGCCCTGTTTTCGCAGTGGCGAAATGTCACTTCCCTCAACACCTTTGGGAACACGGTGTCGTGGATCAACGGCATCAACACCGGCGTGCTTCCCAACATCAACACCGGGTATCACAACTCCACAACCCAACTCTCTCAGTACAGTCCGTATGAACTGTCGGGAATGGATGCGTCAGAACTCGGGCGCGTTCAGTCCCAGTACGCCTCCGTTGAACTCTCGGACGGCGCCAACATGAACGCGATGGCCACCATCGGCGCGATCCGCGGCAGCGCGGGAAACGTCCAGACCCAAATCGGAAACCTCGAAGACGATTCCTTCTCGGGCGACTCCAGCCTCAACAGTGAAGTGTCCGTGCTGAACAAGATCAATGCGGCGGGCGTCTTGACTCTTCGCACCGTGCAGGACTCGAACAAACTCCTCGCGTCGCTTTTAGAACAACAGACCATCCTCGCCAAGCAGCAGCGGGACTCGACAGCCAACGCCATCAACCTCGATATCGGTCGCCAAGCTAGCATCTCCAGCAACATGGCCCAGATGACCGGAACCATCACCGATTCACTGCAAAACTTCCGCATGCCCTGAGCGTGCGGAGAAGGACGCCCGGCGTCGAAGGAGCTGATCAGTGCAAACCGATTTTCTCCAGTACATCTTTCAGGCGATCAACAATTTGCTCACCCAGAACCTCGGCTTCTTCGACAGCATGGGCCAGAATCTTTTCCGCTCGTTCGCCACCATTCTTGTGGCGTGGTTTGGAATCAAGTCCGCTTTGGCCTCAGCCAGCGGCAGGCCCTCGTTCCAGTTCGATCATTTTGCGAGTTTGCTGCTGACCATCAGCTTTGGCTTCGCCATGGTCAATTACTACAGCACGCCCATCCCCGGCATCGGAACGAGCTTCCACAGCCTCGTCACGAACGAGGCCCAGTTCCTGTCGAGCCAGATCAACCAGGCCGAGCTCCAGACCGTCGTCAGTCAGGTGGCCGACTTTGAATCGCGTATGGACTCTCCAAGCTGGGGAGGCATTTTTGGAACTGCGATTTACGTGATCGTCACGATTCTGCTTGCTGCGGCGCAGGCAATCGCAATTGTAGTGATCGCGTACGGATTCATCGCCACTGCGGTGTGCGTGCTCGTGGGGCCGGTCTTCATTCCGTTCTTTATCGTACCGAAGATGGAGTGGCTCTTCTGGGGCTGGTTCCGCTGCTTCATCCAATATGCCTTCTACCAGGTGATCGCCGCTGCCGTCGTGTATGTCATCGGAAACCTCATGCTGGGCGCCCTCCAGCTCCCGCCCGCCGGCACGCTTTCCAGCGTCCAACTCATTGCCTGGTTTCCCGTCCTTTTTATTACCTTTCTCGCGTCCATCTATGTCCTGCTGAAAGTCCCATCCCTTACGAACCATATCTTCAGCGGCACGGCCGGAGGATCATCCGCCGGCCTACTCGAAGCCCCCGCCGTCCTCAACAGGGTGATGTGATGGACCGCGATGCTACATTCCACGACGCCAAGCGGCTCTACCTCGAGCAGTACGGGGATCCCATGGTGACAAACACTTATCTCAAGATTGCTCTCGCGCTCCTGTCCATCGTCTGTGTGGCCCTCGCGCTCATTGACCTGAGGACCATCCGCACCTTTCAAAACTTTCGCCCGCTCGTCATTCGCATTGACGACCTCGGCCGAGCCGAAGCGATCAACTACCACAACCTGGAATACAAACCGCAGGACGCCGAGGCCAAATATTTTCTGTCCGAGTTTTGCGCCCTCTACTACCGCCGCAACCGGTACACGATCCAGGATGATTTTTCGAAGTCCTTGTACTTCCTCGACGGCAAACTCGCGAACGGCATTCTCGACGCCTACCGCAAGGACGACATCATCAAGAAATTCATCACCAATACCGCAGCGCCCGAGATCGATGTCGATGTGAAAAAGGTCGCTCTCGAAGAGATGCAAACCCCCCCTTTCCGCGCGCGCGTGGACTTCTACATGGTCTATTATTCGCCCGCGGACCACAGCGAGCTGAAACGCGATCTCTACACCGCGAACTTTGTCTTCCTTTTCAAATCCCAGGTGCCGAACGAACTCATTCCGATCAATCCGTTGGGAATGACCATCACCTACTTCCGCGAAGACCAGGCGTTCAAATGAAAATCCCAGTCCACACGCAAACTCAAGAGGTCGCGGTCGGACGCAGGGCAACGTCGGCCCAACCTCGGCACGCCAGCGCCGACCTGATGCCGCCGCTTTGCTCCTCCCACACGCCTCATCCCAACTTACGGGTTCTCGCCACCAGAACAACCGGCGCGCCGCACGAGGGCCTCCTGTTCGGCCCGCTTTCCGCCCGCTCCCGGAAACGCAAGGCGCTGGCTCGAAAACGCTCAGCGAAACCCAGGGATTCTCGATGATCGCGAACGCCCTGCTGTTCACCGTCGTCATCCTGCTGGGCTATGGATTTTGGCTCCTCGACCAGTTGAAATTCATGGCCCGCTACAAGACAGTCCTGTACCACGCTTATGGAACGA
>Ga0302325_10015095_pt1 | contig 16426 bp, 19 predicted proteins | sample Palsa_T0_2_FD_201948 | JGI IMG/M metagenome (GOLD analysis project Ga0302325, IMG submission 201948) | Peat permafrost microbial communities from Stordalen Mire near Abisko, Sweden - Palsa_T0_2 | ecosystem: Environmental > Terrestrial > Soil > Palsa > Peat permafrost | place: Sweden: Abisko... | reverse complement strand
GCAGGGTCTATGCTCACGCTAAGGTGCGCCGGGAAGCCTGGTCGGCACGACGTTCGTGACTCTGGAACTCGTCCACCAGGAGCGTGCAATGACCATGCAGAACGCACCCGCCGGCACGGCCAGGCCGGGCTCCAGGCCGTCGCTGCAGGCGCGGCTGGTCGCCGTCACGCTGGCCGGTCAGGCTGGACAGGCGTTCGGTGCTACCCGGACCGCGCGGAGCGTGTCCTGACGAACCAGCCAGGCGCCTCACGACGGCACCGGTGTGTCTCATGCCGTCGCGCAGCGGCTGAACCGGGCGGCGTTACCGCTCCGGCTGGATCCATCAGGCCGCCCCCCGGCACCCGGTGATGTCCTCGCCCTGGGCCGCGGTCGTGTTCGTGGCAGCCGCCGCGCTCAGCCTGGGCGCCAGCGCGGTCCTGGTCGTGCGGCTGGAACGGGTGGGCGCCCGGCTCGGCCTGTCGGAAGCGCTCCTGGGCCTGGTCGCGGCGCTGGCCGCGGACACCCCGGAGGTCACCTCGGCGGTGACCGCGCTGGCCCACGGCCAGCACGATATCGGCACCGGCGTGATCCTGGGCTCCAACGTATTCAACCTGGCCGCCCTGATCGGGCTGGGTGCGGTTGTCGCCGGCGGCATCAAACTGCACCGCCGGGTCGTCCTGTTCGAGGGCGCCGTGGCGCTGTGGATAGCAGCCCTGGCCATCGCCGCCGTGACCGGCCTGCTCACGCCGGCTGCCGCCATGATCCTCGCCCTGGCCGTGCTGGTGCCGTACGTGTACGTGTCGGCTGTGCACCCCTCCGGCCGCTCCGCCCTGCCGCTCCCGCCACGGCTGCGATCCTGGCTCGCCGGGGCCGTCGCCGAAGAAGAACAGGAACTGTCCGACGCCATCCACCCCGGCAAGGGCGGCCCGCGAGACGCCGCCATCGCCGTCCTCGCGCTCGCTGTCGTGGTGGCGGCCAGCGCGGCCATGGAGCGCACCGCCTCAACGCTCGGCGCCCGCTGGGCGGTGCCCGGCGTGATCACCGGCGGCATCGTCCTGGCCGCGGTGACCAGCATGCCCAACGCTGTCGCGGCCGTCTTCCTGGCGCGCCGGGGACGGGCCGCCGCCACGCTCAGCGAGGCCTTCAACAGCAACACCCTCAACGTCCTGGCCGGGCTGCTGATCCCGGCTGTGATCATCGCCAGCCCCGGCCTCGGCGGCGCCCTGCGGGTTGCCGTCTGGTACGGCGTCCTCACCGTCGCCACCATCGCCCTGGCCCTGGCCGGCCGCGGAATCAACCGCCGCAGCGGCGCCCTGATCATCGCCGCCTACCTCGTCTTCGCCATCACCGTCATCGCCAAGGCGATCCCGCCGGGCGCCTAGCAGCCCTGCGCTGACCTCGCCTGAATCGACTCGCTGCCGGTCAGCGGTTTCGAGAGGGCGGGCAGCCGCCCTGGCCCTGGCTGCTCTTCACCTCGGCGATCAACCCATTCTCGGCGAAGGAAGAGGAGATCGCGGAGATGAACGCCCAGGCGTTCAGCCTGACCGCCGAAGGCGACGCCGAATGGGTCACCCAGGACGTCCCGTCGCTCCTGGGCCGCCCCGCCCGCTCCTTCGAGCAGTTCACCGCCGACTACGCCGCCGCGTTCTCCTAGCCAGGGCACCGGACACCACGGCGCCGCGGATCCGCTGACCTGGCTCAGACTCGCGCGGTGTCCTTGCTGAATCGCCAGACCGCGCCCACGGCGAAGATCGCCAGCCACGCGATGACGTTGACGATCCAGGTCCAGTCCACGCCGCCGCCGAGCAGCGGCGCGTGCACCAGCTGGTTAAGCCCGTACTCAGGAGACCACTTGGCGATGTCCTGAATCGTCTGCGGGAGCAGGCTGATCGGGATGAACAGGCCGCCCACGAACGCGAACAGCGACATGATCAGGCCAAGCAGCTGCGGGACGGCATCGGCGGGCACCAGGAACCCGATGAACAGCCCGAACGCGGCGAAAAGCAGCGAGCCGATCCAGACGCACAGGGCGCTGACGATCCACAGGTAGACGGGCATTGAGGCCTTGTGGGTCAGGATCCCGCCGACCACATTCACGACGGTAATCGGAACGAGCCCGAGCACCAGCGCAGTGGCCACCTTCATGCCGATATAGGCGGCAGGCGATAGCGGCGTCAGCCGGAGCTGCCTGCTCCAGCCCTGGGCGCGCTCGACGGACACTCCCGCGCCGGTGTAGGTGGTCGAGAATATGGCGCCATAAAGCGCCAGGCTGATCAGGACCCACGCCGCGTAGTTCCCGTGGCCGTAGTTGCCTGTCGTGTTGGCTTTGTTCAGCCCGAAGGCGAAGAAGAAGATGACCGGGACGATGACCGTGATGATCACGGCGCGCGGGTTCCGCCGCAGCCGGCGGATCTCCAGATTCAGCGCGGTCAGGTTGAAGCCGCCGAGGGCCGGGGTCCGCCGGCCGCTCAGATCTGGTCCTGCCGTTGTGGTCATCCGATAGCTCCCGTGTTCACGCTGCCTGGCTCGGCGTCGTCGCCGGTCAGTGCGAGGAACGCGTCCTCGATGCCGCGAGCGGTGATTTCCAGGTCCCGGGCTGAGGTGCGCGTCAGCAGGTGCCTGGCCACCGCGTCGCTGTCGTTCGCATGGATGAGGACGGTCTCGCCGCGGATCTCCACGCTGTCCGCGCCGGGAATGGCGCGGAGCTCAACCTCTCTGGCCTCGGCCATGGTGGCCCGCACGGTGCGGCCCGCCGACATCGCCTTGATCTCGGACGCGGTGCCGTCGGCGATCTTCTGCCCGTGCCGCAGCAGGATGATCCGGCTGGCATAGGCGTCCGCTTCCTCCAGGTAGTGCGTGGCGAACAGTATCGTCCTGCCCTGCTCGGCGTCCTTGCGGATCGACGCCCAGAAGCTGCGCCGCCCCTCGACGTCCATCCCGGTGGTCGGCTCGTCCAGGACAAGCAGTTCGGGGTCGGAGACCAGTGCCATGGCGAATCTGAGCCGCTGCTGCTCGCCGCCTGAGCACTTTCCCACCCGTCGGTCCGCGATCTGGGTGATTCCCGCCCGGTCCAGCACCTCGGCGGTCGGCTTGCTCTGTGCGAACAGGCTGGCGGTGTACTGCACGGTCTCCTTGACGGTCAGGTCCTTCAGCAGCCCGCCCGTCTGCATCACCGCCGAGACCAGGCCGCGGGTGACTGCCTGCCGGGGGTGCACGCCGAAAACGAGCGCCTGCCCGGACGTCTGCCGGGACAAGCCGAGGATGATGTCGATGGTGGACGTCTTGCCCGCGCCGTTGGGCCCGAGCATCGCCACGATTTCGCCCGACGCGATGCTCACGTCGACATCCCTGACCGCCTGCACCTGCCCGAAATGCTTCCTGACGTCCTTCAGCTCAACGGCGAGCGGGACAGCACCTGTCATCGCCCCAGTCTGGCATCCCCGGGTTAGATGCCACGACTCGATCCGATTACGCTTCGTGGCGTATGTCTGAGACGCCACTGTGGCGGATGCGCCGGGGATCGCGGCGGTGTGGCGGGCGGGCTGGGCCCGATGACGGATTGGTCACCTTCGCGCGGGTTCCTGGTTCCGGTGCCGGGAGGCCCTTACCGTAGGAAGGTCGACATCCGGCGGGACCTGATGCCGTGCGGCGGGAGGCAGCATGCGGTGTCCGGGATAAGCGGCGGTCTGGGCATCGGTACGGCTGAGGCGGCTAGCGGGCGGGACGGAAGTACGCCGTCGCGGCGGCTTGCCCTGGGCCGGGGGCTGCGGCGGGGACTGCGCTGGGTGCGGTCGTCGTGGGTGGACATCGTCTGGGCGGTGTTCGTCGGGGTGAACTTGCTCGGTATGCGCGAGATGGGGGCCTGGTCGACGGTCCCTTTCCTGGTCATCTGGGTGAGCCTGACCCTCGTTTACGGGTTTCGGATGTGGCGGCTGCAGCCCGCCATCCTGACCGTGGCCGTGGTGACGCTGGCGACGGGGGGGATCATCGTGGCCCAGGTTGTGGACGGTCAGCAGGAAGCGGACTACCTGGTCGAGGTCCCGCTGGTCGCGCTGATGTTCCTGGCGATGGTCTGGCACGGGCGGCGGCGGCAGGCGGCGCTCCTGGAGCGGCTCGCGGCCATGGAAGAAGTGCAGCGCGTCTCGCGGGAGAACCTGCGCCTGCTGGAGCAGCAGCAACTGTTCCTGGTCGATGCCTCACACGAGCTGGGCACGCCGATCACGGTGGCGCTCGGCCACGCGGAGCTCATTGAGCAGTCGGTCACTGACAAGATGGTCGCCGCGGACGCCCGCGTGGTCATCGGCGAGCTGGCGAGACTGCGCAGGCTGTCGAGCCGCATGCTGCTGCTGGCCTCGGCCGGCAGTCCCGGCTTCCTTGACCTGGCGCCGGTCGGGGTCGATTCGATCGTGATCGAGGCGCTGGACCGCTGGGGTTACACGTCGCGCAGATGGCGGCTGGGGGAAGTGGCCGAGGCGACCGTCCTGGGTGACCGCGGCCGGCTGGCAGTGGCGCTTGACGCACTGCTGGAAAACGCCGTCGCGCACACGGACAAGGACGACCGCATCGAGCTCAGCGCCCGCGTCGAGGACGGGCACGTCATCCTGGCGGTGGCGGACTCCGGCTGCGGCATCCCGGAAGCCGACCTGGAGCGGATCTTCGGCAGGTTCTCCCGCGCGGCTCCCTACCGGAGCCGAGAGGTCGGCGGGTTCGGGCTCGGGCTGCCGACCGCGGCGGCGATCGCCGAAGCCCACCATGGCTCGGTCCGGGTGAGCAGCACCGTGGGCAAAGGTTCGACGTTCGAGCTTCTGATACCCGCGGGGGGATTCCCATCCACGGTTCCACTCCTGCGGCGAGCAACTGGGGAGTGGAAATCCAGATGAGTCGCGCGTTGCTGCCGGTCACGGTGACGCATTCCCGGAGGAGTTCTCCGATCGGGACTCGGCGGCCGGTCAGGTTGAACACCCCGCCCAGGTTCCGGCGGTAGCTGTCCACGATCCATTCGGCCAGGTCGCGAACGTCGATCACCCGGCTGCGGGTCGGCCACACTGCTGGCCGACGCGGTGCGGTTAGGTTGTTGGACTATCGCTTGATGGCGCTTGCTGCACGCCGTTGATCGGTCTCGAACGCTTCCGCCATGAGGTCAATCTCCCGGCGGAGGAGGCCTAGATCCGTCGCTTCGCTGCGCCATCTGGATGTTGCCTCGTTTACGGCCGAGACCTCCGGCTGCGTTGCTCGCCGTCAGCTGCCTCCAGCATGGTGTGGGCGCTGGCAAAACCGATGCGCTGGTCTGAGGTCCGGTCAAATCGGTTCACGATGAGGACGTGGCGTCCTGCTGCGAGGCTGAGTCGGGAATCGCTAACTGTGATGCCGGAGTGGCGGGCTAGGCGGAGCTCGACTTCCCGGCTATGTCCCATTCGTCACTACCTGAACGTGGGAACTTGGCGATTGCGAGCCTTCCGGACTCATCGATGACCGCGGCTTTGGGGCGAGCTCCGCCGAGCGAGCTCCCGGCGTCGATCAGGTCCCTCAGGTCCTGGCTGTCCGCGCCGTCGTCGAGATGGTCAACCGCGTTGAGGAGTCGAGGCAATTCGATCAGGCGCGGTACGGCGTTCCGGTGCGTGGAGTAGTAGTCGCGGGTGCCGGGATGCCGGAACCGGATGGCTCCTTGCCTGGTGTCGTCTCGTACGCCGAGCAGGAAGTCACCGTTGCGGAGGCTGCGTGGTGTGCGGCTCGCAGCTGCCGCACGCTCGCGCTCTTCACGGCGCATGAGGTTCTGGCCCCACCGATCAGGAGCGCCGTCCGCGAACGCGCTGAAGAGCGGCTTGCCTGGCGGGGACTGAAAGATGCCAGCCGATTTCGGCAGTGCGGGATCCAGATCGTAGCTAACCGGGCTGGCCAGGTAGGAGTCGGAGTAACGGAAGGTCGCGGTCTCGGTCCGTTGTTCGTGGATCCAGAGGGTGCCTGCGACGGCCTCTTGTCCGCCGATCTCCACGGTGACCTCGACGGGCTCCCTGGCAGCCATTATTCACGTACCCGCCTGGGGAGAATCTCGTCAGCGCGAAGTTTGCCGACATCAGTTTGATACGGGTCGGCGGCATCCAGCACGGAGTCCAGGATGCCGAGGATCCGCAGGACTCTAAGCAGGTTCTCGGTAGATGCCGTCCCCTTGCCCTGTTCGATAGTGCGTAGCGTGTCACGGCTGATACCCGCGCGCTCCGCCACCTGAGCAGCGGTGAGCCGTTGCAGCTTGCGCCAAGTGGTTACGCGCTCGCCAAGCACGCGCAGGCCTCGTCCAACAGCAAGCGGCGTCGTTGGCTCTTTAGTGGCTGCCATAGTAGCCATAATAATGGGTAACACCGATTTTAGTCGTCGTTAGCAGGCCGGATGCTCAACCAGCCTCACACCGCAACGGCGGCCGATCGGGTCATCCTGCATAGAGGGCATCGATGGCGTCGGCGTACTTGGCGTGGACGACGCGGCGTTTGAGCTTGAGCGTGGGGGTCAGTTCGCCGGTCTCCGCTGTCCATTCCACCGGCAGCAAGTGCCACCGCTTCACCTGCTGCACGCGGGCGAGCCGCTCGTTGGCGGCGGCTACCCCGGCCGCCACCTCGGCTAGCACCTGCGGGTCTGATGCCAATGCCGTGAGCGAGCCGGCTGTGATGCCGCGGGCGCGCGCCCAGGCGGGTGCGGCTTCGCCGTCCAGCGTGAGCAGGGCGGCCAGGTACGGCCGGCGGTCGCCGTAGGCCAGGGCCTGGCCGATCAGCGGGTGGGCCACCAGCATGCCTTCGACCGCCGCGGGTGCGATGTTCTCCCCGCCCGCGGTAATGATCAGTTCCTTCTTCCGGTCCGTTACCGACACGAACCCGTCCGCGTCGATCGTCCCGATGTCCCCGGTGTGCAGCCATCCGCCGGCGTCGATCAGGGCGGCGGTCAGGTCGGGCCGGCCGTGGTAGCCCGAGGTGGTGAGCGGCCCGCGGACCAGGATCTCGCCGTCGCCGGCGACCTTGACCTCCATCCCGGGGGTGGGCCGGCCGACCGTGCCGAGCTTGAATTCGGCGGGCGTGTTGGCGGTGAAAGCCCCGGTAGTTTCGGTCATCCCGTACACGTCCAGGATCTTCATGCCCAGTCCGGCGAAGAAGGCGGCCACGTCCGGGGGCAGCGGCGCGGCGGCGCTGGAGACCGACCTGGCCTCGCCGAGGCCGATCAGGCTGCGGATCGGCCCGAGTACCTGCTCGTCGGCCGCCAGGAACCGGGCCGCCAGTTCCGCTGACGTGGCCTGCCCGTACTGGCAGCTCTCCACGTAGCGGCGGCCGATGTCCATGGCCTGCCGCACGGCGGCCCGCTTACCTTCGTCCTGCTCGGCCGCGAGCAGGGCCTGGATACCAGCCCTGATCTTCTCCCACACCCGGGGCACGCCGAAGAACGCGGTGGGGCGCGCTTTCCCGATCACCGGCACGAGCTGTGCGGGGTCAGGGCAGAAATGGACGTGCCCAGCGGTGTGGATAGGAAGGTAAACGCTGAACATCCGCTCGGCGATGTGCGCCAGCGGCAGATAAGAGACCCACCGGACCCGCGGTCCCATCATCCCCAGCACATCGACTGTCACCATCGCGTAGAGGATGTTCCGGTGGGTGAGCACGACACCCTTGGGGTCCCCGGTGGTGCCCGAGGTGTACAGCAAGGCCAGCGGGTCGTCGGGCTTGATCGCCGCGACCCGGCCCGTGATCTCACCGGGCTCGGCGGCGAATCGTTCCCGGCCCAGTGCGACCAGGTCAGTCCAGGTCATATACCGGTCACCGGCTGGGCATGCGGCCGGATCCCGGACAATGACCTTCGTGATGCCCGGCAGCCGGTCCAGGACCGGACGCCAGCGGGCAAGTTCGGCCGCCCCGTCCAGCACCGCGAGGCGGGCATCACAGTCCGCGGCCACGTACGCGATCTGCTCCGCCGCCAGCGTGGCGTACAACGTCACCGCCAGCCCGCCCGCATGCACCGCTCCGAGGTCGGCCAGGACATGCTCGCTGCGGTTCGGGAGCATCAACGCGACCCGCTCGCCGGTGGCCAGCCCCAGCGCGGCGAACCCGGCGGCCACCTCCAGCACCCGCTGCATCGCCTCCTCCCAGGTCAGGGACCGCCAGTCGTCACCGGCTCCGGCCCCAGCCATATCGGAGTACGCGTCGGCATCACCCGCCGTCTCAGCCGCATGCCGCAACTCATCGCACAGGGTGCGATCCGCTATCACACCTTCGATCTCAGCACGCTGCCGGACTATGTCTCTTCCCACCATTACCTCCGAGTACGACACGCCCGTTACCCGGGGCCGGGCGCTCATCCGTTTTCCCCGTTTGAAGCTGATTCGACCACACGCGCGTAGCTGAATCCCCTCGGATCCCCAGACTGCCGAAGGCAGCCGGCCCACCGGATGCTGAGGGCAGCTGCGGATCGAATTCGCATTCTTACGTCACGTCGCGGCTGGCTCAGTGCCGAGCCTGCACGTCAAGCCACGCCCCGTTCAGTAAATCTGAAACGCCGAACGGAGCGTGGTGCCTGCTCCGTACCATCCGTTAGAAAGCCGCAGGTTTTCGTTAACCGTTTCTCCGTGCCGGAGGCCGCACGTTACTGATTGATTTAGTTAATGGTGGCGCTCCTGGTCGTGGCGGTCGCGCTCGGGCTGAACAACTTCGGGGCGGCGATCGCCATCGGGGTCAGCGGCGTGGACCGGCGTACCGAGATCACGGTGGCCACGGTTTTCGGCTTGTGCGACGTCGTGATGCCGGCCACCGGGATGCTCATCGGCACCGGCCTGGCCGGCCCGCTGGGGTCCGCCGCCCGCTGGGCCGGCGCCGGGATACTGTTCGTGACCGCGGTCTGGGGACTCATCGAGGCACTGCGCGGCGGCGACGACGCCCCCGGGGCCTGGCACGGGTGGCGGCTGCTGGTCAGCGGCGCCGCGCTCAGCCTGGACGACCTCGCGGTGGGACTCGCCCTCGGGACGGTGCGGTACCCGATCGTCTTGGCCGTGGCCCTGTTCGGGTTCATGAGCTTCGTCATGTCGATCATCGGACTGAAGCTGGGCGCGAAGCTAGGTACGGCGGCCGGCGAACACGGCGAGGTCGCGGGCGCCATCGTGCTGATCGGCATCGCCGGCGCGATGGCGATGGGCTGGCTGTTACCCGGTCAGGAGGCGGGCGCGCCGCCGCACCTGACCAGCCGGTTATCCTGACCTGGTGCGTTTTGGCGTGCTCGGGGCACTGGCGGCCTGGACTGAGGACGCCAGGCTGGTCGAGGTTCGCGAGGCAAAGGTCCGCGCCCTGCTGGCTGACCTCCTGCTCAGCGGCTTGGTGAGATCGCGGGCGAAAGATGATATGCCTGGTTCCACGGACACCGAGGGAGCCCTGATGACGGTACCGCCGGAGTACAGCGAGGAAGAGCTGCTGCGGCAGCAGTACGGGGACGTGCGGCCGGCGGGTCGCGAGGACGAAGGCGAACGCGAGATCCGGGAACACGACCGCGAGGACCGGGAGGTGGAGTATCTCGATCCGGAGGACAACGAGGCGCACGCCGCTGGCCAGGTGTGCGCGCGGTGCAAGTCGGTCATCACCGCGAGCCAGGATGCGCGGCGCCTGCCTGGTGGCCAGTGGGTCCACGAGGTGTGTCCGCCGGATCTTCGATGGCTGCTGCCGGAGGGTGAGCCGACGCCCCGGTGACTGCCGCCTTCGCGCTACCGGGACACTGTGCCTGCCGCCGGCCTGACCGGAGGGCAGTCAGCCGGAGAAGGTGATCACCAGGCCCGTCCGGCCGTCCGGTGAGGTCCTCGTCATACGCCGGGTCATAGCCTGGGTGCATGGGGTACCTGCCAGTACCCGTCCAGGCTCTTGCCGTGGCCGCGGGGGCAGTACCCGAAGCCGCTCTCGGTGACATGCCAGTCCCAGCCCCTCTCCGGCCAGGGGCAAGATCCATCCTGGACAGTTAGGTAAGGCTAACCTAAGCTATGAGGGTCGGCACCGCTGGACACACGCGGCGCTGCCGGCCTGCTGCTTGGCACGTTCAACGGAAAGGTGATGATGAGCGAACCGACGACCACCCTGGCTGGCCGCCCCCGGCCGGCCCGCCCGCAGGCGGTTCTCGCCGTGCTGCACCGGGAGCGGCTCAGCCCGCACACGGTACGGATCACGGCCGGCGGGCCGGGCTTCGAGGCGCTGCGGATGAACGAGTTCACCGACAAGTACGCGAAGATCATCTTCGCTGACCCCGCTCTGGGCCTGACGCCGCCCTACGACCTGGCGGCCCTGCGGGACTCGCTGCCGCCCGGCCGGCAGCCGGTGACCCGCACCTACACTCTGCGGCGGGCCGACGCGGAGCGCCAGCACGTCGCGATCGACTTCGTGGTGCACGGCGACCAGGGAATCGCCGCGCCGTGGGCCGCGCATGCCGAGCCCGGCGACATCCTGACCCTGTCCGGTGCCGGCGGTGCTTACCGCCCGGATCCCGGCAGCGACTGGCACCTGTTCGCAGGCGATGAGTCGGCCCTGCCCGCGATCTGCTCCGCCCTGGACGCGCTGCCCGGCGATGCGCGCGGCATCGCCTATCTCGAGACGTCCGACCCCGGCGAGTACCTCGATGCGAGGCTGCCAGCCGGCGTGCAGGTCAGCTGGCTGCACCGGCCCGAGCCCGGCAGAGCGCCCCGGCTGCTCGCCGGCGCGCTGCTGGCCGGGCCCTGGCTCCCCGGCCGGGCCGACGTGTTCGCCCACGGGGAGCGGGAGTCAATGAAAGCGGTCCGCGCGGCCCTCAAAACCCGGCTCGGCCACGATGACCAGCTATCCCTGTCGGGCTACTGGGCATCCGGCCGGACCGAAGACGTGTTCCAGTCAGAGAAACGCCAGCCGATCGGGCAGATCTAGCATCGCGGCCTCCCGGACAGGAGACGGTTGTGCAGCCCGGGAGCCGGGGCGGCCATGAGCCAGTGTCAGCTCGGCCTCGAAGGTCTTCCCGTTCCTGGTACAGCAGCCCGGGACCGGGGCGCTGCCTGGCGTGCCCGTCTTGACGATGGAACCTGTCTCAGACGGCGACCCGGCCGCCGTCGACCGGGAGCACGACACCGTGAGTGAATGCCGCCTCCGGCGAGGCGAGGTAGACGATGGCTGCGGCGATCTCCTGCGCGGTGCCCAGTCGCCTGGCCGGTGCGAGCGAGGCCAGGTATCCCTGCGCTTCGCGCATGCCTTCGGTGCCCTCGGTGCTGATCGGCCCCGGGGCAACGGCGTTGACGCGGATGCCCTTGGGCCCGAACTCCGCCGACCATGCCTTGGTTAGCAGTTCCAGCGCGGCCTTGGTCGAGCCGTAAAGTGCCATGCCGTCGAGCCCGAACCCGGCGACCATCGTCGAGACGTTGACGATGACTCCGGCGCCGCGCTCGGCCATGCCCGGGACCAGGGCGGCGGTGAGGAAGTATGGCACCTTGACGTTGAGCGCGAACAGTTCGTCGAACGCGGCTTCGGTCGTGTCGGCAGTAGGGCCAAAGGCACCGGACCCGGCGTTGTTGACCAGGATGTCCACGTGACCGAGCACCGCCTCGGCCGCGCCAGCCAGCTGAGTCGCGGACGCGGCGTCGCGCAGGTCGGCCGGGACGAAGTCCGCCCGGCCGCCGGCGGCCCGGATCGCCGCCACGGTTAGATCACCGCGGACTTTGTCGCGTCCCGATACCGCCACGTGAATCCCTGTCGCGGCGAGGGCGATCGCGGTTGCCCGGCCGATGCCGCTGGTGGCCCCGGTGACCAGCGCGGTTGACGGGCTGGAGATGGTAGAAGTCATGCGAACCGCTTCCTCTAGTTTTGGCTTGAACAAGCCAATCTTGCGCACACTGTTTCTGGCTTGTCAAGGCCAAAATCGGTAAGGTGGGGTCATGGCCACAGCAAACGCATCCGCCGGGCGGCTCACCCGCAAGGGGCTCGCGACGCGAGCGCGGATCGTGGCAGCCGCAGCGGAGCTGATGTTCCGCCACGGCGTAGCCGGCACCAGCAACGAAGACGTCCTCGCGGCCGCGCATGTCAGCAATTCGCAGCTCTACCACTACTTCCCCGACAAGAACGCGCTGGTGCACGCCGTGATCGAGCGTCAAGCCGACGAGATCATCGACGGCCAGCGACCGCTCCTGGACCAGTTGGACTCTCTCGCCGCGTTCCAGCAGTGGCGCGACATGCTTGTCGGCCTGCAAAGACAACGGCACTGCGAGGGCGGCTGCCCGCTCGGGTCACTGTCCAGCGAGCTTGCCGAGACTGACGAACCCGCCCGGACCGCGCTCGCCGCCAGCTTCGACCGCTGGGAAGCCCCGATCCGCAACGGGCTCCGGCGGATGCGGGACAGGGGCGAGCTGGATGACGACACCGATGTCGACCGGCTCGCGCTGGGAACCCTCGCCGCCCTGCAGGGTGGCTTGCTGCTCACCCAGGCCAAACGCGATGCCGGTCCCCTCGAAGCGGCCCTCGACCTCGCGATTGGCCAGATCAGCTGCCACCTCACCTGAGGTCTGGTAGGTCAATAATGCCTGCCTCCGCGGCGATTGGCCGGCCTGTAGTCGCCGTTGGTTCTGGGTGAGGGCGTTGAACGCCATCAGCGGGCCGTCGAGTTGGATGAGCTTGCCGCGGCATTCACCCGGACTCCTCGGCGGGCGTGCTCGATGGCCAGTGGGCGGGCGACCAGTCACCTTCTGGGTCTGTGGTCTGCCCTACTTCGATCAGGTGGCCGTCGGGGTCGCGGATGTAGCAGCGTTTCTCGTACGGGTGCTGTTTCGGCGGGGTCAGGAAGCGGGCACCCCGGGCGCTCCAGCCGCCGATCGGATCGGCCGGGAACCCTTCGCCAGCGGTGTTCTGCGTGGGCGTTCGGGAGTGACCCATCGCTACCTCCGGCTATTACCCAGGCTCAAGACGCCATGTCGATCGAGGTCCCGGCGCCGCGCTCGCCCCTTACCGGCTGGGCGCTGCCCGTGGGTCGCGTCCCGTGAAGGCGGCGAGGCGTTCCCAGTCGTCAGCACCGGGAGCCGGGGAGACCTCCGCCCCGAAAGGGGCTCCTGGCCCGGCCATGTTGCGGTACTGAGGTTTGATCATGGCCCGTGCCCCCTCCAGTGCCGGCCAGGCGAGGGAAGGGTCCAGCTTGCCGAGCTGTCCGGTGGCCCTGGCCAGGTCCCAGGCGTGTGCGGCCAGCTCAGCCAGGTACATGTCCACCAGGGTGGCTCCGGTGTACTCCTCGCCCCACGGCATCGTGTACCGCAGCGACAAGCTGGAATCGTCACCCCATGCTTGTGCCGCCTCTTCTGCGGCGCTGCGTAGCTGACCGGGCGCGTCGCAGAGCTCCACGTGAGGGGACTCGTCTCCGGGCGGGGGTGCCTGCCCGCGGCCCAGAGCGGCCGCCCGGTGGCCCGCCTCGACGAGGTGGTCGATCAGTCCGGCCACGTCGTACCTGGGGCACGGTGTCGGGTGGCCGAGCTCGTCAGCATCTATTCCTGACACGATCACCGCAGCGTTTTCGTAAGAATCCAGCAACGTGCTCCGGCGGTCAGGATTGGCCATGCGGTTCCTCCTCGGTGTGACAGGCTAGCTACGCCGGCCGCCGGTTCGCGAGCGCACTGAAGGACGACTATCTCACCACCCGCACGGGCGCGCCCTGGCCCGGTCGGACGAATCGGCGCCAGCGGATGCCCCGAGAGCCTCCTCAAGCCAGCGGCGCCCCTCCGCGACGTGGCCGCGTACGTACCAGAACCGCCCGAGCGACCCGCCGAGCGCCAGCGCAGCTTGACCCGGGCGGCCGCCAGCTCGATCGCCAGCGGCAGGCCGTCGACCCGGCGGCAGATCTCGCCCACGGCTGGCTCGTTCCCGGCGCTCAGCCGGAAATCCGGCCGCACCGCCTGCGCGCGCTGCACGAACAAGGCCACGGACGGATACGCCGTCAGCCGGTCGCTCTCGACGCGATCACGCTGGCGCACGGGTACCGCAAGCGGCAGCACCACGAACTCGTGCTCACCGGAAAGCCGCAGCACCACCCGGCTCGAGACCAGCACCTTCAGCACCGGGCAGGCGGCCAGCAACCCGCCGATCAGGGGGGCCGCGTCCACTATGCGCTCGAAGCCGTCGAGCACCAGCAGTAGCTCCCGTTCCTGCAGGTACAGCGTCATCTGCTCGAACGCCGTCCGGTCGCCCGCCTCGCCCACGCCGACGCCCCGGGCGATCGCGGCCGCGACGAGAGCGGGATCATCGACCGCGTCGAGCGACACGAAGGTCACGTCGTCGGCGAAGTCATCCCGCGCCGCGCGCGCCACCTCAACCGCCAGCCGGGACTTCCCTACCCCGCCGGCCCCGCTCAGCGTCACCAGCCGTACGTCCCGGCGGCGAAGCAGGCCGAGTGCCCGCGAAATGTCCGACTCGCGCCCGACCAGGGGGGTGCGCGCCGTCGCAGCGCTCCGGCCCTCGATGCCCCCCTCGGAGCCGTAGCTTCCACGACAACAAAGCTTCGCACGAAAGGCACGGCCCTGGTTCAACTCCGGACCGGCGAATGAGCAGTGTCCGGGGCGAAGCATTAGGCCCTACCGATCAGTGACCGCGCCCCTGCGAGGCCGACGACGAGATCGTGAAGGTCGCCGCCGACCTCGAGCCGGCCCGACTGTTCGATCCCGCCGGCCTTCACTGGCTCGAAGCCGGCCGTTCGGATCAGCCGCTCGACTTCCTCGCCAGCACGGTCGTCGTCGGTCACGTAGAACAGGACCGCCGGCTCCGGCGACCGGTTGCTGGCGGATACGAAGAGGTCTGCCTTCAGACTTCCGAACGCCATGGCCAAGCGTGCCCCCGCCGGCAACCATCCGGCCACGACCTTGCCCGAGGATTGCCCTTCCGGCAGGACACGAATGACGTTGCCGTGCCCGTCGACGGTGAGGGGGTTGCTCGGAACGACCACGAGCTTGCCGGTGAGCGGGCCGGCGATCTCGTCTATGACGCCCTTCAACACGGTAAAGCGCAGCGCGAGGACGACGGCGTCGGCACCATGCAACGCGTCGCGGCTGCTGGCCGCGACGACCGCAGCGTGACCGATCTGTGCCGCCAGCGTTCGTGCCGACTCATGGTCGGCACTTGAGAGCCGCAGGGTCTCGCCGCCTGCGGCGAGCTGGCGGGCGATGACCGATCCGAGCCCGCCAGTACCGATGATCGCGGTGGTCATGCCTGCAGACTCCTCGGCCTCATTTGGTGTCTAGGACTGGCTGCCGTCGATGGGAGGGATTTACCGCTGATCCCGGCCTTCACTCAGACTCCTCGGCCGGCGTACTCGAGGGCCAGCGGGCGGGCGACCAGTCACCCTCTGGGTCCGTGGTCTGCCCCACCTCGATCAGATGACCGTCGGGATCGCGGATGTAGCAGCGCTTCTCGTACTTGTGCTGTTTCGGCGGCGTCAGGAATTCAGCACCCCGGCCGCTCCATTCGGCGTACACGGCGTCGATGTCTTTGACCCGGATATTGAGGAAGCTGCTGACCCGGTCCGGATCACGCGGTGTCTCCAGGGTGACCGTCGGCTTGTCGTCGGTCGGGCCTCCGCCCGAATTGATGATGATCCAGCTGTTGGATAGCGCGACATAAGTCAGCCCTCCGGGACCGGAGAAGGCCACCCGGCCGCCGAGTACTTCGGCATAGAAGCGCCGAGAGCGCTCTACATCGTCCGAGACGATGAAGTGGGCTAGCACAATTCCCTCTGGGGGCGGGAGCTCGGCCATCTGGAACCTCCACTGGTTGGGTCTCACAGCCCGGTTACTCCGGGCCTGCAGTCGTTATCACTCTTTCGTGCCTTAGTGACAAGGCCCAGCCGCCTTGCCGCTGTGATCGCTGACCGCCTGCGCCCGGCAGATCATGATCGGGACGGGGCCTGACGTGCTGCCCTGATGGCATCCACAGTCGCAGCCGGGCCATCGCATCGCGCCGGTGAATACCCTGGCCGGTGCCCTGGTCTGTCGCATCTCCGAGATCGGCGTCACGTCTTCGCTACCTGACGCACCGGCACGGGAAGGCAGGCCGCGCCGACGCGCGGAGCGCGGCCTTGCCGACGGACAGGGATGCGTATTCCTTGGAAGGGTGCAGCGCGAAGCCGCCGCCAGGTGGAGGCGCGCAGGCGCAGGAGCGGGCCCCGCGGCCAGCAGCGCGGCCGCGGCCCATCCCGCCAGCACGCGCCGCGCGTCCTCAGAAGATAAAGGGGATCAGCATTTTCGTGGACTGCCGGTACTCCGGATAGGCACTGGGGAAGAGCCTGGTCATATTGCGCTCCTCCACGAAGGCGCTGTAGATGAAGTATCCGCCGATCAGTGCCACGGCGATCAGCCACCAGACGCTGACGGCGATCGCCGAGCCGATCATCGCCAGCAGGATGCCGGTGTAAATCGGGTGCCGGATCGTCCGGTACGGGCCGGATGTGACCAGCT
>Ga0302325_10015093_pt1 | contig 16427 bp, 18 predicted proteins | sample Palsa_T0_2_FD_201948 | JGI IMG/M metagenome (GOLD analysis project Ga0302325, IMG submission 201948) | Peat permafrost microbial communities from Stordalen Mire near Abisko, Sweden - Palsa_T0_2 | ecosystem: Environmental > Terrestrial > Soil > Palsa > Peat permafrost | place: Sweden: Abisko... | reverse complement strand
GGATTAGAAGGGAGAAAAAGAGAGGTTACAGCTCAACGATGCAATTGTCCGTGGAGATGTCGACAACGCGACCGCCGAATTGGTGAGCGAGTTGAGTCAAGGCTTGAAGATGTTGGTGTTTATGTCGCAGTGCCTCGGAGGGGGCAAGAATCCGGGGGTGGAACGGTCCATCTTGGATCCTGGTGCCCTGCAATTCAGCTCAATCCACAATTGCCATACCTCATAATTCGATTCCTCGGCATGATCATCGGCCAGTAGGTCCTCGCGATGATGAGCAATCAACTCATGGAAATGTTCGGGTCCCAGTATGGAGACCTTGGCCAGCAACAATTCTCTCTCCACAATCTTACTATGGGTATAATCCAGAACCACCCACACAGGAACCAAATCTTCTAATTGTCGTCTAGCCTGTTCAACAACGCCATCCTGTCCCCTCAAAACAATGTTCATTCTTGACAAATCGCCCACTTCCGTATTACACACAACAAGCGAATCGATATTGAATCCCCTTGCGGCCAGAATCCCAGACACACGTGAAAGCACACCCGGCTCATTTTGAACAAGACAATTCAGCACATGACGCTTGGGAGGCGTGCGAGGCGGTTCAGGGGTGTTGTACAGGATATTTGTGACGGCCTCGGCGGCTGACCAGGACGGTGGGTCGATTGTGGGAAGAGGCGGTGGGCGACGACGATGAGATGCTTTGTAGGCGATTGCCGAGGTTGAGGACGATGACCGGAATTGCCAGTGTGACGTCTGTGAGTCAGAACATGCAACAACACCTGAAACGGGAGGGAAATACGTTTATTCCAGCAATTGAGGGAGATGGCGGTCGACTGACGAGTCTCGCACCTGCACGAAGACTCATGGCCGCGACAAAAACGGAGCAAGAAAGGCCGGAAGCAATGTGCAGAATAAGAATGCAAATTGGCTGTTTGCCCCGAATAGCCGAGGAAAAAGATTCACAGGCTGGGAAGTGTTTGGTGCACACACAAATTAGGGCACCACAAAAATTCATCTCCCGAGTCCCGACTACCCCACATTTCGGACCGAGCATGTATCTGATGGCCGCTTCTGAATTAGATGCGTACTGAGTTGATTGTCAAGGTGAACTATCTATGTAATATACGTTCATGGTTCGGAAATTCGAAGCTTCAACTGATACTTCTATCATATGATAAACGTCGGATGTCGATCTGATGTAGTCCCTGTTGCTCCTAAGACCCCGCACGCTCAACCACGAGCCACAATGTTGTTGTTGAAGACTTCACAGAAGAAGAGAGAAAGAGTGCAAAATTTATAAGTAAGCTTCTTGGAAGTGGATTAAAGTTCAGCCTAAGGAATCGAGGTAGTTGTGCCATTGCCGTGCATGGGACCTACGATTTCGCCGCAGTCTTCTGATGCTTGGTGCTTCAGACTTGGTAGACTCTCCTTCTTGTTCTTCTGCCTTTGCTGCCTTCTCAGCACCAAGTTTCTTCAAATACCATCCCCTAGCCTGTAGGAACAACAATCTTGAACCACTGAATAATGCAAGTGCCAGTACCACGATCACAAGAAGGCTATGCTCAGTGTATTCTGCTTGTGTTGACGGTGGTGAAAGTGAGTGAGAGTGAAACAAGCGGATGTAGTACCCGAGGGGGCCGATCACCACAAAATCTCACACGATCCGCGCGCCAGCCCCGTGTCGGCACCTCAGACATCGATGCATTCGCTCGAGAGGTAATTCCGCGCATCCTCAGCCCACGTCTAATGCTTAGTATCCAGATCCTCTCTCGCTCCTACGCGGTGCGGTATCGCGAATGCTGTGCCAACGAGACGCTGGTCTGGCAATTCAAGCCCATCAAGAAAAGCATCAACTGGGCCATATGGCGGAAGACCGACACCACCGCGACAAGTAGACCCAGTACAGCGACGCCGAAACGGCAGAGGACACGACGGCGGCGGAGTACAGTTGATGGAGAGGACGAGGAGCGCAGGTTCAATTTGCATGAAAAGTTGTTGAGCGTGGGAATGGAGGAGGTTGTTCCTGGTGGGCGCTGTGAGGGTGGACAAATACAGAAGGGGACGTATAATGTGACAAAGGGAGGGATGTATGCTCTTGTATTTGGTATCCACATGTACTTGGTATATTTGCTAATGTAGACAACACGTTCTCGAAAAATACTTCGAAGACGGTGTTCTTTATTCTTTCAAATCATGCTGTTGCGCTGCCTGCTTTGTTACGTGATCCTTCTGCAGACTTGTCGAATATAACGGATTCGTCGTTGGCTACTACCTTCTCAGGAATACTCTACAAGAAACGTAGAAAAAAATTACAGGGTATGCACTCGCCTTTCTTTATTAACAGCAGGTTACGCGAAGCGGTATTTCACCTTATCAGTCACTTCAGGAGAATTATCCTACTCTAGAAGTTCACATAATCCGCTCCTCCGAGGAACAATACCATTAGCCCTAGCGGCTTTAAACATCGACTACGGAAGACGGGAATTCATCCTCGACTCTGGCGCAGATATATGGCATCTGAAAGCCAGCAACGACAGCGAATTTGAAATCTGGAAAACACGTTTAGAAGATGTATGGCTGAAAGCCACCGCCGGCCGCAAGAAGCTGCTCCAGGATCAAGTAGAAGGTCATGAGATTCCGAGTGAGTGGAGACAAGTCGAGGGATTAGTTGAGCGACTGGAGATGATGAAGGACTTTGTGAAAGGGATCGTCCAGGATACGAATCTGGAGACGAGTAGGTCGAGAGAACACTCGGAACGGCATTTGAGTGTGAAGAAAAGTATTGATACCTTGAAAGATTTGTCTGCGAAACAAAAGGAGGGGAAGGGAGCCATGAAGATCTTTCGAAAGAAAGAGAAACCAACTCCGCCTGTCTCACCTTCTCGTGAACCAAGCAATAATTCCGTCAAGCTGGGTTCACATGGTAACCAGAGATCTTTTGTGATATGACTGATCTTAGATGATTTTCTAGACAACATAATCACACCCAAACTCACGTCTCTCGAGCAAAATCTCGAGTCCATCCTATCTTCATTTCACGGTGTCTTATCAACATTACGAGTCAAATCAGCGACAATGACTCAGGGTATGCCAGGTATCTCATCTCGACGAGCATCAGCGCAGTCTTCACGACATTCGATGGATTCAGCACCAGATGACTGGTACGACGCACAATCTATTTCTGCACATCCAGAAGAAGGCCTCATTACTGTTGTTGAGCAGGGATCCGAGAGTGAAGAACGTGCAGATGAGAGTACTGAGGATGAAGATGACTTGGCTGCGTTGAGAGAGGGCGCTGTGAGTCCTTTACTCACGAGAGTGCCAGTTGGGATTCAGAATTCCAAAAAGGAGTTATACCCTCTCAGCGAGTGGCGCGGACGTATAGTGAAACGTCGAACAACCTTGCCTACTCGCATCACTATCCCTCCCCCCTCACTTCTTGCATTTCTTCGAAAGAACGTATTTCCGTTTGTATCACAATTCCTAACGTCTAGGTTGGCAAGGATTTCAGTACCATCGCCATGCCGGTTACGTCTAACGAGCCAACGACTCTTCTACAACGTCTCCCCGAAGACCTAGAATACACGCATCTCCTCGACGCAGCAAGCACATCCCCCGTCCCGCACCAAAAAATGCTCTACCTCGCCATATTCGCACAATCCTTCCTCTCGACCCTCCGCTCTCCCAAACGCGCCCTGCGCAAATCATTCACACCCCTCCTAGGTGAGACCTACGAACTCGTCCGCGAAGACAAAGGCTGGCGGTTCCTTGCTGAAAAGGTCCTCCACCGCCCACAAGTCTTTGCCGCGCACGCGGAAAGCAACCTATGGCAATGGTCGTTTTGTCCGAGTCCGCGGCAAAAGTTCTGGGGGAAGAGCTTTGAGATGACTATTGATGGGACTGTGCGCGTTGTCTTGCGCACGGGCGAGGTGATTACGTGGCAGAAACCGGCGTGTTATATGCGCAACATCATTGCTGGGGAGAAATACGTGGAGCCGGTCGGGGAAATTATTGTTTGGAATCATACGAGTGGGGAGAAAGCTGTTGTGGAATTTAAACCTGCCAAGGGGATTTGGGGCGGTCGTTCTGAGGAGTTGGGTATTACGACTTATACTAAGGATGGAGAGGTGGGATTACGTGCGGAGGGCAAGTGGACGGAAAGTATCTCTGCTACGCCTTCGGGGGAGGTATTATGGAGGGTGGGCGAGTTGGTGGAGAATGAGGACAAATATTGTGGATTTCCGTTGTTTACAGCTCAACTCTCTGAGATGACGCCTATTGAGGAGGGTTTTATTCCGCCGACTGATTCACGATTACGACCTGATCGGATGTTACATGAGGCGGGGAAGATGAATGATGCTGAGGAAGTCAAGGTACGTTTGGAAGAGGAACAACGAGTTCGACGAAGGGAGGGGACTGAGCCGGCTGTCCGATGGTTTCAGAAAGTCACCTTGGAGAGTGAGGGTCTGCGTCGACCGAGCAGCCCGAATTCCCCGAGGAACGGCGGTCAGGAAAGAGGGATTGGAAGCGATTCGGATGAACCGGGGGAAGAAGAGGTCTGGAGAATCAAAGAAGGGAAAGAGGGATACTGGGGTCGACGGGAAGATGGTAATTGGGATGGCGTTGTGGAATTGTGGTGATATTAGACATTCTAGAGTGGTTGGATTTAACTTATCATTCGCATCGTGTAACACCACTTGACATGTAATGCAAGAGCAGGCGGATTGTTGCTGAGGGGGGAGATTTCTATGATTGAATCAACGCTTCATGATATCCTACTAATATGCGATTTCTAATCGTTATGAAGACTCATTGATAATCGCAAGAATCTCTGACGACTTGTACAAAGTATACTCCTCCTCTCCCACCTTTATATTGTTTCCTCCATATGCCGGCAAGAGCACCTACCTTGTCAGCCCAACTCACAAACCTTGAATGGAAATACCTTGTCGCCAGGCTTGACGTCCATCGGAATTCGCTTCCCATCTTTATCAAATCCGCCGGCACCAGCAGCAAGAACAGTCCCCTCCGATAACTTCTCCACCGCCTTTTCGGGGATAAATATCCCGCTTGACGTTTTCTACAATTAGCCGAACTCTGTCACGAAGCGGTACAGTCTCGGCCTTGATCCGCGAGACGAGGACTCTGTCGAGGAGTGGACGGATGGCTTTGATGTTTCGTGTGGCAGCGAGCTGGCAATTAGACTCTTGGAAGCGAGGGAAGTACCATTTTGCGAGGATGATTCGAGGATTCGAAGTGTTTTGTCGATCGTGATGGAAATCAAAAGAATTTTTCGAGCGTTGCGGAACCCAAACCCAGCCTCCGAATGGCGATCTCAAGGCACGTCTCGGACCGGTCCGATCACACCCATGAAATTTCAGGACGTTTTGAAGAGGAAATACTTCTATCAATGCTTACTTGAAAGTACTCGAGTTTACGGAGTGAATTATGGTCGGACTCATCGTTGGTAGTAACTCGCTCTGCCGCTGGAAACAACCGCGCTTGGAATCGTCATATAAACATGGACCCAATTCAATGATGAAACCAATTTATCCGAGTTTGACTACTACTACTGAGTGGTATTACATTCCAAGTCCTTCCTATAAACCAAACCGCGATGCATTGTTTAAAAGAATCCCCCAATTGCACGAACACCGAGAAAAGCAAGATACGCAGCGCCGTCCATCCAGCCATCCAAGCCATGATCCTCATCCCGTTCCCTAGCCCTTTGTACAACACTCTCGTCTACATCCTTCCTTACACTGTCCGCAAAGGTAATTGTCCTCCGTTTCGGAGGAGTCCATACCCTGTGCTCAAGATTGTCATCGTCATCGTCGCCAAAGTCCATGAATGCTTTGACCCATCTTGTCCAGTTGAATTCGTCGCCCTCATCCTCCGTCTCTTCTTCCCGTAATTCATGCAATGTCTCGCCTAGATCCAGTATTTCCAAATCCCGCGCGTGTCTGTGATATACTTCCTCATCATCGCTTTCAGGACGACCCTGTCCGACGAGATCCGTGCTACTCGCTCTAGTAACCAGCCACGACCGTCCCTGTTCCTCCAGACTCTCTGCCGTGACCCTCGCCCCATGCCGATACGTCCAGTCATGCCGATACGAAGGCAGCGAGCTCAAAAAAAAGGTCGACGACGATCGTTTAATTTCCAGCGACGGATGATCCTCGTATGCCGCGGCAGTAGGATGCGCCGGCGATAGCGTCCCTGACGAACGACGACTGCGACGCGGACGAGTCACTGCAGGGGCATTTGGCGTGTCTGCCGGCGAGGGCGTGGCGGTGCCTGATGTTGGGGTGAAAACGCATTTCGCGCGTGACGAGGCTAAGGGCGTTATGTGGAAGTTTAGCTGCACTGGCACGGAGCGGACGCGTCGATGGGGACGCGGCGTCGGTGATGTTGACATGTGCTGCACGGAATAAGAGGGAGGACTAATGCGTGCAAGGGGAGTTCAACAGCCAGGCAGTCGAGTTTGGTGTATTGAAGTCCTGAGGATAATTGTTGGGGAAAAGTGGCGCCGAAAGCGACGATCCCGCATTTCTCCGCAGAATCTCCGGTCTGTGCCGGCCACTGTTCCAGATGCAAAGAGCTGTAAATGTAGCGAGGTATAAAATCGCATTCAGCCGCAGAAACGCGGCGATGAGAAACAAAGAGCTTCTTTATCTATTGGTGCCCTTGCAAACGCTATGCTCTAAAAAGTATTTACTGTGAAGGACGCTTTATCTCCAGATGACGGTGGGCAACGGTGAGATGTACCGTGGAAGTAAACGTGCAGTTGATAGCACATCAGATGAACCAAGGTAGTTAAGGACAATTCCCCAGTTTTCGCAGGACCACAAATCTTGAGAATTATTCAAGATACAGTTGTCCATACCGGAATAATCTACTTTATAGCGCCCTGCGGTTACTGGCGGGAGTTTTCGCATCACGTCGGCTATGCCCTCCTCCAGGTGATAAGATCTCTACCAAAATTCACTTAGACTTATAGTTGCTGTAACCTCATAAAACAGACCTTCCCCAGTCAAGCAGTTCGGCACTCGGCCTGTCGAGTTTAACCTTCCAATCGTCCACTCACTATCGTCCCATTACCATTATATTTCCGTACCATAAATTTTGTTCACGGTGGCACTTGGATCTATTTTCTCACGGGGTGTGTTTCGTGGGTTTGCGAGCGAGAGAAAGGACAATACAGAGATATGAGTGCTGTCGAGAATGGGGATCTTGAAGCGGCGCCGAGGTACCGACACGATGATGAGGGGGCAACTTTGGATGAGGGTCGAGTGAAGGGAGAATAGAACGTGCAGCCCGCGAATGTGCTTGAGAGGGCGGGAATTGATGGAAATGAGGCGCTCAATGCGCTTGAATTGGAAGATGGGGAGACAATGAGAAGACAAATCGGAAACTATTGCGAAAGATCGGTACTACGCGACTCGTATGTCAACATTGACTGGTAGACTTGCATGTATTGCCTCTTCTTTGTATTGTATATGGTTTACAATATCTGGACAGTATATCCCTATATATCACGACACGACAAAGCTGATCTGAGAAACAACACTATCTTACGCCTCGATCATGGGATTGAGAACAGACGCCAATCTCACAGGAGGACAATACAACTGGCTTGGCTCAATGTTCTACTTCGGTCCCCCTCTCACCAAACCACCAAATCTGACACATGGCAGGCTACCTCGCATTTGAATACCCTGCAAACCGTCTGATGCAACGCCTCCCCCTAGCCAAATACACCGCCACAAACATCATAATCTGGGGCATCGTCCTGTCCTGCACGTCCGCGTTCCACAACTGGCCCGGCCTAATGCTCGTGCGCACCTTTCTCGGCATCTTCGAAGCCTCCGTGACACCGGGCTTCGCCCTCTTCACCTCGCAATGGTACCAAAAACACGAACAAGGTGCGCGCACGGGATTCTGGTTCTCGTTCAACGTGTTCGCACAGATCCTTGGCGGGGTCGTGACGTATGCGATTGCCAGGGGTACGGGGAATGGACAGACTCTGCTTGCGGGGTGGAGGATCATGTTTCTTTGGACGGGACTTACCACGTCCGGGTTTGGAGTGCTGTTGTTTGTGTATATGCCGGATAGTCCTCTGAAGGCCAGGTTTTTGAGTCCGCGGGAGAAAATCTTGGCGATCGAACGGGTAAGGATGAATCAACAGGGCGTGGGGAATAGACATTTCAAGAAACATCAGTTCATGGAAGCTCTCAGAGATCCCTGTTATCCCCTTGGTGAAATTTAGCGGTTTATTAATGTATAGACTTGGTGTTATTTCTTCTATGCGCTTTTGGCGGATATTCCCAACGGCGGGATAACGAATTTCTTCTCCCTTCTCATTCAGGGATTCGGGTATACCGCCGAACAGTCCCTCTTGTACGGAACGCCAGGAGGCGGCGTCGAAGTCGTTACAATCCTTTTCTTTCTCTACTTTGGAGATCGGATTAAACAACGGATCTTAAGCGGATTCTGTAGTCTTGCCATCTTAGAACTCGGCGTAATCCTCATCGTTGGTACCCGCATATCATAATCCCGTCCATGAGCTAACTTAGCCTTACCACAAAGTCTGAAACAAGGCCGACTCGCAGGGTACTACCTCACCCAAGCCTCTGCCACAGCTTTCGTCGTCGTTCTCTCCTTGATCTCAAGTAACGTCGCCGGGTATACCAAGAAAACCACCATCCCCGCCTTATATCTCATTGGATACTGTATGTACCCCGTTCGACAATTGCTTTGGATCTGACACTAGGCGTGGGAAATTTGATCGGCCCTCAGGTATTCCAGAGTAAAGATGCCCCTCAATATCGACCTGCTGAGATCACTATTATAGTCTGCTGGGGATTGAGTTTATGTTTACTTATTGTGATTCGTCAGATCAATGTTTTTCGGAATAATAGGAAGGAGAGGATTGTGAGTGAGCCGGGGTATACCAAGGTTTTGAATGGAGAGTTTTTGGATTTGACGGATGTTGAGAATCCTGGTAATTCTTGATATTCGGGACTGACTTGTAGACTTTCGGTATGTTTTATAGGAGGAACAGGACGGTCGATTGTATATACATGTTAGAGTAATTAAAGATGTTGCCTGAGAATTGGATATAAGTATTGAGTTTACTGGACCGGTGTTCTTGGTTTCTGGCTCCTGAAACAATCTTCGATATAGTGCCTTGTCTGTACATATACACGCATACTCTCGCATGTGAGACTGGTGCCCCTGATGCAGATTATAATCTCCGTACGCACTCGGTGCGACCGGAAATCTCGCGCCGCAACCCATCTCCTGATTGGCCAATCTCAACGAGTCATTTACGGTGTGGCTTCATCGGTCCATTGGTCACGACACTTCATACCAGGATCAGCCACAAGGTTATCTACATCATCACCATCACAACCATCTAAAAAACTGCTTCTCTCGCCCATTCCTTTTCGCGGCCCTTGAAAGATGAGTGACCAACAGCCCCGGGCATACAACTACGTCACAGACCAGGACTTCAGTGCCAATGCTTCTCACGGGGGAGGCGGTACCGCGAACGCAGAGTATACTGCCCCAGCACAATACGTACAGGAACAGCAACAACATTATTCTCCGGAGAATGATATGTATCGACCTAGTGGTGGACAACAGTATTACTTCCCGACTTCAAGTCCCCAAGCGCCGCCGTTGTCGCAAGCGACTAAACCGCATGAAGGATATCAACCACAATTCGCGCCGCCCGTGAATCTTCAGTCGCATCCTCAAGGGGGCGCCCCACCCATAAATACCGAATATAAACCCCCGCTGATGCCGCCGCTGCAACAGGACCAGTATCAGCCTGCTCCGTATGGCGATCCAAGTCAACAATGGGGCCAAATGTCATTTGATGAGAAATTCAAGCCTCCCTCTGATAAACCGAAATGGAATGATGTATGTAGCTGGTCATGGGTTAATTGCGGTTTACTGATTAATAGCTTTGGGCGGCGTTTCTTTTCTTGGCGGTGTTTATCGCATTTGCAGTGATGTCTGGGTTCACGATCAATGCTTACCGATTGACATACAACTTTCAAGGGAGCGGAATATACAGTGACACAAATACATTTTCACTGAACAGCAATACTATTATCCTTTTTGCGTTTTGTCTAGGCGTCGCCTTCATCACCAGCGCAATATACTTCTGGATGGCCCGTATCTTCACTAAGGTTCCCATCTCGAGAGGTATCTCTGACTTTAGGCATTTATCTGGATCACTGGAATACTACATTGTTTACTGGGTTTTGGAACAGCAATAGTGTATTTCATCCAAGGCTACTATTCCGCTGCAATCGTTTTCCTTGTTTTCGCCGTAATATACACTTTATTCTTCTTTTCTTGGCGAAAACGGATCCCGTTTTCGACTCAGATGCTCCAATTCACAATGGACGTCATGAAAAAGTATCCTTCGACAATCATCGTCAGTGTCCTTGGCTTGCTCGTGACTCTTGTCTTTGGAGCTTGGTGGACTGTGAGCTTGGTCAGCGCATACGTCAAGTATCACCCTAATGGGGCCGGTCAAACCAATCCGGCATGTACTGCTAGCGGGGGCGATTGTTCTTCAGCCACTCTCATAGGGATACTAGTATTCTTCAGTATTTGACCTTGTTTGTGGTTCTGATAGTAGCTTTTGCGGGTTTCTACATCTCTGAGATGATCAAGAATATCATCCACACCACGATCTCGGGTATCTATGGTTCTTTCTACGTACTTCCCATATATACCAAGTCCGCGGCCGTCATCTGACATTAGTATGGTTATAACACGCCTGAGGGGGTTCCACGTCACGCGGCACTATCGTCCTTCCGTCGCTGCATGACATACTCCTTCGGTTCAATCTCGTTCGGCAGTCTCATCGTCTCCATCATCCAATTCATCAAACAAATCGCGTCCGTCGGGCGAGCTGCCGCACAACAAGAAGGCGACACGATCTTCCAAATCATTTTCTGCTGTCTGCAATGTCTAGCGGGCTTCATCGAGGGCTTGGTGCAATACTTCAATCACTATGCATATACGCAGATTGCGCTATTCGGAAAGGTTTGTTGTTTTTGTTCTCATGCTTATGCGGTAGAAATACCTGGATGCAGCGAGAGATACGTGGAGATTAATCAAAGATCGCGGCTTCGAAGCCATTGTCAATGATTTACTCATCGACAACGTCCTTACGATGGGAAGTCTGATGATCGCTTATATCACCGCTTTCCTATGCTATTTGTATCTCAAATACACCAATCCAGCATACAACTCCTCCGGCGGCTTCAATGCCCCGATCATCGCCTTTGGCTTCCTCGTCGGCTTACAGATGGTTGTCTCCTTTGTACTCGCAAAACTAACAGGTTAGGCCAACATCGCTGTCGTGCCGATTAAAAGCGGTGTTGCGACGTTGTTTGTGGCAATGGCTGAAGATCCACAGGCTCTCGCGCAGAATTTCCCGGAAATATATCAGGTCATCGTTAGTACGTACCCACAGATTCAATTTGGCGTGCCTCGAGGGGAAGTGTAATGTACGAGAAGTTCTTTATGGATGTTATGACGACTCGTGAACGTGAGTGGCTGAATCAGAGATGAAAGACTTTCTATGAACTGGGTGTGGGAGTAATGGCGGAGGGGTATGTAATATCCGCGTGTTATAGATATGAATGGGTAATGAATATAGCAACTGAGTCTGAACTTTGAATTGAACATGGTGTTTTCTGTCTCTTCACATGTTTCACGTTGTTGATATTGTTAGGAGTCGTGCGGTGACTCTTGACGTCGAGATTGGGGCGATCGAAGCCGGCGCTATAATATCCATCAATGGAAGAACTCGGCAGATGGGCAGTCCATTGCAGCGCTGATTAGCGATAATATCTCGTCAACAAAAGAATTATCGCTGCTTCAATGGGACGCAATAGCACGTACAATGCGCTGCCTACAATCAAGAGAGTAGCACAACCGCCTTTGATCAGTGGGCAAGGGACATTCACTGGGCTTTCTGCAGCTGGTGTGTAGAGGATGTGGACGGAAAGATAGAGATATCGTATACCCAAAGTGCATTTATAGAACATGAGATATCAACGAGGGTATCCTATCGATGTATTTACACTGCATATAAACTCCATAACTCCGTTCCCAATGATCCCAATTTGCGCATTTTAAACCAACTGGCTTTCCTTCCGTGAGGCATCGGCATACGACGGCGGTGCATCCATATGATATATCGGAGGAGGACAAGTCACCGCTGTAGTAACCTCCTGTGAGGCCGGACCTAAACATCTCAGCAAAATTCTTCTTTCTCGAGAAATACTAGCTATGAAAACCAGCGGCTTCGGTTCTTCGGGACGTTTTCTGTTCCGGGCTTGGCGTCGCTTAAACCAGAATCGGCCTACAGCGCCAATGAACATTACGACGACGACAACAACGGCAATGATGACTCCGAGCATTGTGTCCTGGAGGAGCGGAAGCAACTGTATGCTGAGTGAATTGTGTTTGGTGGACGAGAGATGGAGGCTGTGAGCAGCCAAGGAGTTCTCGGCGGAACATGTGCGGCAATTTCAAGGTACGATTATGAAGATGCGCGACTTTCGCGTGATGATTAATGGCGCGGAAGGGGAACATGCCGACGGACCCTAACCCAGAACTTGCCAGAAGATATCCAGTCCAGAACATAATTTCTAATGTATGGCCGACGAACCCTAACCCAGAATTTGCCAGAAGAATCAGACGTGATCGTAATTTCTAATGTATGGCGGAGTTTTCCATCGCTTGGAGTATCTATCCGTGACATTCACTCGATTCTGTCCTTGCTCGTCTTCATCGACGACAACAATGGCTGACCGTTCGAGAAGCACCGCCAAGGACACACAGTCCTCGGGCTCGCGCTTCGATGGAGGCGTGATGCTATCAGGAATTAGCTACGACAAGGATCTCTATTCGGAAGATAAAAGCCAATACCTCGATACCGCTCCTGGCGACGACGAGGAAGAAGATTATGACCCCATGCCGGGGAAACGGTCTTTGGTATCTGCACACACTTATGACGATATTAATTTCAAGGTCGGAAGCTATGGACCTACAAGAGAAATGAGAGAGGAGTATACGGAAGAAGGCGCTGGTCCTCCATCCATCGATGCTCTCCTAGAACGACAAGATTCTCGAACCATTCGAGCCAGAGAATCAGATTACCAGCGCAGAGGGCGAGAGGCTCGCGTTCTGACTCCTACACGGAAGGATGCTTTCGCCAATGACTCAGAAGGTCGGTCGTACAAGGAAATCATGGCTGAGCGCGAAATCTCGCGGGAGGAACAGAGGGTATATCGGGAAATCGAGGACAAGAAAAGGGAAGGTGGCGGCGAGAGTGATAAAGAGAATCGAAGCGCTACACCACCTGCTCAAGCACAACCTGCAAGAAAGAGACGATGGGATGTAAAGGAGGAACCAAAGGAATCCAAATCACAATGGGCAGAAGACGAAAAGCCAGCTAAAAAGCGCTCTCGATGGGACCAAACGCCCGCGGCGGGTGGAGTAACCGTCACCGAAACACCTGTGGCAGGCAAGAAATCTCGATGGGATGTCGCCACCCCGGTTCCCACAGGTCCGAGCGGATTTGGAGAGACCCCAGTTCCCGGAGGCTTCGACCGTAATGCTCCAGTGTACCTTACCGACGAAGAACTCGACAATCTCATCCCCAAAGATGGTTATGCCATCCTTGAGCCGCCGGCCGGCTATGCTCCTCTTCGCGCTCCCACCAAGAAAATGATGGCTACGCCAACAGCAGACGGCGGATTCGTGATGCAAGAAGTGAGTTATTCTGCGACCCAGAAAATGGCTGAGCAACTCCCGACCGATATCCCTGGCGTAGGCGAGCTCGATCACTTCAAAGAATCCGATATGAAATATTTCGGCAAACTTCTCGACGGATCGGATGATTCGGAATTGTCACACGCCGAATTAAAGGAACGAAAGATTCTTCGGCTACTGCTGAAGATGAAGAATGGAACCCCTCAACTTCGAAAGAGTGCACTGAGGATGTTGACGGATAACGCAAGGATATTCGGCGCCAAAGCACTTTTCCAACAAATCCTTCCACTATTAATGGAAAGGACACTGGAAGATCAGGAACGACATCTACTAGTCAAGGTCATCGACCGAGTTCTATATAAACTCGACGATCTGGTGAGACCATGGGTGCACAAGATTCTCGTTGTCATCGAGCCGTTATTGATCGATGAAGATTACTACGCTCGAGTCGAAGGCCGTGAAATCATTTCAAATCTTGCAAAGGCCGCTGGTCTAGCTCACATGATCTCAACCATGCGTCCCGATATCGACCATCCCGACGAATACGTTCGAAACACCACTGCACGAGCGTTCTCCGTTGTCGCCTCAGCCCTCGGCGTGGGAAGTCTCCTCCCGTTCTTAAAGGCAGTATGTCGCTCCCGGAAGAGTTGGCAGGCCCGCCACACCGGTGTTAAAATCGTGCAACAGATTGCCATTCTCATGGGTTGTTCGATTCTTCCTCATTTGAAGAGTTTAGTGGAATGTATTGCCCCGAATCTCGAGGACGAACAGCAGAAAGTACGAACGATAACCGCGCTTGCTCTTTCTGCATTGGCTGAGGCAGCAACTCCGTATGGTATCGAGAGTTTCGATCCTGTGCTTAAACCTCTGTGGATCTCCGTTAGGCGGACGAGAGGAAAGAACCTGGCTGCTACGTTGCGAGCAATTGGACAGATCATCCCGTTGATGGATCAGGAGTATGCGGAATATTATACAAAGGAGGTGATGATCATTTTGATCCGCGAGTTCAATACCCCCGATGAAGAGATGAAGAAGATTGTCTTGGGATGTGTTAAATCATGTGCAAAGACCGATGGTGTTACTCCGGCGTATCTGCGCAAGGAAGTCTTGCCGGAATTCTTTAGAGCTTTCTGGATTAGACGCATGGCGCTTGATCGTCGGAATTATCGGCAAGTCGTCGAGACCACGGTTGAGCTTGCTATGAAGGTTGGTGTCACGGATACAATTGAAAGGATTGTTGGAGGATTGAAAGACGAGAGTGAAGCGTTCAGAAAGATGTCTATGGAGACGATTGAGAAGGTTGTGGCGAGTCTTGGGGCAGCAGATATCTCTGAGAAACTGGAAGAGCGGTTGATCGATGGTGTCTTGTATGCTTTCCAGGAACAAAGTGTGGAGGACATTGTCATGTTGAACGGCTTTGGAACAGTGGTCAATGCCCTCGGAACCCGAACAAAACCATATCTACCTCAGATCTCATCTACTGTTCTATGGCGACTCAACAATAAAAATGCCAATGTACGGAAACAGAGTGCCGATGTTGTGTCACGGATCGCTGTTGTCATGAAACAATGTGACGAGGAACAGATGTTGCAGAAACTTGGTGTTGTCCTATACGAATATCTCGGAGAAGAGTACCCGGAAGTCCTTGCATCGATCCTCGGTGCTCTCAAATCCATCGTCTCGGTCGTCGGAATGGCCAGCATGACCCCTCCAATCAAAGACCTTCTCCCACGTCTGACTCCAATCTTGCGAAATCGTCACGAACGAGTACAAGAAAACTCTATCGATCTAGTTGGACGTATCGCGGATCGGGGGGCAGAATTTGTCGGTGCAAGAGAATGGATGCGAATCTGTTTCGAATTGGTCGACATGCTTAAAGCTCACAAGAAGGGTATCCGTCGTGCAGCTGTTAATACTTTTGGATACGTTGCCAAGGCGATTGGTCCTTCTGATGTGCTTGCTACGCTGCTCAACAATCTCCGAGTTCAAGAACGTCAAATGCGAGTCTGTACTGCCGTTGCCATTGCCATCGTTGCGGAAACCTGCGCACCGTTCACTACGTTACCCGCTGTCATGAACGAGTACCGCGTTCCTGAACTCAACGTCAAAACTGGTTGTCTCAAGGCACTCAGTTTTATCTTTGAATACATCGGCGAACTCGCAAAGGACTATATCTACGCTATCGTCCCCCTGATGGAGGACGCACTCACTGATCGCGACCAAGTCCTCCGCCAGACCTCCAGCACCGTCATCTCACACATGTCTCTCGGCTGCGTTGGTCTCGGCTGCGAAGACGCACTCATCAATCTCCTGAACTATCTCTGGCCAAACATCTTCGAGACATCGCCGCATTTGATCAACGCTATTACGGCCGCGATCGCAGGTATCAGAACGGCCATCGGACCCGGAATACTTATGAATTATTGGGGACCTGGGTTGTTTCACCCTGCAAGGAAGATCAGAGAGATTTATTGGAAGATGTATAATGAGGCGTATGTGCAACAGGCGGATTCGATGGTGCCGTATTATCCTGACTTCCGACATGAGGATGAAAATTACGAGCGGGAGCATATGTATATAACAATATAGTCAAGGGTTAGCGTTAGTAGATTCGG
>Ga0302325_10015092_pt1 | contig 16428 bp, 15 predicted proteins | sample Palsa_T0_2_FD_201948 | JGI IMG/M metagenome (GOLD analysis project Ga0302325, IMG submission 201948) | Peat permafrost microbial communities from Stordalen Mire near Abisko, Sweden - Palsa_T0_2 | ecosystem: Environmental > Terrestrial > Soil > Palsa > Peat permafrost | place: Sweden: Abisko... | reverse complement strand
AAGAGTGGCGCAGAGGGAATACCCTATGGGTCCATGATCAACGGCGAGGACGATGGTGGCGGCGACATGAATATCCTCGCGGATCGATACCACTGGACGCAGCACCAGATTGTGTTCACGTACAATCATCTCGCGGATGCGTGCCTGGCGACGATCATCGCCGTCTATCTTTTTTTTAACCTCCGCCTTAACGAGGTGTTCGATCCGTTTCTTGCCCGCTGTTTCTCGGTCGGCCTAACAAGGCCGGAGCAGCAGTAGGGCAGCCTGTCTTGTGCCTATTCCATCGCGGCTACGGTCACCTCATCTCCCTCGATGCCGGAATGACCGTCCGGACGTCTGCACAACAGCTCAAGGTCCCTCCACGCTGCCTTGATCTCGGCCGGGGCATTGTCCGGAATGTCTCCACTCCTCCAGGTGAACAACTCAACGAATAGGGTGTGACCCCCTTCGTCCACCCGCCTCACCAACACGTGAGGCCGAGGCAAGACGACATCCAGTCGACGGTAGATTGCCCAGGTCCGAGTGACTGCCGCCAAGAATGCCTGCTCCTGACCGGGCCTGACGTGATAGGTTGAGAGAATGGTCTCGGTCTCGGGTCCAGGAAGGGATGAATTCCTTTCGTCCGCGCCTGCCTGGGTTGCCAGGGGAACCGCGACGGCCAAGACAAGGAGCAGTCGGCCAAGAAGCCGGCGAAGGGGATATGGTTTCACTCCTGAATCCTTCAGTCGCTGGCGATTAGATTTCAAAGCAAATTTGCGGTTTGGCGAGAATCCCAATGCCCGGGAGTCGCCATCAATGGCGGGTCGTATTTGTCGGGATCGGGCCGCCTATTTTTTTCGCCAATAAATTCGGAAGCTATTGAGATCGCCCGCGATTTCACGCCAAGACTACTTGACCTGCATTGGCGAATCGTCGGATACCGTCCGTGCGAATCCCCAAGGGGTGCTTCGCAGCGATGTGGCGACGATCCATGCCGACGCCGCTAGCAAGAAGGTCAATAATGTCTCCGACCATTGAATTTGCCTTGAAGGCGCCCATGAAGGCAAAGGCTGTGCGAAGAAACTCGGCAACCAGACCAAGACGCCAAAGAGAATCATCATGATGGCTTCCAGTGTCGCCGCTAAGCGGGGAAGAACCCCAAAGAGAAGGCCAAGTCCCGCTGCAGCGTGAGCGGCTCCGGTAAGGTACACGAGGACCATCCGCCCGGGAAGCCACGCCGGTACCATTTTCGCCGTGTATGCCGCGTAGGCGAAATGAGCGGCGCCGTACACCACGCAGGCTGCGCCGAAAATGACCCGCGCCACGTGCAGCGCGCGGTCGCCAGTCATCACAGTCACCGCGGGCGCGTGATTTTGACGCCGCTCCAGAGCGTAGAGAATCCATACGGCAGTGAGCGGTCCCAGGGCTTCGCAAAACCCGTACCAGGAGCCGACGTCCAGAGGCTTGAGCAAAAAGGGGCGGGCGCGTGACACCGCCCAGACCGATGCGTACAATCCGATCATTATCGCACTCACCAAGGATGTGCGCGCGAAGAACAAGCCGGTGCCTGCAGCCAGCAAGATCGCTCCCGAGCCAAATGCCCAAACCTGCCCCCAGGGAAGCAAAACAGGAAACGGCTCAAATTCCGGCGCGAAACTGCCGCAGACCAAACAAAGTATGGCGAGGCCTGCCACTGAGATTCCGAACAGAACACGGCCGAATCCAGTAATCGACATGTTGAGATTGCCTTCTTCCGCAGCCAGCATTCAAGCCTGCAAGAGAATCCTCACTGCTTGGTCTGCTCGGCCTGAACACGCCTGACCGGTTTAGTGATGCGCATGCATGAAGTTATCGCCGGTAGGAGCCGGGTCGTCGAACAGAAACTGTATCCGACTCCGCAATGCGTCGCCGTGCGGCAACGATGAGGGCCGAGGCACCGGTATCATGGATTCTTTTCACGTTGCTCGCCGACGGCTCGTCGATTCGTTCCTGCAAGAGGCACGGGCAGAGACGATTGGTACCCGCAGAATATCTATCAATTCCCGGATTTCGGGGCGCCAATAGGGCGCAGTTCCATCAGCCACACGTCGTTCTCGCGCATAACAAATCGGCGTGAGAACGAGCTGTCGGACCCGACCTGAACCAGCTCACTGAGGCAGGGGTCACCGGAGGATGCCTTGCGCAGTGTCGCGACCTGATCGCGGGTCAGCTGGGAGGGTGAGCCCAGGTCGCGCCACGCAGCCTGAATGTCGTTCGCGCGATAGCCGACCGTGTAGGCAAGCATCCGATAGGCGCCTGGTGGGACATGCGAGAGCCGCAAGTCGACCGGGCTTTTTCCTGCGGCCGGATGATCGGCCTTGTAGTACTCCTGGTTGATTACAATCGGCACGGGATGCGGGATCGTGAAATCCCAGAAGAGAGCCTGGATGCCACCCGCGTTGTCACGACACACGAAGGCGGCCGGGTCATGGCAGTTGAGCTCAACCGACCCCAGCCGGTTGAGAAACCGGTAGGCGAAATAGGAGGGTTTTGGGAGATCCTGGTAGTTGAGCAGGCCGAAGCCGCCGTGAAACGGGGTGGTGCGCGGGCCGGCCTCCTCGAAGATGTCGGTAAAGGTCCAATATGACATGGACGTGGCCGAAGTGCCGATGTTGCGGATCTTGTCCAGGATAAATGCCGCGCTGTGGTAGCTGTCGTGGAGCGGGTCAAACGGCGTATAGGACGAACTCCACTCCGTGTAATGGAGCTCCGATGCGGCGAAGGCGGAGTGGTCCATGCGGGCGCGCACGCTCCTGACCTCCCCGGTGATAGCGTTACGGTCGGTCGAGAACACCGTGCCCGCGTTGCCGTTCTCGTCTAGATAGCCGCTCGTCGTCGCATAGCTGTGCGTGCTGACAAAATCCAGGGGCAGTCCTTTCCCGGAGCAGTAGGCGAGGGTCTCATCGATCCAGCCGCTCCCCGCCGTGGCGGGACCGCCGACCCGATAGGCTGCGTCCACCGATTTCACGGCGCGCTGGGTGGTCTTGTAGAGTTTGTAGTATTCGGCGCGAGCAATCGGTGCGAACTCGGCGTCGCTTCTGCCTCCAGTGGTGCCCATCCAGAAACCGGTGAGGTTCGGCTCATTCCACACTTCGAAATACCAGGTGCGAATCTCATTCGCCCCATATCGCTCCGTGACATGCCTGACGAATGCGGTGATAAATGCCTGCCATTTCGCATAGTCCTTTGGTGGCGTGACGTTGGCCTTGTACCAAAATATTGTCTGAGGGCCGCTCGCCAACGCACCGGGCATGAAACCCAGTTCCACGAAGGGCTTCATTCCAATTCCCTCGAGAAAATCGAAGAGTTCGTCGACATACTGCCAGTTATAGACGGGATGGCCTTGTCTGTCTTCCTGATACACCCCCATGTCGTCGCAGAAAAGTCCGTGGAAGCGGATGTAGCGGAAGCCGCAGTCCGCACGAACGCGGCGAAGTTGGCGCTGCCAGTCGGCCCGTAAACCTTCGTTTGCCCGGCCGGCGCCTATGCAAAAATTGTACATCCGGCTCGTCGCGCCACGGGGATCCGAGAGGTCGGCAGAGATAGCGCGCACATCCGGGGTGGACTGCGCCTGTACGCCTACGGGGGCCAAGGGAAGCACGATAAGGAGAAGGGCCTTCTTCACGGGAAGATACTTAAGGTGTGACATCCCAATTCAAATAACGAAGCGAAAAAGGTGAAAAATAGCTTGTATCACATTACACCTTGAGGTGTAATGTATGCATGGATGACTTGACCGATGTGTTGACCGCCCTTTGTCACCCGACAAGGCGGGCGATTATCGGGCAGCTGGCGAACGGACCTGCTCGGTTCCTGGACGTCGCCAAGCCGTTCGACACGGCTCTGAATGCAGTGACCAAACATCTCAAGTTGCTTGAGAGAGCCGGGCTCATTGAACGGAGAAGACAGGGCCGCGAAGTTATCATTTCATTTCGTGCTAAACCACTCCGCGAAGTAGCGGGTTGGGTGCATCAATACGAGCGGTTCTGGAACGAACGCTTGGATCAGTTTGGTCAGTTTTTCAGGGACAAGAAAATAGCCACAAAAAGTAAGAGGAATAAAAAATGAATAAGTCAAAGAAGACGATTGAAGTTAAGGTCGAGCGAACAATCCCTGCTCCCCTCGTTGAGGTGTTCGATGCATGGTTGAATCCTAAGATCCCCGGCAATCCATGGAATGCGGCTGACAAGCTGATCTTGGATCCACAGGTGGATGGGTTCTTCTACTGGAACATTCAGGGGACTCCCCATTACGGGAGATTTACGGAGATCAAGCGACCGGCTCGAATTCAGCATACCTGGATGTCGCCGAATACTTTAGGGCTGGAGTCGACGGTAACGGTGACCTTTGAGAAAAAGGGGAAAGACACCCTGATGAGACTGGTGCATTCCGGGCTACCTGATACATCCGGTGGAAGATCGCACGACAAAGGTTGGAACTACTTCTTAGATATTTTTCCCGGGCAATTTACCAACGCCTCTGGGAAGAAAAAGTAGTTCGTCCGTTCCAAGAACGTATCGAAGTTCAGCTAAAACGCGAGCGAAGCCATTACGATAAAAGCAACCATGACAAAGGTAATATTTGGAAATCATTCGTCGGTCATTGTTCCGCGGCAGGATCGGGACAGCATTCGCAAATTCTATTGCCATGTTCTCGGTGGCAAAATCACCAAAGAGGAAAGTGATAGGGACTTCCTTCGTCTGGGAAAGGAATTCTACATCGTTTTTCTCTATGGGGAGGTCCCTGATGAGAGCGAGTTCTTACGGACCGCGAGATCGGTCTGGCTGGAAATCAAATCCGACAACGTGGAGGAAATGGGGCGAAAGATCCTCGAGTCCGGTCTCGTCAGGAAACTTGAGCTACCGGACCCTCACCTTTACTTCCAGGCTCCGGGAGGTCAATGCCTGCGGTTAGTCGGAATCGACGAGGACCTCTCCTTTTACGAGGGAGCCGGAGCAGGCACGGACGTGACGAAGGTGAAAGAGGCGCTCAAGAAGGAGGCCATGAAGAAATGAGTCACGGATTTAGGCATGGTGGCCCTAACAATGCCTTGGTTGACTCGTTGTGTTCTCGAAAACTACATCCAGAATGAGGGACTTCCCAAATGCCGTTAAACTCGTTTCGCGGATCTAAGTACGTTGCGGCGCTCTGCGGAGTTTCTGCCTGCTGCCTGTCCGGCTGTACCTCTTGGCATGGCACGACATCCCCTGCGGCATCGGCCTCACCACAAAGCGCCGACGAGACTGAAATCCGAGCCTTCATTCGCGGGGGCGAGGCTGAAACGCCTTTCGTTAGGGAGGCTCCGAATCTCGACTGGGAGAATGCTTTCGGCATCCGCTACAACAATTTGGCCAAGCGAGACGCGTTCTATCGGGAGGCAGTTGCGCCGCTGCAGGTGGGGGATACCGGTGGCACGCTCGAAGTGCGGATTCTTTTCATCGGGCTCTCACTCGCTGTGGCCGACGAATATTGGCACGAGGTTGGCCAGAGAGATGTGGACACCCTTAAGCGCGGACCAGATCGATGGGGCCGCACGACCTACATTTTTGAGAAGGCAGACGGGATGTGGACAGAAATTATTGAGCGCGTGGCCGACCTTCGCCTGGCATACTATCGGCACTACGATGGATTGCCGGCTCCCGAGCCGCTCTCGGACGAAGCCCTGGCGAAGCTCGAAGGCACCTTTCGCTTTCGCCGGAGCATTTTGACCCTTTCGCGCGCGGGGGGCAAATTTGCCGTCACCAAGCGTCTGATAGCCAACCCGGCGGAACGCAGCACTCTGGTGGGAATCCCGACGTCGGCGTCAACGGTGCTCATATTCGACCCGGATGACATCGCTGAATATTCGATAATAGAATTCTCGGACGGGATTCCCACTATTCGCCGGTGCGGCGACGATCCGGCGATCCCAGGGACCCGAGGCACCCGGGTCACCCAATGACCTCCGAATTCGAGCGACTTTTTCCAAGAAATGGCTGTCCGTTTTGGGGTCGAACCTGGGCCGACACCATGGCCTACATCTTCGCCAACTTGGTCTTCTCCCAGTGGGACAAGATCTTCAAGAACCGCGTGACGACCGTGGGTAGTGGGTCGGCTAGAATGACCCACGCGAGATAATCCGCAGACTTGCGCCTTTAGACATCGGGAGGGACGCTATCCACCTGTAATGAAGCTTTGGCGCTTTGCTCTCTGCGTTGCGGTTCCCTTTGGCAGCCTGAGCGCGAAAACGTTCATCTGGCAGCCGTCGTCGGGGTATACGCAAACGCCGATTTGGCCGGGAGCAGTACCTGATCCCATGCCTGTCCCAGGCCCGGAGTTCGCAGAGACGACCGGGAAGGATAGCCTAGTTGCCGGCAGACCTTGGATCGCGGTGGGCAATGTTTCACAGCCTACTATGACGGTCTACCCGCCAAAGGGAACGAACACGGGCGCTGCGGTCGTCGTATTCCCTGGAGGAGGATATTGGGAGCTGGCCATCGATCTCGAAGGCACGGAGGTCTGTGACTGGCTGAGGTCCAAGGGGGTCACTTGTGTGCTGTTGAAATACCGCGTGCCGGGTGGATCGGGGAAGTACCAGCACTCGTCTCCGAAATCAGGGCCGTACCCGAAGTCGCCGCAGGCACTCGAAGACGCGCAAAGGACGCTGGGGTTGGTGCGCTTCCATGCCGGGGAGTGGCGCATCGATCCGCACAAGATTGGGGTGCTCGGATTTTCCGCCGGTGGCCATATGGTGGCGGCGATGAGCACCCATTTTGCGCAACGTATTTATCCTATTACGGATGCAGCCGACCGTGAGAGCTGCCGTCCGGATTTTGCGATGGCAATTTATCCGGGACATCTGGCGCTGGCCGACAACAGCATCGCTCTGAATCCGGACATCCGGACTCATATAACTGATCAGACGCCGCCAACATTCCTGCTGCAGGACGAGGATGATCACGAGGACCGGGTCGAGGATTCGCTCTCCTATTACATGGCGCTAAAGGCGGCCGGAATTCCTGTAGAGATGCATTTGTACGCGCAAGGCGGCCACGCGTTCGGGTTGCGGCGCACCCAGTTTCCGGTGACGGCGTGGCCTCAGTTGGTGGAGACGTGGCTTAAGACCATCAGAATGATTCCAAACTGACCCACTGCCAGACCATGGCCGCCTTCTGGGAAATGAGAAGGCGGCAATAGGCGCGATCCAAGAAATGTCCGAGATCCGGGTCTCACATGCGAACGATCAGTCTAACAAACGCGCTTGGAGGGGCGACGCAGTGTGGCTGGGCGGGAAAGCCTACAAGGAAGATGCCATCGATGATATCGCCGAGACGTTGTTGTCCGACAAAGAGCCCTGTGTCTTCGCTCTGAATGTGTATGTGATGGAGCATGGCATTGGAACGTGGCCACTCCATGGGGAGCCACGATTCGAGGCCCTGATTAATGACCCCGTCAACAACGCACCGACCTTCTAGCGGATCGGAAGTTCGAGTGCTTCGGGCGCAAATCTTGGTCCGACCGAAAGGAGCATCCTTACGATTAGGTCCGGTCAATTGAACCGGTGATTCGAATTCAACAATAGGCAAGATCTGCACCCTGGCGTTCAAATCCCCATCCGTTACCTTGGCCCCGCACATGGTGCTGGGACCGGAGCAGGTTTCAATAGGAGCTTGGCTAGATATTGAATATCAGTTGAACTGAACGCGCCTCGTCCCATCCAATGAATCTCCCCCGTACCCTTCCTGCCAGTTTTCTCCTGGTGGTGACGCTTACCTCCTGCGCTGCTCCGACCAAAGTGTCCGAGGAAAAAGACGCTAACGGTAAAAAGATTGAATACGTGTATTACACACCGACCGGGAGCAACCTGCCCATCAGGGTACGCAAGGACCAGCTGGTGACCCCCGATAGTGAAACCGACGCCGATCAAAAAGCTCTCTTGGATCTCCAGAGGGAATCTGCCGCCGACAAGTCTCCAAGTACTGGCGGTCGGTGAACGGGATAACACTCCGCCAGATTCAGCTATACGCCTTTGCCTAAACCTTGCTTATCGGGCTTGGCTGGATGGTCTTGATCCAAAGCCCATCGCCTAGTCATATCGGCACGACAAGGGCAGATTAAATCGCTCAACCATTTAGGCGCGCAAACGATCCCACGGGATCGGCGAAGAGGTCTTTCGCGTTGGCCACGTGGATCTCCTCGGATCCCGAATTCAGGGCCTCCATCGCTTCACGAACGAAGTCTTCTAGCGGAATTCCGATGTCCCGCCCTTTCGGGCCCATGTAGTCGTGCAGTTCGGTCGAAACCGCTGGCGGCGATAGTTCGATCACGCGAACTGAAGTCGCCATGAGTTGATGGCGTAAGGACAGGGTAAACGAGCGGAGCGCGGCCTTGGTTGCACAATAGACGGGCATCACTGCGTAGGGAACATACGCAAGTCCGCTTGTAACGTTCACGATCCGGGCGCTCGGCTGTGTGAGAAGGTGGGGTAGAAACGCTGCCGTGCAGGACATCAGCGACCGAAGATTCGTGTCGATCTCGAGATCGCAGAAGTCGAGCGGAGTGGACTTCGTGAGATCGTGCATTCGCTGAACGCCGGCATTGTTGATGAGGCAATCCACGGCTCCGAATTTTTCGGGCACCTCTTTCGCCGCGCGCTCAAGCGCCAGTCGGTCGGTGATATCGAGGGCGTAGGCTTCGACACCCGGGTTGGCCTCGCAGACTTCCCGAAGGGCTTCGGCGCGCCGTCCCGCTATTATGATTCGGGTGCCTTGGCGAGCGAGCGCTACTGCAAGCGCTCGGCCTATTCCGGAACCGCCCCCGGTGATGAAGCAGCATTTACTGGGAAATGTCATGGCTCCAGACTAACATTTCATTGGAGGTGCACAAGCACCCTGCCGAATTAGACCGGTGGCGAGTGGCAACAACTGTTAGTCCTTTGGACTGAGCGTAGGATCAACCGCGTAATCGCCGAGGAATACGAGGCCAAAGCGAAGTATATTTCGCTCATGGGGATGGAGCCTCTAGCCCAAATGCACAGATAATTCGGGCCATTTATTCGTGAGCCTCGCCATTTCCGGTTGGAGTAATCCATGAGTGGTGCCGAGTTCGACTGTGGTCCGGGGCATACGTTGAGATATTAACGGCGACGCGCGAGATTGCCCCGATTGAGTCCCTGTGGCGGGCCCCCTTCAGTTTCTCTTAGTTACTCCTCGTTCAAGAAGAATGCGTCGACGGGCATGGTCGGATGAATTCCAGGCGCGAGCGTCTCCGTTCGGGCTTAGTGAACCACGATAACCTGTTGGATACTGGCTAGCCCTGCACCGCTTGCTGTGAGGACGATCGTGCCCTTGGAACCCGCTGTTTGGACGACTACCCCCGCAAGACCGTTGAACACCTTCCGTTCCCAATTTGCCGCCACCCTCGCCACAAGCAACGAGCCCGGGCTCGTGTAGTCGAAGCTCCTCGGCGGCTTCGAAAAGGGCTTCGCGAAAACCATTACCTGGTTGTCGCCCGCAAGAAGAGCGGTGGAGTCGATTGGAATAGCCGGGCTTCTCGCTCCTAAATCGAGCTCCCCTGCGATTTTCCTGCCGTTGATGAAGACCTCTGCATTGTCACCGAGCGGGGGAAGAAGCAGGGAGACCTCGCCCGACAAAGGTCCCCCCACTGAGATGGTGCCGCGATATACCGCCCTTTCCGCCGGGTATTTTTGGTCGAGGCCGCTGAATACCGACTGCCAGGAAGGGTTGTCAGATTCATTAGCGACGGCAGCCGGATCGTCATCCGCGCCTAGCTTCCTCATTCTCCAGTCACGGATCCTGATTTCATCGGTGAGATCAATGAACCGGCTGGGTTCATGGGAGGAGGGATCACCGTTTCCCACCGCGACGATCCGTCCTGGACCCGAAATCGAAAAACTGATCTCGGGAGCCGCCGTCGGCACCAAGCGTCCTTTCCTGTCCAAGATGCGGACCTCAACGAATGCCGCATCCCTGCCATTACCCTCGAGATCCGGGGTGTCTGTCGAGAGGGCCACCTGCGAAGGATCCTCGGTGGTTTCAACCACGTCCGAGACGACCACCATGCCGCCCTTGTAGCCCCGTGCGGCCAGGGCACCCGGATGATAGGGAACCGACCACTCGACGCTGCCATTTCTCGGCATCGGCTTCCGTCCGAGACTTGTTCCGTTCAGCAGCAGCTCAACTTCATCCGCATTGCCGTAAACTTTCACCGGAATCGGGGTTCCCTCGCGTCCTGCCCAATTCCAATGGGGCATCACATGGAGGACGGGTTCGTTCGTCCACCACGACTTGAGGTAATAGAAACTGTCCTTGGGGAAGCCGCAGTTGTCGAGTATGCCCGACTGGGAGCTCACCTCGGGCCAGCCGAAGGGGTGGGGTTCGCCGCCATAGTCAAATCCCGTCCAATAGAAGATTCCGGCGAGGAAGGGGCGATCCGCGTAGAACTGCCAACCGGCCTCGCATCCCCATTTCGAAAGTCGGTAGGTCTGGCCCAAATAGGCCTTCTTCGGATCGTCGAAATAGATGCCGCGGGTTTGGCGGGTGGTTGTTTCCTCCGTGCCAACCCCGGATTGGGCCGGAAACAGCCTGTGGTGGGCGTCAATGTCGCCCTGGACGATGTAATTGTAGCCCATCACCTCCGTGACCGTGCCTATGCCGCCCTCCCATCCCCCGCTGCATGCAGCCGTAAACTCCCGGGTCGGATCAATCTTCCTTCCGAAGGCCTGCATCGTCGCGGCGACTCTTGCTCCGGTGATGTTTCCCTCCATGGACCATTCCTCGTTGCCCACGGACCAAAGGATCACGCTTGGGTGGTTCCTATCCCGCAGGATCATCTGCCGAAACTCCTCCAGAATTTCCGACGACGTCCCCATCCGTCGGTTCTCATCCAGCACGAGCATGCCAAGGCGGTCGCATGCATTCAGGAACTCGGGCGATGGCGGATTGTGGGCCGTTCGGATGGCATTCGCCCCCATCGCCTTTAGGCGGAGGATCCGGTAATTCTGAAGGGAATCGGGGACGGCGACACCCAGGCCACCCAGGTCCTGGTGCTCGTTCGTCCCCTTCAGCTCAACGCGGACTCCGTTCAGTAAGAACCCGTGATCGGGGTCGAAGCTTATACTTCGGATTCCGAACGGCGTTTCGCGTCGGTCGAGAACGGCCCCTTTTGAGCGAATGGTGGTGACCAGGCGATTCAGGTAGGGATCTTCCACGGACCACAGTCTCGGAGAGGCGAGCGACAGCGTTGCCGGGACTGCGGCCGACTCGCCGGAAGCCACCGCCACATTTGCTTCAGCGTGTGAGGCCAGGAGAAGGCCTTCGGCCGACTGGATGTCCTCCGTAATGTCGAAAGAGGCCTGTTGCGGGCCCTCGTTTGAAACGGTCGCGCGAATGCCGATCTGGGCCGCGCCCGACGCCAATTCAGTGGTGACGACAACGCCCTCTGGGGCGATGTGCAGTGGCGCCTGTTTGTCCAGCCACACGTGCCGGTAAATGCCTGCCCCTTCATAGAACCAACCTTCCTCCATCGTCGCGTCGACTCTAACGGCGACAACGTTTTCTCCTCCGTATTTGAGGTAATCGGTCAGGTTGTAGCGCGCGGCCGTGTAACCGCTGGTCTGGCGGCCCAGGTAATAGCCATTGATCCAGACTTGGCTGTCCCGGAATATCCCGTCGAATTGGATGTAGATCTTTCGTCCTACGTCGGAAGCGGGGACGTCAAACCGCTTCCGGTACCAACCGACGCTCGTTTCGGGAAAATGGGGACCCATTTTCCGAAAACCGTGGCTGTAGCTGCCCTTTGGGTCGAAGGGGAGTTCGACGGCCCAATCGTGGGGAAGTGAAAGCTTGCGCCACGCCCGGTCGTCGAATCCCGATGCGGCGGCGCCGTCACCGTAGCCTGCCTTGGCAAAGTAGGAAAAATAGCCGGAGGCGTGCCCGAAATCCTTCTCGGTTTCGAAGGGATGGCCGAAGGCGAAGCGCCAGTCGTCGTCGAAGCGGTCGTGTTCGGACTGGCATGGGCTCGGCGTCGCTGCATTCGCCGCACCCGTGGATATCGCAAAGGCGAATGGAATGAGGACGGCAATGCAGGCGAGGGATATTTTCATTACTCGATCTCGTGGGTTCACGGAACTGCGTGCCGCGCGGGCGGGTGCCCGCCGGTTGGCAGGTGATTAGTTGAGGGGTGCAAATCGTAGGGCGTGGTTGATGTCGATACGCCTGCCTCGCGGGGCTGTCGCGGTGACCTTCAAACGGTCCCCTGCTTCGGTACCGATACCAAGGAAATTCATATGAGGCAGAAGTGATGAATGAGGTTTAGCTTTGGACCAGGAGATTTGTTGGCAACGGCACTACATGAAAGCAGATGATTCCGAGCCTCTTAACAGCCTACCGTCACAATTACACTGGTCCGATTGCTCGCAATAGCCTCGCATGTTCGAATCAAACGGCGCAATTGTTAATACATAATATAAGAATCGTTGATATAGGAAGTTGCGCTTCTGAATATCAGCTTACTTCCATCGCATAGAAATTTCCCGTGCCCCAACTGCCCCAGCGTCTGAATTCCGAAAATGATTCGGAGCGCGGCGGTACCGAAGAGACGTTGCGGCTGCTCAATTCGGCCGTTTTTCAATCCAAGGAGTCCATCCTAATTACCGACGCGCAACTCGACCTGCCGGGGCCGTCGATAGTTTTCGTCAACCCGGCATTCACGAGGATGACCGGTTATTCCGCCGATGAAGTCCTCGGTAAGACACCACGGATTTTACAGGGGCTTCGTACGGACAAAGCGGTGTTGAGTCGGCTCCGCCGCAATCTCGAACGAGGAGAGGCGTTCGAAGGCGAGGCCATCAACTACCGCAAGGACGGAACGGAATTTATGCTGGAATGGCAGATTGCGCCGATTCGCGATTCAAACCGACAGATCACGCACTTTGTAGCCACGCAGCGCGACATCACCGCTCGCAAACAATCGGAAATCGCGGCGAACCGTCTGGCCGCGATTGTCGAATCTTCTGAGGACGCGATCATCGGCAAAGACATGAACGGTATTGTCAGTAGTTGGAATCGAGGAGCGGAAAAGATTTTTGGCTATGCTGCCAGCGAAATGATCGGGACTCCCATCACCCGGCTAATTCCGGCGGACCGGCAGCACGAGGAGAATGATATCCTGGAGAGGATCCGGCGTGGGCAGAGTGTTGAGCACTTTGAGACATTGAGACAGAAAAAGGACGGAAGGCTCGTTGCTGTCTCGGTCACGGCCTCTCCGATCAAAGACTCCGCCGGCAAGGTCATCGGCGTGTCGAAAGTAGCACACGACATCACTGAGAGGAAGCACGAGGAAGGTGCAAGGCGAGCGACTGAGGCGCGCTACCGCGCTCTTTTTGAGCATGCGCCCGACGGCCTTATCATCGTCGCCCCAGACACCACCTATTTGGACGCCAACCCGAGCCTATGCCGGATGCTTGGATACACCCGCGAGGAAATGATTGGCCGCCGCACGCAGGATATTGTCGTTGAGAGCGACATTCCAAAGATCGATCCGGCAAGGAAGTCGATGACCGATGGCAAGGTAAACGCCATGGAATGGCGGCTCGTGAGAAAGGACGGATCAATATTCGACACCGAGGTCAGCGGCGGCGAAATGCCGGACGGCAACCGGCTGGGGATATTCCGCGACATCACCAAGCGTAAGGCTGATGAGGAGGCTTTGCGCGACAGCGAGCTACGCTTCGCGACGGCATTCCGGTCCAGCCCAGCGGCACTGGCGATAAGCCGGCGCCGCGACATGGCCAACCTGGATGTGAACGAAACGTTTCTGCGGATATTCGAATGTACACGCGATGACATCATCGGTAAGACGATTCTCCAAACGGGTATGCTGGATGCTGAGACGCTGCAATCCCTCACGTCTGAACTCGACGTAACCGGCATCGTATTGAACCGCGAAATCGTTGCCCGGACTCATACAGGCCGGCCCTTGCACGCTATTTTATCGGTAAAAATAATCGAACTGGGTGGAGAGCCCTGTTCGCTTTCAATATTGATCGATATCACGGACCGTAAGCTCACCGAGGAAAAGTTGCGCTCGCATGAAGCCATATTGCAGGAGACCGGACATATCGCAAAGGTGGGAGGCTGGAGTTTCGAAGTCGCTACCGGCCAGGGTTACTGGACCGACGAGGTCGCACGGATCCACGACCTCGAACCAGCCACTCCCGCTTCAAAGGAAATTGGCCTCAGCTTCTACCGCGCGGAATCGAGAAAGCGAATTGAACTGGCGTTGCACGACGCGGTGCAGAATGGGACGCCGTACGACCTTGAACTCGAGATTACAAGCGCAGTAGGCACCCACAAGTGGGTGCGGACAATTGGGCATCCGATCACGGAGCAAGGAAAGGTCGTGCATCTGCGTGGTTCGTTCCAAGACATCACCGAGCGAAAAAAGGCGGAGATGCGATTGAAGCTACAGCATGCGGTCACGGAGGTTCTGGCTGAGGGTGGATCGTTGGAGCGGACCAGCCAGAAAGTTATTGAGACACTTGGGAAGGGGTTGGGATGGGATATCGGGGAGCTATGGAAGGTGGACAAAGTTGGCAATTTGCTTCGGCGGTCTGAGGCATGGAATCCGCCATCCACTGAGTACTCCGATATTGTTGCCGCCAGCGCAAATTTCACTTTCGAGGCTGGTCAGGGCCTGCCCGGCCGGGTCTGGGCTTCGGGCCGGGCAACGTGGATTCCGGATGTCGCGCTAGACCCTGGTTTCATGCGAGGCCCGCTCATCGGGCAGCTGGGACTCCATGGATGGATTGGCTTCCCGGTGATGCTTAGAAATGAAGTTTTGGGCGTTGTTGGATTCTTCAACGCTGAAGTACAACCAATTGACAGCGAGCTGTTGGCGACTCTGACCACACTTGGAATTCAGCTCGGCCAGTTCATTGAAAAGCAACAGCTGGCGGAGCAATTTCGACAGGCTCAGAAGATGGACGCGATAGGCACGCTAGCTGGCGGAATCGCCCATGACTTTAACAACATTCTTGCCGTTATCATGGGCTATTCTGAGCTCATAAAGATGACTGTCACCGATAATCCTCGGCTTCTCGAATACATCGATTCCGTTGAGAAGGCAGGTTCGCGCGCGACTAAGCTGGTTAGGCAGATTTTGACCTTCAGTCGTCAGGAGGAGACAAAACGCGAAATTTTGCAGCTCGGACCTGTCGTAGAAGAGGCCCTTAAGTTTTTGCGGTCAACTATCCCATCTGCAATTGAGTTCAAAGTAGCTTTGAGCGTTAAAATTCCGACGGTGCTGGCCGATTCGACACAGGTCCATCAAATTGTCATGAATCTCGGCACCAATGCGTGGCACGCGATGAAAGGCCGCTCCGGACGGCTCGAGGTGAAGCTGGAAAACTTCGAGGTCGATGCCGATTTTGCGAAGACGCAACTTCATGTACGTCCCGGGAGTTTCGTCAGGCTTTCGGTCAGCGACACTGGAAAAGGCATGGATCGGGCCACAATAAACCGGATCTTTGAACCATTTTTCACGACCAAACCTCTGGATGAAGGCACCGGGTTGGGGTTGTCGGTTGTACATGGCATCATGCAAGGCCATGACGGTGCCATAACTGTTTACAGCCAGCCCGACGAAGGAACGACATTTAACTTATATTTCCCGGCCGTTGGCGGCGAGGTCTTAGACCTGGAGACTCATGCAACGCCAATCCCTCTAGGGAAGGGTGAGCGTATTTTGATTGTCGACGACGAGGAGCCTCTTGTACTGCTCGCCCAACGAATACTCGTTCGGTTGGGTTATGTCGTCGAAACACGAACGTCGGTTGCAGAGGCCCTTGAACTGGTGCGCGCTGGACCAGACCGATTTGACTTGGTCATAACCGATATGACCATGCCGGCTATGTCCGGAATCGACTTTGCTCAACAATTGACGCAAATCCGTCCCAGTCTTCGGGTAATCCTGACGACAGGTTATCCCGGCGGCATGAAGCTCGAGCAAGTTAGGGCAATGGGCATTCGTGAACTATTGCTCAAACCGCCAACTATCCAGTCGATTGGAACAATGGTGCATCGCGTGCTCGTCGAAGGAAATCCCATCTAGGTCCTGGAACCAGGTTTTCGATCGCTGGCGCCCTTCGAATGATCCTAGTAAATCAATTTTTCGGGCTGCATGCATGACTATTTCCGGTTCTTGTTCACCACCTATAGCTACTTTCAATGTCCGAAAACCACCCACCCGATTGGAAAGCACCTCCAAAGCTGGCTCCTGTTTGGCGGGATCTGATCGAGATTTGTTTCATCGTCTTTCTCTATTACTCGGTAAGCGTCCGCCCGGGTGCCTTGGACGGGTTTCTTGATGGTGCCCATTGAGCAATCAAGATGGGGCCATGCGAGACGTCGC
>Ga0302325_10015091_pt1 | contig 16428 bp, 16 predicted proteins | sample Palsa_T0_2_FD_201948 | JGI IMG/M metagenome (GOLD analysis project Ga0302325, IMG submission 201948) | Peat permafrost microbial communities from Stordalen Mire near Abisko, Sweden - Palsa_T0_2 | ecosystem: Environmental > Terrestrial > Soil > Palsa > Peat permafrost | place: Sweden: Abisko... | reverse complement strand
GCGACGCCGGCGTGCCGATCGTCGGCGACGACATCAAGAGCCAGGTCGGCTCCACCATCGTCCACCGCATCCTGACCCGCCTCTTCGAGGACCGCGGCCTCGCCCTCGACCACACGTACCAGTTGAACTTCGGCGGCAACATGGACTTCAAGAACATGCTCGAGCGCCAGCGCTTGGAGTCCAAGAAGATTTCGAAGACCCAGGCCGTGACCAGCCAGCTGGAGGACAACGTCCTCGACGCCGACGACGTCCACGTCGGCCCGTCGGACCACGTGCCGTGGCTCAAGGACCGCAAGTGGGCCTATATCCGCATGGAGGGCCGCAACTTCGGCGACGTGCCGCTCAACCTGGAGCTCAAGCTCGAGGTGTGGGACTCTCCCAACTCCGCCGGCGTCATCATCGACGCGGTGCGCTGCGCCAAGCTGGCGCTCGACCGCGGTATCGGCGGCCCGCTCCTCGGCCCCTCGGCCTACTTCATGAAGTCGCCGCCGGTGCAGTACCACGACGACGTGGCGCACACCCTCGTCGAGGAGTTCGCCGCCGGCGAGGCCCAGGACAGCTGGCCCGCCGACTGACGCCGGCTCACACCAGGATGCGCTCCTCGGGGGCCCGCACGCCGACCACGGCCAGCGTGCGTCCCATGCCGAGGAACATGCCGCAGCAGATGGTGAGGTCCGCCAGCTCGGCCTCGGAGAAAGCGTCGTGCAGGCGACCCCAGAGCTCGTCGTCCATGGCCAGATGGTCGATGGCAAAGCGCTCGGCGAACTCCGCTGCCAGGCGCTCGCGCGTGCTCAGCCCGGTGGCGGCACGCCAGTCGGTCACCTCGGCGTAGAAGGGCTCGCCCGCGCCGGCGGCTTCGCCGTCGCGGGCACGGGTGTCGCGGCACACGGCGCAGTCGTTGATCAGCGCAATGGTCCAGCGGGCCGCCTCGCGCTCGCGCACGGGCAGCTGCGAGTTGCCGTAGACCGCAGCCGACAGCTTGCCCATGCCCGCCGCCATGTCGGCGCGCAGCAGCGCCCAGTCGATGTGCTCGCCCATACCGCTCTCCGGTGCCGCAATCCTCGTCATGCCCCGCGACGCTACCGCCGGCCGGCGCCGGATGCCCTGTCCTCCGGATGCCCTGTTTCCTGCTGCCCTGCCTACTGTTGTTCGGCCCACCAGGCCCGCAGGCGGGCCGCCGCCGCCGCCTCGTCGAGGGGCCCCTCGTCGAGGCGGAGCTCCATCAAAAAATTCAGGGCCTGGCCGACGGCGCGGCCGGGCCCGATGCCCAGCAGCTCCATGATCTGGTTCCCGTCGAGGTCGGGGCGGAGCGAGCGCAGCTCCTCCTGCTCGCCCAGCTCGGTGATGCGTGCCTCGAGCTCGTCCATGCGTCGGGCCAGCGCCCTGGCCTTGGCGGCGTTGCGCGTCGTGCAGTCGCAACGGGTGAGCTCGTTCAGCCGGTCGAGGAGCGGTCCGGCGTCGCGCACGTAGCGGCGCACCGCCTTGTCGGTCCAGCCCAGCCGGTAGGTGTGGAAGCGCAGATGCAGCTCGACCAGCCGCACCACCGTGTCGGTATCGGCCGCGGAGTAGCGCAGGGCCTCCATGCGCGTGCGCGTCATGCGGGCGCCGACGACCTCGTGGTGGTGGAAGCTCACGCCGCCGTCGGTGATGGCGCGCGTGCGCGGCTTGCCGATGTCGTGGAACAGCGCGGCCAGGCGCAGCAGCCGGTCCGGTGACGTCTTGTCGACCACGGCCAGGGTGTGTGCCAGCACGTCCTTGTGCCGGTGGATCGGATCCTGCTCGAGCGCGAGGCCCGGCAGCTCGGGCAGGAACTCGCCGGCCAGGCCGGTGCGCACAACGAACCACAGGGCCACCGACGGCACGTCGACCATGACGATCTTGTCGAGCTCGTCGCGGATGCGCTCGGCGGAGACGATGGACAGCCGGCCGTGCATGCGCTCCACCGCGGCCGTCAACGCCGGGTCCGGCTCCAGCGAGAAGCGCGCCGCGAAGCGGGCGGCGCGCAGCATGCGCAGGGGGTCGTCGCCGAACGAGATCTCCGGGTCGAGCGGCGTGCGCAGGCGGCCGGCGGCCAGGTCACCCAGCCCGTCGAAGGGGTCGATCAACTCCATGTCGGGCAGCCGGAGCGCGAGTGCGTTCATGGTGAAGTCGCGACGCGACAGGTCCACCGCCAGGTCCTCGCCGAAGGTGACCTCGGGCTTGCGCGAGTCGGGCACGTAGACCTCGGCCCGGTACGTCGTGATCTCGTAGACCTGCGTGCCCTTGCGGCAGCCGATGGTCCCGAAACGCTCGCCCTGCGTCCAGATGTCGTCGGCCCAGCCCCGCACGAGGCGCTCGGTCTCGGCCGGGAGGGCGTCGGTGGTCAGGTCGAGGTCGTGCGGGGCGGCGGTGCCGGTCGGCCCGGGAAACAGAGCGTCGCGCACAGAACCGCCCACCAGGGAGAGGCTTCGGCCCGCCGCGGCAAAGCGGCGCGCCACCTCTTCGGTGGCTTCGACGTAGGGGCGGAACCGTTCGGGAATGGACGTGGACTGCACCCGCCCACGGTAGTGCGCCCTCTAGCCTCTCCCTGTGTCGACGCGCCGGGCCAGGACAGCCCTCTGCACGCTCGCGGTGGCCGTCGCAGCCCTGGTCAGCACGCTGGGCACCGCCGCCGCGGCACGAGCTGAGCAGGCGCGCACCGCTGGTGCGCCGCTCGTGTTGCTGTCCCAGACACCCTGGGTGAGCGCCGCCCAGCCCTGGTTCAACCTCGACCTCGGCGTGTCCCCGTCCGAAGGCGCCGCGAGCAGCCTGCAGGTCAACCTGACCTTCTACGGACGCTTCGATGACGGCTCCGACCTGCAGCAGGCGCTCTCGGGCACGCCCTCGGGCACGCCGCTGTCGCGGGCCCAGGTCCCCGTCACCGATGCCGCCGGGGTCCTGACGGCAGCAGCCTGCGTGACCGTCCTGCCCGAACCGAGCGCGAGTGCTCCGTCCAGCGGGCCCGGGATCTGCGCGGCCGGCGTGCCCGGGGGCACGCTGACATTGGGCTGCACGCTGTCCAGCGACGAGTGCCAGGGCGTCTACGCCGTCTCGGTCGCACTCGTACGGTCGGGCTCGTCGTCCCCGCTCTCCCGTTTCACCACGTTTCTCACCTACCAGCAACCGAAGGCCATGTCGTCGAACGGGGGGGCCCTGCGCGTCGGGGTCGTCGTGCCCGTCACGACGGGCGGCGTGACCACCATGGCCGACGCCTTGACGGAGCATCGTGACGTGGCGACCACGCTGGCCGTCAGCCCGCTGGCGGTGAGCGCGCTCGAGGCGTCGCGCGCGCACGACGGCGAGCACGTGTTCGACCAGCTCGCCGCGCTCAGCGGCGATCAGATGCTCGACCAGCCCTACGTGCCCATCAACGTCGTTGCGCTCTCCGAGGCCGGCATCGGCAACGAAATCGGCGCGCAGATGGACCGGGGCGATCAGGTGCTGCGCGGCGCCGGGCTCAAGCCCGACGGCGGCCCCTGGGTGGATACCGCGTCGACGTTCGCGCAGGGCGACGCCGGCAACCTGGCGTCGGGCCTGCAGTTGGCCGGGGCGTCCCAGGTCGTCATCAGCGACGCCGACCTCTCCTCGGGCGGGGCCAGCAACCAGACCTTCGCCCAACCCTTCACGTTGGATCTCGGGCACGGCTCGTCCGTGGCGGCCGTGGCCGCCAACTCCGACCTGAGCACACGCTTCACCGCCGACCGGGCGAATCCCGTCCTCGGGGCCGAGCAGTTGGTCGCCGAGCTCTCCTTCGTGCACTTCGAGAACCCCTTCTTCAGCGCCCCCCGCGGGGTCGTCGTCGCGCCGCCGCCGGGGTGGCACCCCTCGGCCGCCTTCATGGACGCCCTGCTCGACGGGCTCTCGGGCAACGAGATCCTCAGTCCGGTGACCCTCGGCCAGCTCTTCACCCAGGTTCCCGCCGGCGGCAACCGTGAGCCCGCGGTGCGCCAGCTGCAGACCGGGACGGCCGACCACGGCATTACGCGCGGCGCGGCCGAGCGCATCGCCCTCGATCGCCAGCAGCTGTCGTCGTTCAGCCTGGCCGTCGACGGCCACCCCGCCAACCTGACCGTCCTCGGGGACACGCTCTTGACGACCGAGCAGCGAGGGCTCAGCGCGGTGGCGCGGAGCGCTGCGTTGACCGCCTACGCCAAGACCTTCGCCGGCACCACCGGCCAGGTCACCCTGGCCACCGAGCGCACCGTCACCTTCACGTCGCAGCGGGCGGACATCCCCGTCACCGTGCTGTCGTCCGCCCCCTACCCGGTGACCGTCGTCGTCACGCTCAGCAGCGACAAGTTCACCTTCCCCAACGGCAACAGCCACCAGTTGCTGCTCAATCGTCCGACCACCTCGTGGCGCTTCGCCGCCCAGGCCCGCACCTCGGGCGACCACCTGCCGATCGTGGTGACCCTGCACACGCCGGACGGCCAGGTCGTCATCGCCCACACCGTGCTGACGGTGCACTCGACCGAGATCTCGTTCGTGGGTGTGGCGCTCACCGTCCTTGCCGCGGCCGTGCTGCTGGTCTGGTGGGTGCGCACGTGGCGCCGGGCGCGCCGCGCCCGCCCGCGGGCGCACTGACGGTGGCCTCCCCCCGCCGGGCCCGGACCCTGGCGCTGCGCACGTCGGCCGTCTACGTGGCCGCGGGGACGGGCGCCTCACGGGTCACCGGCCTGCTCCGCTTCGTCGCCCTCGCCTGGGCGCTGGGACAGACCCCCCTGGCCGATTCCTACAACCTGGCCAACACCACGCCCAACATGCTCTACGACATCGTGCTGGGCGGCATCCTGTCGGCCACCTTCATCCCGGTCTTCGTCGACCGCCTGTCCAACAAGACCGAGCGCGAGGCCTTCGACTCCATTTCCGCCGTGCTCACCGTGTCGGTGGCGGTGCTCGGTGTCACGACTCTGGCGGCACTGGTGGCCGCGCCGTTCCTCATCGACGCCCTCACCGTGCTCGATACGCATTCGGGCCCCGACCAGATCCACCGCGTCCTGCTCGAGCGCCAGGTGGCCACCGAGTTCCTGCGCTGGTTCGTGATCCAGATCGCCGCCTACGGCCTCTTCGCGCTCGGGGCCGCGCTGCTCAACACGCGGCGCCGCTTCGTCGCCGTCGCCTGGGCCCCCATCGTCAACAACCTCGTCTGCATCGGCGTCCTCGTCTGGTTCGGGCTGTGGGCCGGGCACGGTGCCTCGCTGGCCAGCGTGGAGCAGCACAAGGCCCAGCTCGTCCTGCTCGGCCTCGGCACCTCGCTCGGCGTGGTCCTGCAGGGCGTGGCGCTCGTGCCCAGCCTGCGCAACGCCGACCTCGGGCTCCTGCGTTGGCACTGGAACCCCCGCGACGACGCGTTGCGGGCGGTGACGCGGCTCGGGGGCTGGACGTTCGGCTTCGTCCTGGCCAACCAGATCGCCCTCTTCGTGGTCACGGTGCTGGCCGGAAGCGTGGCCGGTCCCGACCCCGTGTCCTCGTACACCTACGCCTACGCCTTCTTCCAACTGCCCTACGGCATCGTCGCGGTGACCGTGATGTCGGTGGTGACGCCCGACCTGGCCGAGCGCTGGTCGACGGGACAACGCGCCGCGTTCCTGCACCGTATGACCGGCGGTCTGCGCGCCGTCCTGGCGCTCATCATCCCCTCCGCCGTCGGCATGCTGCTCCTGGCCCGCCCGGCCGTCGCGCTCCTCCTCGGCGTGGGGCACAGCACACCGGCCGAGACGGCCACCACGGGCGCAGCCTTGGCCATGTTCGCCCTCGGCCTGCCCGGGTTCTGCGCCTACCTGTACTTCGTGCGGGTGCTGCAGTCGATGCAGCGGACCAGGGTCGCCTTCTACCTCTACCTCGTGGAGAACGCCCTCAACATCGTGCTCGCCCTCCTGCTGGTCCATCCGCTCGGCGTGCGCGGTCTCGCGCTGTCACTCTCCATCTCCTACACCGTGGCGGCGCTTCTCGCCTTCGCCGTCTTCCATCGGTGGTTCGGCCGCCTGGCCGCGCGCGCGACCTGGGCGCCGCTCGTCCGCGTCGTCATCGCCTCCGTGCCCATGGGCATCGTGGTCCTCGTGGTGTCCGACCTCTCGGCGTCGACCACCGTCGTCGGGCTGCTGGTCCGGGTCGTCGGCTCCGTGGTCGCCGGCGGGCTGACCTTCGGCGCCGTCGTGATCTGGCTGGGCCGGCGCCACGACTCGCACCGACGCCCGCCGTCCCGTCCCGCCGGTCCCACCCGTCCCCTCGCTCCGGTCCACCCGGTCGGCCCGGTCGGCCCGGTCGGCCCGCCGGGCTCGACCCGACGCGTCGCATCGTCCCGACAGGCAGAGGAGCGCGATCCCCCGGCGCCTGAGTCCACCGACGCGCTGCCCGGACTCGCCTAGCGCCCTCCCTGGGCCGCACCGCCCCTCCGTGGCAGACTCGTGCATGCCCGGCGTCCACATCGTCACCGACAGCGCGTGCGACCTGACCGACCAGCTCGTCAAGGAGCACAACGTCATCGTCGTGCCGCTGTCGATCCGCTTCGGTGACGAGGAGCTCGAGGACCGGCGCCAGCTCACCCCAGCCGAGTTCTGGGAGCGCTGCCGCGGCAAGGGTGACCTGCCCTCCACGGCCGCCCCCTCCCCCGGTGCCTTCCAGGCCGCCTTCCAGCAGGCCGCCGACGAGGGCGCCGACGCCGTGCTCTGCCTGACCATCTCCTCCAAGGTCTCCGGCACCTACGGCTCGGCCGTCACCGCCGCCAACACGTTCACCACGGTGCCGGCCCGCGTCGTCGATACGTACTCGCTCACCATGGGCCAGGGCCTGCTCGTCATTGCGGCCGCCGAGGAGGCCGCAGCCGGTGCCGGCCTGGACGAGTTGGTGGCCGCAACCGAGGACCGCATCCCCCGCACCCGCATCTACGGCGTGCTGGGCGGCCTCGAGCACCTGCAGCGGGGTGGCCGCGTCGGCGGCGCCCGGGCGCTGCTCGGTTCCTTGTTGAACATCAAGCCGGTGATCCAGCTCAAGGACGGCGAGGTGGCCGAGGAGTCCAAGCAGCGCACCCGCAGCAAGGCGCTGGCCTACCTGATCGACAAGGTCAGGGCCGACGCGCCCCTCGAGCGGCTGGCGATGGCCGACGGTGCCTGCGACGACTACGGCGAGCTGCTGGCCCGTTTCAGCGACATCGCCACCGAGCACCCGCTCGTCTCGGTCGACCTCGGCCCGGTGGTCGGGACCCACGCCGGACCCAACACCGTGGGGGTCTGCTACATCGTCCCTGCCAGCGCACCCGGGACCGCCGGGTAGTCTCCACGCCGTGGCTGAGAACGATCTTGCGGACGCGCTGTCGGACCGGGCCCTCGAGGCCGTCGACACGGTGGTCGCCACCGTCAACGACAAGGCCATCCGCCCGGCCATCGTCGCCGCACGGGGCATCGTCTTCGGCGTCGTCATCGCCGTCATCGGGATCACCGTCGTCGTGCTCTTCTGCGTCGGGTTCATCCGCCTGACCACCATCGCGGGGCACCGGATCTGGGCCTCCTACCTCGTGCTCGGGCTCATCTTCTGCGCGGTCGGCGCCGTCCTGTACTCGCGCCGTGGCGTGCCACCCGATGCCTGAGCGCCGCAAGGTCGTCGTCATCGGGAGCGGGCCGGCGGGCCTCACCGCCGCTCTCTACGCGGCGCGGGCCCAGCTCGAGCCCCTCGTCATTGAGGGTGAGCCCTCGTCCACCAGCGACCAGCCCGGCGGCCAGCTGATGCTGACCACCGACGTGGAGAACTACCCCGGCTTCGTCGACGGGGTCATGGGTCCCGAGCTGATGGGGATGATGCGGGCCCAGGCCCTGCGCTTCGAAGCCGAGCTGCGCACGGCCAAGGTCGGCCGTGTCGAACTCACGCCGTGGCCCTTCGAGGTCTGGGTCGGCGACCCCGAGGCGGACGAGCCCACCGTCCTCGCCGACACGCTGATCGTCGCCACCGGAGCCCGCTCCCTCATGCTCGGCTGCCCCAACGAGGAACGCCTCCTCGGCTACGGCGTGTCGACCTGCGCCACCTGCGACGGCTTCTTCTTCCGCGAGCAGCACATCGCCGTGGCCGGCGGCGGCGACTCCGCGCTGGAAGAGGCCATCTTCTTGACCCGCTTCGCCTCCAAGGTCACCGTGATCCACCGCCGCGACGAGTTGCGCGCCTCCAAAATCATGCAGGAACGAGCTTTCGCCAACCCAAAGATCGAATTCCGCTGGAATTCGGTCGTTTCCGGGGTGCTGGGCGACACCAAGGTGAGCGGGGTCGAACTGCGCGACACCGTCACCGGCGAGGAGTCCGAGCTCCCCGTGACCGGCCTCTTCGTAGCCATCGGGCACGAGCCCAACAGCTCCCTCTTCAAGGGGCAGCTCGAGCTGGAGGCCAACGGGTACGTCCGGACCTTCGACGGCACGACCCGGACCAGCGTGGACGGGGTCTTCGCAGCCGGCGACGTGCAGGACCACTACTACCGCCAGGCCATCACCTCGGCCGGGTCGGGCTGCATGGCCTCCATCGACGCCGAGCGCTGGCTCGAAGAGCGGGGCGAGTGAGCGGCGAGTGAGCCGGGAACAGAACCAGGTGGGTGGGCGTTGCACCCTGTGACAAGGAGATTGCCATGAGCGAGAAGATCGAGACCCTGACCGACGCTACCTTTGACGAGCATGTCAAAGCTTCGGATGTCCCCGTCCTGGTGGACTTCTGGGCGGAATGGTGCGGCCCGTGCAAGATGATCTCCCCGGTGTTGGAGGAGATCGCGGAGGAGCAGGCCGGGAAGATCCGAATCGGCAAGCTCAACATCGACGACAACCTGGACGTGACCCGTCGGTTCGACGTGATGAGCATTCCGACGCTGATCCTGTTCAAGGACGGGGAGCCCGCGGTACGCCTGATCGGGGCGAAGCCCAAGGGCCAGCTGCTCGAAGAGATCTCGGCGTACCTGTAGGCCTGCCTCTCGCCATCGGGGACCGCGGTGACGCGGTCTCCGATGTGCAGCACCGCCTGGCCGCCCTGCTGCCGGGCACGCCTGTCGATGCCGACGGCATCTTCGGACCGGGCACCCGGGCCGCCCTGGAAGCGTTCCAGCGGCTTCGTGGTCTGCGCGTCGACGGCGTCTGTGGTGCACAGACCTGGAACACCCTGGTGGAAGCCGGTTTCCGCATGGGTGACCGCTTCCTCTACCGCCGGACTCCCATGCTGCGGGGTGACGACGTGGCGGAGCTGCAGCAGCGTCTGTGCACGCTCGGCTTCGACACCGGCCGGGTCGACGGGATCTTCGGGGACGCCACCGTGCGGGCCCTGGGCGAGTTCCAGCGCAACGCCGGCCTCCCCGTCGACGGCATCGTCGGCGGCGCCACACTGCTGGAGCTTCTGCGTCTGGAGAGCCGCCACCACGAGCCCGCCCTCGTCTCCGCCGTGCGGGCACGGGCCGCCCTCCGTGACGCTCCCCCCACCCTGCGGGGCCGCCACATTGCCGTCGGCGAGGTCGGCGGCCTGGGCAGCGTCACCGGTGCCCTCCGGCGCCGCCTGACCTGGGGCGGCATCCGGGTCACCGAGCTGCACCACCCCGACGACGCCGTGCAGGCCAGGGAGGCCAACGAACTGGGGGCCGACGTCTTCGTCGGGCTACGGCTCAATCCCTCGACCTCAGGTTGCCGGACCGCCTTCTGGTCGGGGCGCCACGACGAATCGCTCGGCGGCCGCCGGCTGGCCGAGATGGTCCAGGCCGCCGTCCCCGAGGCCTTGCAGGTGACCGATGCCGGTGTGCACGGCATGTCGGTGCCCCTGCTGCGCGAGACGCGCATGCCTGCAGTGCTCATCGAGGTGGGGCCGGCGAGCCGGGTGGTTGAGGGTACGCCGGCTCTCGCCGCCGCCCTCGCCACCGCGCTCGGGCACTGGGCCGACGCTTCCTGGGACTGATTACAGGTAATCACAACGACCCAAAAAGCCACCCGGGTGTCGATCTGGCATCGCGGCGACCCCGGCGACGACTACGCGATCAAAGCTTCCGGTAGGTGAACCAGGTGACAATCCACAACGTCATGCACAGGTTGTGGATGAAGCTGTACACCCCCTTCACGGTTGTGTGAACTACGTGACGACGCCGTCACCCATCATGGCCCGGTAGATCCGCTCGAGGTCCTCGAGGGTTGCGAACTCGACCACCAACCGACCCCGCCGGTTCTGAATATCGACCTTGACCCGGGTGTTGAGGTAGGTCGACAGCAGGTCCTCGAGCTCCAACACTCCGGGTTCCGGCAGCTTCCGCACGGCTGGCCGCCGGCTCGCTGAAGGGGTCACACCAGCGGTCACACCCTCGGTGGAGGGTTTGGACTCGGTCGTTTCCGGCGCATCGGGGACGACCCGGAGCTCGGACCCCCCCTGGCGCACCAGCTCCTCCACCGCCCGAACCGTCAACCCCTCCTCGACAATTCGATCGACCATCTTTTCCTGCAGGGCCCGGTCGGGTGTCCCGAGCAGAGCCCGGGCATGACCGGCGGAGATCGTCCGCTCCGCCAGGGCGCGTTGGGCTCCGGCCGGGAGCTGCAGCAGGCGGAGCGTGTTGGTCACCGTGGCCCGGCCCTTTCCCATGCGGGTCGCGACCTGCTCATGGGTCAAACCGAACTCGTCAATGAGCTGCTGGTACGCCGCGGCCTCCTCCAGGGCATTGAGGTCCACCCGGTGGAGGTTCTCGACCAGCGCCTGCTCCAGGCTGGCCACATCATCGGCCACCTGGACCAGCACGGGGATGGTCTGCAGGCCGGCTCGGCGGGCGGCTCGCCAACGCCGCTCCCCCGCAATGAGCTCGTAACTGTCCTCCTCACCCTCGAGCTGACGCACGAGGACCGGCTGGAGCAGACCGACCTCACGGATGGAGGCCGCCAGTGACCCCATCGACTCCTCGTCGAAGTGGCTCCGGGGCTGGTAGGCGTTGGGCCGGATGTGCGAAATCGGCACGACCCGGAGAAGGGAGTCGGTCTCCCCCGTCGCCTCACTCGGGATCAGGGCACTGAGGCCCTTACCGAGACCGCTGCGGCGCGCCATTGCTCACCTCCTTGGCCAGCTCGCGGTAGGCCACGGCGCCCCGCGAGGTCGGATCGAACACCGTGATGGGCTGCCCGAAGGACGGTGCTTCGGAGAGGCGGACCGTGCGCGGAATGACGGCGCGGCAGACCCGCTCGGAGAAGTGCTCCCGGACCTCGTTGGCGACGTCCACCGAGAGCCGGGTCCGCGCGTCGTACATGGTCAACACAATTGTGCTGACCTCCAGGGTCTGGTTGAGGTTGGTCGAGACCAGGTTCACATTGCGCAACAGCTGGCTCAGCCCCTCGAGGGCGTAGTACTCGCACTGAATGGGCACGAGCACCTCGTCCGCCGCGGCGAGACCGTTGACCGTGATCAGTCCGAGGGAAGGGGGGCAGTCGATCAGGACGAAGTCGAAGTCGTCCACCACCGCGTCGATGGCCCGCTTCAGCTTCATCTCCCGGCTGAAGGCGGGGACGAGCTCGATCTCGACACCCGCCAGGTCGATGGTGGCCGGCGCCACGAAGAGGTTCTTGACGCTGGTGGGCTCAATGCAGTCTTCCAGCGGCAGGTCCCGCATGATCACGTCGTACATGGAGAGCTCGAAGTTCCGCGCCTCCACGCCCAGCCCCGTGGTGGCGTTGCCCTGGGGGTCGAGGTCGATCACGAGCACCCGGTAGTCGAGCTCGGCCAGCGCGGCGCCCAGGTTGACGGTGGTCGTGGTCTTGCCCACGCCTCCCTTCTGGTTGGCGATGGCGATGATGCGGGGCAGTTCCCGCTGCACCGGCTTGGACCCGTTGAGCAAGTCCGTGGCGTCGTTTCCGATGGAGGGCGCTCGCATGGCGTGCTTGGGGGCAGCGGGGGCTGCCGTGGCAACTTCGGTTACGCGAGGTTCGGGTTCCGAGACCTGCGGTGCGGCAACCTCCGATGCGGAAGTACCCGGTGCCGGAGTCGCCACCTCGAGGGTCTGAGCCGGGGGCGCACTGGGCGCAACCGGATGGGGAGTCGGTGCGGACTCCTGCGCACGGGGCGGCTCCTCGGCGGCCACATGGGTGGGCTCGACGGCGGGAGGAGCGATCACCTGCTCGGGCGGGGGCGCCTGGGGAGCGGGTGCCGGATTGGCGGCGGGGGCCGCCTGGCTAGCGGGCACCTGGTCGGCCGCAGCACCGCCTATGGGAGGAGCGGACGCCTCTTCGGCCCGGATGGGCTGGGGGGTCGGACTCGTCACGGATTCCGAAGCAGGGGAGCCATCCTCGTCGTAATCGTATGGGGCAACCCGAGGTTCCCCTGGTGCTGCTGTCTCAGCAGAGTCTCTGTCTCTGCGTCGAATGCGCATCAGGTAGGACCTCCGAAACGCCACCGCACGGCGCCTATCCTGGCCTGCCAGAGTCCCGAGGTCAAGAGTTGAGGTTGTTCCACGTGAAACAACGGACAAACAACTCGACAACTCACTTCATTTCGCCCGTTCCACGTGGAACACATCTTCCCGTCACGCTGACGGGCGTCGCTGTGACTCACCCAATCCCACCCCGGCCTCCCGGGGAGGCCACCCCGATAGGCACCTCGTGGCGAGAGGCGACCCTCGGAACCCTCGGGAGCCGGGCGTGCCGTCTGGCTGAGACGCCTCGTCGACAGCTGGCCGCTTGGGCGGCAGGGGAGTGACTCACGGGTGGACGGCGAATGGGGGTGGCTGCCCTTCGGGGCGGGAATCGTAGGCCCCTTTCCATGCGCTTCACCGGAGGGACCGCCGCCGGTTCTGCTCCTGCCCGCCACGATGCTGGGCGAACCAGGCGATCAGAACAGCGGCTTCTTGGCGGGGACCCCGTTGCGCCGGGGGAAGCGGTCGGGGCACAGCTCTCGCTGGCGCAAGATGCGGTATTCGAATCCCTCGTGGATCACCTCGGCCGGCTCCAGGCCGAGCTGGCGCAGCGGCTCCGATGGCCAGCGGGCTGCCCGTCCGTCCTCGCCGTCCGAGAGGGGGGGCTCCGACACCAGTAGCCAGCCCTTCACCTTCAGGAGCGGAGCGGCACACTCGGCCAGCACCGCCGGCCGGCCGAAGGAGCGGGCCAGGGCCCCGTCGAAGCCAGCCCTCGAGCCCGGCTCTCGTCCACACACCTCGGCACGCTCCTCCAGGACCGAGACTCGGCTCTCGAGGCCAAGACGCTCCACAGCTCGGCGCAGAAAGGCAGCCCGGCGACCGTTGGCCTCCAGGAGCGCCACGGCGACCTCGGGCCAGTCCACGGCCACGACCAGGCCCGGCAGGCCGCCCCCCGAACCGAGGTCCACCAGGCGCCCGCCGTCATGCCCCGCACCGTGCTCACACAAGCGGCGGGCAATGGCTGCGAACCCCTGGGCGTGACGGATCTGCGGCTCGAGGGGACCGGGCCCTAGGAAACCCAGGGCGCGAGCCTCCGCCAGGAACTCACCTAAGGGGGTGGGGGAGTCGTCCTCTTCATCGGCGCCGGGCACCGGCGCCGGGTCAGCCCGCTGGGGCGATGACAATGTGGCGGTTGGGGTCTTCGCCCTCGGAGCGAGTCTCGACCCCAGACATCTCGTTGATGGCGTCGTGCACGGCCTTGCGGTCGGCCGGGCTCATGGGTTCGAGTGCTTTCTCCTGGCCTGAAGCGAGGACCTCTTCCGCGATCTGCACGCTGAACCGCTTGAGCGCCGCCGAACGCCGCTCCCGGTACCCCGCCACGTCGACCAGGATCCGATCGGTACGAGACGGGCACTGCCGCTGGACCACCGCCCGGGTCAGGTCCTGCAGAGCGGCGAGGGTCGATCCCCGCGGGCCCACCAGGATGCCGAGATCCTCGCCGAGGGCGGCGATCTCGACCGTGTCCTCGTCGAGCAGGCGGGTCTCGACCGAACCCTCCATGCCGAATTCACTCAGGAGGTCGGCCACGAACGCTCGGCCGACCTCGCCCTGCTCTTCGAGCGTCATTCCCTCGGCCATATCCTCTGTCTCCTTTGCTTCGGTGCTCCGCTGCGGAGCTTTCTCGCGTGACGGCTCCCCCGACCCATTACTCGAGCCTGCGGCCGACGCCACACCGGTGGTGGTCGCCTTGCTGCGATTGCGCCGGCGTCGGGCCGAGCGGCTGGTACCGCTCCCCGTCCCTGCCGTCGTGGTGCCTGACCCGTGCGTGCCAGCGCCTTCGGAACGGGTCGAGTCGGCGTCATCGGCGCTGCTGTTCCGGCCACCGCCGCCCGCTGACGGCCGCTGACCGCCCTGGCGACTGCTCTGGCCCCCTTGCCCGCCCTGCCCGGATCGGCCGCCGCCGCTCCGCCGGGACCGCTCCCTGCGAGGTCGGGCTCCGACCGGACGAACCCGCGCCCGCACCCTGGCCTCGACCCGGACACGCCCGAAGAGCCCCGTCTTCGGCTCGTCCACGACGATCACCTCGGCATCCCCGACGGCCACTCCCAGTTGGTCCAGTGCCTGTTCGGTCGCTTCCTCGACGGTCTTGCCCGCCACCTCAACCCACTCCACGCGCTATCGAGCCTTTCTTGTTCGCTTCGCGCGCGACCGCGGATGGGACTTCGGCGCCGAAGCATCCTCGACGCCGTCGTCGGTGCCCGCCGTCTTGCCGTTCGTCGCGCGCTTCGGAGCCGGCTTTCTCCCGTTGGTGGGAGCCCGGCCATTCGTCTTGGCGCCATTGGTCTTCGCCGCGTTCTTCGCCGGCGGCAGCGTCGCCTTGGCGGCCGCCGTCCCGTCCGTGGCGCTCGAAGTCTTCTTGACGGCTTTCGGAGGCGGTTTCTCCTTTTCCTTCTCTTTGGTCGCCCCGATCTCGCGCTCGTGGACGACCGGTGTGACCATGCCGCTCCGGAACATGAATTCCTGTGTCCCGATCCGCATCGCCGATGAGACGACCATGTATATGGTTGCTCCGGCGGGCACTCTTAGGTAAATGACACCGAAAATAATAGGGAAGAACTTCTGCATCTGTTGCATCTGCGGATTGGCCGCAGCAGCCTGAGGATTACGGCTATTCATCTGCTTCATTTGGTAGTACTGCAGGAACATTGCAGCACCAATGAGCACCAGGTAAGGCAGGACTAATACGGCCTGGCTTGCACTCCCTGGGGTGGCATGATGCGAGAACGGGAGGGACGACAAATCCATCCCGAACCACCAGTGCATTTGGCCATGACTGTCCACCAATGCTTGGTGCATTTGTGAGTTGGTTGGAATGTAACGCGGCTCTGCGCATCCAAGCTGCTGCACACACTTGACTGTGTGTCCCGCAGCGTTCGTATATGTCGAACCCTTGGGTACCAGATTGGAGAGCCCGCGGATCAGCGAGTACAAGACGATGAGGAAGGGCATCTGCAGGAGGCTGGGGAGGCAGGCCCCGAAGGGGCTCGTCCCGTTCTCCTTGTAGAGCTTCATCATTTCTTGGTTGAGCAGCTCCCGATTCTCCGCGCCCTTGTACTTGGCCTGGAGCTTCTTCATCTCGGGCTGCAGTCGCTGCATGGCCAGCATCGACTTGGTGCTCTTCACCGTGACCGGCGTCAGCGCCAGCATGATGATGACCGTCAGGCCGGTGATGGCGAAGCCGTAGTTGGGCCACACGGCGTAGAGGCCGGCAAGGATGAGACCGAAGAGCTCGAAGAGCGGGTGGAAGATCTCTCCCACCAGCTTGAACAGGGAATTCTCAGCCAGGATGGGGTGGCTCAGCACGGGTGGCTCCGTTCATGGGCGTGGACACGCACGGGGACGAGGTCCACGCCGTGGGGCCCGAAGGGACGGCAGCGCACCAGGCGCCGGGCGCTCAGGGCCAGGCCGCGCCAGAAGCCGTGCACGGCGAACGCCTCCACCGAGTAGGTGGAGCAGCTCGGGTAGAAGCGACAGGGCGAAATCCGGCCTGATGCTGCGCCCTGGTAGGCGGTGACCAGGGCCACCGCCACCCGTACGGGCAGGCTGTTCCTGGCGGCGGGGCTGGTCACGCCGTCACCCTGTCCCGGCCGGCCTTCAGAAGCGCTGTCTCGACATCACCGCGGAACAGCGAGGGCTCCAGTGTGGCCGCACCGGGCTCGAGCCGCACCAGGTAGGTCCCACGGGCCAGATCTGGAGCGGTGGAGCGGACCACCGCGCGTGCGCGCCGCCGGAGTGAATTCCGCACGACTGCGCTGCCGCAGTGCCGACCAATTGCGTACGCCACCTGGGGAAACACTCCCTCCTCCTCTGTCCCAACAGGGAGGAACGTCACACGCACCGGGCCGCTGGCCCCACGCGCTCGTGAGCGTTGCAGCTCGGCGAAGGCCGCGCGGCAGGTGATGCGTCCGACCGTCCGTGGGGGCACAAGAGGCCTTCAGACGGTGAGACGGTGGCGCCCCTTGAGCCGCCGTGACTTCAGAATTGCCCGGCCGGCCCGCGTGGACATGCGCTTGCGGAACCCG
>Ga0302325_10015090_pt1 | contig 16428 bp, 13 predicted proteins | sample Palsa_T0_2_FD_201948 | JGI IMG/M metagenome (GOLD analysis project Ga0302325, IMG submission 201948) | Peat permafrost microbial communities from Stordalen Mire near Abisko, Sweden - Palsa_T0_2 | ecosystem: Environmental > Terrestrial > Soil > Palsa > Peat permafrost | place: Sweden: Abisko... | reverse complement strand
CAAATTAATTTCATGGGCACTCCATATTGGTAGGGCTCAAGATAGAGCATTGGCGCGCCTTTCTAAATGCTAAGACACTTTTTATTCACTATAAACGAAGGTGAATCAAGAGCGAGAGCGCCATAATATCCATTTTCCATACCGAGACTAACAATGCTCCAGCCCAATTTAGGCCGTAAATCTCCTGACTCTCTAACCAAGAACGGTCCCGGAGAATCGTCAACCGAAACAACAAAGCTTGTCAATGGAACCGAAAGGCCCATACCGATAGCCTTTATATAAGCCTCCTTACGAGTCCAGCAGCGAAAGAAAGCCCCGATCTGCTCGCTAGGCGGGCAAGATAAGATAGCTTGAGCTTCGTGGTGGCTAAAAAAATCGCGAGCGATTCCCGAATAGTCGATTGCCGAATCCAATTTTTCTATATCGACGCCAACAAGCGCCGATCGAGCAAACACCAATGCAATTCGATCAGCTGAATGAGACAAATTGAAGAAGAACCCGGTAAGCCCGGCGCCATTTGCCAGCATAGGTTTGCCAAACGAATTAGTGACATAGCGGACATCCGACGGTGCAATCCGCAAGTAGATACCAATGATTATGCGTAAGATGGAATGTGAGGCAGCAAACCGTAGACGGTCATGATCGGAGCGGATCTGGCGATATCGCGATAGCTCACTTTCCGAGAGGTGAGAACAGAAATCTGCCGCCGCGATGTGCGGCCTTACGAGATCGACCAACCAAAGATGAACTTCATTAGTCCCTAGGGATGCGACTGGCTGGTCATACAGTGACGTAAGGTATTGTCGCGAAAACATAGGGAGCCTCACTAGTGGATAACATGGTCGCTATAATGATGAAGAGAGAAGATCCGATATGACGCTCTTAAGCAGATTGAGCTGGATTAGCTCGAGATCTCGAATACCTTTGAGACGGGACATCATCCCAGCGAGGAGGCCTACGTCCCTTTCCCTGTTGTAGGCCAAAGACATCAGCCAAAACATTCTCGCCTCTTGCGAAATGTACCCAATAGCCCGGGCATTCTCTTCGGGGAGGCTTATTCCGGCATCAGCCAGGACTGGCAAGCGTTGAAACATCACTTGCTTATGCTCCCAGAATGTCCTGGTTGCTCTTAGATCGATCGGAGACCTCCGGGCTTGCACAGTAGCAATATATTCACCCCAGCCCGCGTACGTCGCGATTCCCCAGGCATATTCGACTGGGATAGATGAAAGGCTGGTATCGCCAATCATGGGGAATGGTCTGCTTTCTAAATATGCAGACAGCTGTTGATATATAAAGGCCAAATCTGGCAGTCTACGGTGTGATTGGCAGTTCAGGTCGGCGCGACGCCATAGCCAAAGGCGACGCCACCATGAAAACTGGGAGTGCTCTCCACGAAATCTTTTATGAGGTGTTTGAAAAAATGCATGGCCAAGATGGGTAAATGCTATCGGGTCGACCGAATAGTCGGTTCCGAAGCCCGCGACCGAGAATAGATTGAGATCCATATCAACCCCGATTACCATATTCATGTGGAGGTCAAAATGAGATTTGCCATATATTGGACGACAAGGCATAAAGTATTCGTTTAGCCTAGTTTCTACATAATATCCGCTACGCAGCGCCTCAATGAGAAACCTGTTAAGACCGGGGTAATCATCAGGTCTATCGCCGGCAAATTGGCTAACGTGAGAAATATCAAGTAAGCCAAGACCTTCCCACGATTGCCGATCCAAAGACGGTATGATTTCGAATATTTTGTTGTGCCACGATTGGGATGCATCGAGCTTTACTTGAATGTGAAAGCTATAAAAAGCTTTCCTAAAAATGGGATGATCAATCAGAATAGAAGCTGGTATCGCGATATCTAGGTAGCTTCGAAGTGGGACTGCCAAGCGAAAGGGAAGGAGTATTTGTTTGTCGCCTTGATACGACATTTGATCAGGAAGGGTTTAGCAGGGTAGCGAAGACCCTATTCCCCCGCTTTGAAGAGATACCCGGTCTTGGGGCTTCCAAATCGCGACTCAATTTCATCGATATGAGGAACGCGGGAATAGATAGCTTCTGATGATTCCTCCGCACTCGGAGAGAGGAGATATTCGATCGGTTTCGGTAGATTTGCTATTGAAAAAGTCTCAAGGCCGAGAAAGGCCAGAACGTCATTCAACGTTTTGAGCTGATCTTGTAAGTTGCCGCGGTCAAAAAGTGTCTCATAGGCTATCTCCAAGCGATCATTACCGGTCCCCTTCAATATCGCTCGTTTGGAATCTAGAATAGATTCTTCATTGCGCATGTAAGATTCTATCGTTCGAAATGCGATTGGGGAATAGTGAAAAGCATGACGGCGCTTGATATCGTCTGGCTTGTCGGCATGCCATACGCTTGTTTGACGGGCGATTTCATGTGATATCACTCGCTTAAGGATATTCTTTCGGTAAATAAACACAATCTTGCATGATGTTGCCCGAAGCAATGCATCATTCAGGTGTGAGCCATTCGGAAATGGCCAACCTAGTGGATGCCAGACATGCTTTAAGCCATTGTGTACACTCCAGAGAGCTACAAGGGCACGAGCAATTCCTGACTCCAGCGCCATTGTCCTAAATGTTCCATCTTGATATGAATTAGCAAACGGCTCGTTCACACAACTATGGTTTCCTTTGGCGTTCAACATCCGCATAAGGCTTGTGCTCCCACAGCGAGCAAGGCTATATAGGATATATGGGCACAAGGAGCGCACGGTGGATGGGGATCGTAGATGTGTGCAAAACGTGCGCCGATTTCGAGTCGGACCTTCCAATGGGAGTCAGGATTACCGGAAACTAGTATTTGAGAATCTGGCCCTTTGGGAAGCCTTAAGGGATGCAGATGTAGGTGGAACAGGCGGCAAAGAATTGGCTTTCATTCTAGGCAGATTGAGCGTCGCAATCTCGCAAGTTGAGTTCACCCTCGGAACCGTATAGAGAATGATTTGTATGAAACCGTGAGCGGCAACTTATATGCCCTATTTAGATGTCCGCAAGTCGGTCGCCATACGTCTTCCAGGCCATGAAGAACTACATACACGTCGTTTGCTATTTACGCGAAGAGATCGATTGAAGAGTGCTTCAATTTGAGAGTAATGCTGAGATTTTAGGCTGCCAGGCTGTGAAAATCTGAAATTCACCTGCCTGATAAGGAGCTGGTAGGCGAGTTTGACGGGCATGGCAGCTGATAACGCAAATTTGCAAATTCGCGTCCGGCCAGGTCGCATAGGGATTTGTCGATGAGGTCCCTATAGGAGATAGGAAAGTAGGAACATAAAAGCGACTTGATGGAGCCGCTATGGGCTTACAGGAATTCGCCGTTCGACTCATCCTCGAAATTTGTTCATTCCAATGAATAGGATCTCTCAGCGGTTGGGGGATGCCTTTTTCGGGACTTTGAAGAATCCAATTGACAGAAAGCGTTAGTTGTCAATAAGAGCTAAACGGCCAAAAATTTACTATGAACCCATTCGAGAATCCGCAAGTGCAACATTTAGTCTTAACCAACCAAGAGGGACAATATTCGCTTTGGCCCGATTTTCGTGAAAAACCTCTAGGGTGGGAATCGGTCTATGGGCCACGCAGCCGGGCGGATTGTTTAAACTACATCGAAGAGAATTGGATTGATATGCGCCCCAAGAGCCTTGTCAGAGACAGTACGGCGGCTTGTAGCAATTGAGCGATAAACATATTTTACGTTGAGAATGACATCGAATTTGCTACTCCGTTAGAAGACGAGTTTTGGAGTTGACTAGCATTCCGTACCGATGCTCAGATGCATTCTTAGGAAAGGTTCAAAAGCAATATTTCGAATCAGAGCGGAGAGACCCTTTCGGGCACGAAGTCACACTATTATTGCACAAAGCATTTTTGGTTTCCAAGAGTTCCGTCTCATCTCCTTTCAGTCATTGGTTAGCGGATTGAACCTTGGGAGCGGCTAATTTTTGTAGCCCCCCGACGCGCCGGGCCCCCTTCTCAACTTACGTCGAAAGGTATGCGTCGAAATCTCATTTGAGTATGCATCTTTAGTTTTCCGTCTAAATAGACATGGGTTGTTAATAACGCACGTAATACCTCATTGCTTGCGTGATTCTTAGAGTGCGAAATAGGACAACAGCCTTGATCGGGAGAATAGAGGCCTTTAAATTATTTGGGAGAGAACCTTCGAAACCTAGCTTCCCAATGGCTATACCAATAGACGGCCAACCCTTCAAAGCGGAATCGTCGGTTGGAGCTATGGACCTACAATCTACATTACGCTACGCAGTTGAGAATGCGAAGTTCTACAAGGCGCTTGGAATAAGCGGAGAAAATTTAAGCGAGTTCCCGATCGTCAACAGAACATTGGTTCGCGACCGATTTAGGGATCTTCTGACAGTATCTGGTAGGACTGGAGATGCCATTCTTGGCATTATTGAAGGTTCTGATATACCGGCAGAAGCAACCAAAAAAACGGAATTTGGATTTGGGTCCACCTATGTTATAGAGCAAACATCAGGGACTTCGGGGATACCACTTCGCCTTGTCAAATCTACCAAAGAGCGCACGAAGCTTTCGCTCGAAACATGGAAGCGACGCGTTGCCATTGATAGCGCGCTTACAGTTGGGAAATTCTTCCCGATATTTCATCGAGTTCTTGACGAGCCGATGGCTTGTGATCCCTTTGCGACTACAAGCGACGGGATCGCGCGATTCTATAATTGGATCTCCGAGAAACAGATACGGTGGTTGCACGCACCTGTGAGACTCTTGGCCTTTCAAGCTCTCGCACTTCGCCAAAGGAGCCTCCGGTTTCCAGAATCACTCAAATTTATAGAACTTTCTGGCTCGTCTGTTTCGGCGGACGATGTCGCGCTCCTCGAATCATTGGGCGCTCAGGTTGTAAACCAATATGGAACGAGAGAGTCTTGGGCAATTGGCTATGCCCTAGGATCAGATGCCTTCGATCTGGTCAAAGAATCTGTGCACGTGGAATTGCTCGATGAGAATAACCGGAGAATAGAAATCGAAAATAAAGAGGGAAACGTTGTTATAACGAGCTGTATTCTTAGAGCTCTCCCGATTATCCGCTATATGACCGGAGATCGTGGGGTTTGGGATTCCTGCCGCAATGGCTTATCGAATCGGAAGAAGATTATGAGACTCGCGCTTACCGGCGATCGGGAATTGAACATGCTCACCATAGGGGGAAAACGGGTATCGGGCAACACATTCTTTAAGGATCTCTTGTATAAAATCGACCAGAGAATCGGCTTTGGGTATGCAGAATTCATACAGATACGAAGGAAGGGTTTGCACAAATGGGAACTAATTATCCAGAATTGTAGCAAGACGGAACTCCTCTTTAGGGAGCTCTTAGAGGTCTTAAGAATCTACGATCATTGCGTGATATTGGAGTTAAAAATGCTGTCGAGCGGTAATGCGGTCGCCTCCGATTACGCAAAGCCTTATCTTTTTGTGAATGAATTTGAATGCATAAAGAATCATCTATGATACGCTCAGAGGAATCTTACCGTAAACGAGACTTCCAAATATCAAAATGACGGTTGATGAATTAACAGAGGAGCTTAGAAAGCTTGTCGCGTCGATAGACAATAAACGGCGAGACATCGCTATAGATACAAATATTCTATCTGAGTTAGACTTTAATTCTCTCCAGCTTCTGGAACTGGCCGAGAGAATAAAAACGCGCTTTGGCACACAGATTCTAGGTGAACCATTTGCCCTCATCGATATCGAATCCGCGCGTACACTTGCAAATGCGATGCTTGTAAAGGATCCTAGCAACAACGGTCCTTGACGATCAATCAGGCTATTAGTAAACCGGATTATCTCAAATCATCGACCTAGTGCTCCAGAAGAACTTTAACGAACATAGGAGGGTTATGGACGCCACAAAGCCAACGCCAGAAGAAGTTTTGAACCAGGTTAGGATCGACCTGAAGCTTCGTGATATAGAAGGAAGCTACGTGACCGCTGAGAATCCCATCCAAGAGGGTCTGATATCATTTTGGGAGGAGGTTCTCGAAACTAAGCCAATCGGCTTAAACGACGATTTCTTCAATCTAGGTGGCGATTCTTTGCATATGGCAATGATCGCTTCCAGGATCAATGATCGATTTGCCGTGACAATTACCTTTGAGGATTTTTTCTCGTTTCCGCTGCTTAAAGACCTTGCGGCGAGGGTTGAGAAGCTGCGAATGCTTTAATAGCTTTAAGCGAGAATTGGAATTCAGAAGGAGCTTCGGCCTACAAATATCGGAAGATTCGCAAAGGCAGTCGCTCGTGCATGACATTCCTAAAGCGGACGGGAGCGACGGCCTGGATGACTTTGAACGGGCATGTCTGGCTCTTTCATCTGCTAGGCGTGTCCACGACAGCGACTTTCAGTTCTTCGAAGCGTTAGACGGATTAAAAGGCCTCTTTATAGACGTAGGAGCAAACATCGGGCAGACTGCGTTATCGGTGTTTCTGATTAACCGCAGTTTCGACGTCTTTTCATTCGAGCCGAATCGAAGATTAGTTACTGCGCTCGAATTTGTGCGGCGACGCTTTCCCTATCGATTCCGTTATATGCTTGTTGGATTGTCAGACCAAACATTTACTGCTAGCCTGCACATACCAACGGTCGAAGGTGTTGATTTGAGCGCTAATGCGGCAATAGATGTTGATGAGTTCAATAAGGACTATGTCAGAGAGCGACTTTGGAGTGAGATACGAGCGGCAGGAAAAGAGGAGAAGCCACGATTTGAGGCGATGCCAGCAGATTTCACAACTCTTGACTCCCTCGATCTAGCACCGTCCGTAATCAAGATTGACGTGGAAGGCCATGAAGCCCGCGTGATCGCTGGCGCAATACAAACAATTAGGCGGTATCGACCGATTCTTCTCATAGAAAACAACAACTTTCTATCGTTTGCCCGCGTATTGAAGAACTTAAACTATAAGCCTTTCCGATTCGATTGTGAGGCAAATAAACTTCGAGCGATTACGCATAAAACGCAGGTGTGGGCACTTAACCATTTTTGGATTAACGGTGACTCTCCACCCGAGTTGTCCAGTCGATTAAGCAACATTGTTTCCTGTGATTAGGGAATAACTGTGTTTAATAGAATAATGGCTTCAGCATGAAGCTCCGGATATCAGCCAATTTCGTAGTCGGCCCGATAAAACGGTATCTCGAGTTCTGGAATGAAAGGCTTGGCTTTGATTTCTCGGTGGAGATCCAGCCGTACAATCAGATTATCCAAATGCTCCTTTCTGAAGAAGACCATTTCCAGAAACCCGAAAATAGGAGCGTTATTTTGCTGCAACTCGAACGCTGGCTATCCTTGGACCGCGATGACGTGGAGCGGGGTCAGTTCGAGCTGTTTTGCCGGGCGTTGGAACGGACAGTAGAAAACCGGCCAGGACTAATTTGTTTGGTTTCTGCTCCGGCGTCTCCAAGAGTGCTGACACACCCGCGCTTGATGGCCGCAGAGGCTTCATTGGGAAAACTTTGCGAAAAACAACCCAAAATTAGCCATTTAAGCGCGGCAACACTGCAACAGCTTTACGCGCCGGCATTATACGAAGATTGGTTCGACAGCTTTGCTGAAAAAATGGCCGATATTCCGTACTCAGAGATATGCTTCTCCGCTATGGCCTCTGCACTGATGCGGCAATTCTATCATAAGCAGGTTTCCTCAAGAAAGGTAATCGTTTCTGACTGTGATAATACGCTTTGGAAGGGAGTATGCTCTGAGGAGCAAGTTTCCGAGATAAAGATTTGCTCACCGCAGGAAGAATTGCAAAAACGTCTTATTCAGCAGGCGGAAAATGGGCGATTGGTCTGCTTATGTAGTAAAAATAATGAAGGCGACGTGCTTCGATTGTTTACCGATCACCCAGGAATGCTCTTAAGAAGAGAGCATCTTTGCCGGTGGCAAATAAACTGGGGAGACAAAGCCCAAAATATACGAATCTTGTCTGAGGAGATAGGCCTCTCCCTCGAGAGTTTTATTTTTATCGATGATGACCCCGTCGAATGTGCACGGGTAAGCCAATCCCATCCCGAAATTTTGGTCCTTAATCTTCCCGCTGATGATTCGAAGTGGCTTGGCTTCCTCAACTCAATCTGGGACCTTGATATTGTGAGCAGTACGATCGAAGATAAGCAGAGAACGGAATATTATAATACGAGCCGAAAGCGGCTGCGAAGCAATGAGGGCTGCGTGTCCATGGAGGATTTCTTGAGAAGCTTGAATCTGAGAATAGAAATTGCATTGATGAGTGCAGTTGACATACCGCGCGCCGCTCAGTTGACGGAGCGAACAAACCAGTTCAATTTAAATGGCGGGAGAATCGCCATTGCGGCGCTGACAGATATGTGTAAGTCCGAGAGAGAAAAAGCTTTTGTAGTTCGTGTTACGGATCGTTTTGGGGACTATGGGTTTGTTGGGTTCTTTATAGTAGAGACATCCCCAGAGAGACTTGTCGTCAGTACTTTTGTTCTAAGTTGCCGTGCGATTGGTAAGCGTGTGGAATATCATATGGCAACGCGGATAGCAGTCGACGCGATGGAGCGCGGATACGATGAAGTGCATTTCAGATTTAAGAAGACAAATAAGAATCACCTAATTGAGGAATTTTTATCGACACTGCCGGTTGGGCACCGGGGCGCCCGAAACGCTTTCGATCCAAATTGCCTACTGGAATCCTGCCGTCGACTACTCTTGCACGACGTAACGCTTTAGCTGTGTTCGTTATTGCGCTGATTGTAAACGGAATATTGTGTCAAGCAGTGTCCGTGCTCGGTAGAACCCAGACTCTGTTTTTGCATACTGAAGAGGCGTTAGCCGGCCTAAACTTTTATGTATTGTCGTAAGCCATTTGGCGGCTTGATCTTTATTCCTGAAGCGACACAGGGTTATAGTGAAAAGATCACCGGCTCGAACAAGGACATCAGATTCAGATTGTGAAAGCGCCAGGTCGCCTGAGTGGCTATGAAGTGTTGGTTGTAGGCCGAGTTGAAGCAGAAGCTCATCCTTAGTAATACCTATCTGTCCGGCGATTTTGGCGACATGCGTCCAGGATTGGTGATCGAATCTCGATATGTGCTTAAATGTTGCTCTTGTCCAGCCGTGCTCGGATACATATTGACGCCGGCGCAGCATATCGGCGGATGTCCTTCCTTCCATCCAAAGGTGATAGAGCCAGGCATTCGCTGAGAATTTGCTTAGGCGATTTTGGACGATAGACTCTGACATGTGGCCGCAATGCGCCCGTAAATTAGGGAAATAGCGAAGGAGTGCCTTAATCGAATTTTGCTCCCACGTGTCACGACCATCAAATTCGGTTTGCCGCGTTGGATCGATTGCCCTTAAAAGCCAGAGCGCGTTAAGAAAATCTCGCGTCCATTGGGTGTTGCGGGCTGCGAAGACGCCCGTGCAGATGCCGAATGCGTCTAACGAAAAAAGTAGGTCCTTTTCCGTGGACAGATATTCCGCAATTGGGAATCGTGGATTGAGGATGAGCACGTCTGCATCGATCCAGACAATGCGATCCTTTTTATTTTGTAATTTATTGAGCTGTTCTAAAAGAAATGGAATCTTCTGCCAAGCGGGTGCGAAGATATCCTCAGATGGCATTCTGTTGGAAACTACAATTGAGATGGTTGCGCGACGACTGCTTATGCGAAGCAAATCATGCCTAAGAGCTGCGCCGAGCGCCTGATAGTCTTGACCGATTGCGAGACTAATGAATCTAATATGCATATAAATGTAGTCGTTTAGGAGTCGCCCCTGTCTTCAAGGCGACGGCTCGGTTGGTGGAGAGCGATAATTCGGAGCGTCCGCTGTTGCAGCGACTGCTGCCACAATTGCTTCGGACGCGAAAGAGGAAAGGCTGCTTGTGGTCGCACGGCAAACGGTAGTGCGTCCGAATGCGAAGGTAACGTGAAGAGGCAAAGTAGAGCCATATGCTATGCGTGAGGATCTTGCCTCGAAGGCACGCAGCTAGCAGAACGTATTAGAAATCAATGTCGAATGCTCGCTCAATCGAGCGGACGTCGCCGCGAGAAAGAGATTTTAATATGGACTATCGACTGCAAGAGTATGTAGGCCAGCGCTAGGGAATGGGTTGGGAATTCACTTTTGACGGGCCAAAGTCCTTTTCACGTGATAGTTTGACAATTAGAAAAGATAGCAACTAATCAGTAATAGTCCTATGACGCGTTTGCTTGGGCATAAGCGACTGGTTCCCTTTATTAAAGCCAAGAAGGGTAGCATTTCCGATGAGCCAATTAAGTATCGTTTGAACAGTTCTGGGTTCAGAGGCGAACCCTATCGCGTATGCAAGAATCGCCTCTGTTTTTTTGGCGATAGCTTTACCTTCGGCTACGGGGTCGCGGAATCTGACACGTGGTGTTATCATTTCCGGGAACAATACGCCAAGCATCTGCATTTTGCCGATTTCCACGATATCAATCTCCTTAACTTTGGCCTTCCTGGTGCTTCAAACCAAGAGATTAGTCGAAATGTTGTTCTACAATGTTCACGCCTAAAAGCCAACTTCGCTATCATGACTTCGGCTCCTCAAGATCGCAGTGAATGTGTTTTAGACGGAAAGATCATTGAAATTGGACCTTGGACAATTAAACAAAAATCGCGCGGAGCCCACATTGGTCTCATGTCTCAAGGCTATTATCAATACTATACACCCGAGCTAGGTGCTTTGGAGCTCATGAGAAATCTACTCAATGCGCAGTTTTTTTTTAAGGCGAATGGAATCAAATATGTATTAGTCTCCCTGATTCCGCTTCATGGGCTTAGCTATCCCAGCATAGAACTTCTCAAACTGCTAGAAAGCCCCCGTATTATTTGGTTGCCCCGTTTATTGTCGAAAGAGGCACGACGTAGCAGACGGCTATTCAACATAATCGCCCATGACAGAGCTAGTGATGGGAAACATTGGGGTAAGTCGCTCCATAGGCTAGTCGGTGAACTTATTTGGGAGTGGACGATCAAACATAAGCTTCTATGAATGTGATAACTAAACGCCGAGGATGAGACCCAATTCCTTCCGATCGTTGTTGAGAAGCTTAGGGTACAAGAAGGCGAACGATAAGGGTAGCAAACCGCGCCTCGGGAGTCGAAAGACTATTGGCCTTAGCAAGCAGCAGAAACAAGAGTTGGAAAAACGCGATCCATTCATATATCCAACATTTTGAATCAGATGCTCAAACTGGGCCTACGACTTTGTCTTACGGTCATTTATGGGCTTATAATATGCCCTATGGGATTCGTCTGCCGTCTATTTCACTATGATCGTCTGCGCTTAAAACGGCCCGCTCGGGAAAGTAGCCTTTGGCGTATTGCAAGTCACACCGGCAATTCCCATTATATAGCGCAGCGAGGCCTAGGACTCTCGAAGAGAGACAAGGGTGCACGAATAATTCTAGGAATTTCTGCTTACTACCACGACAGCGCGGCGGTTCTGTTACGGAATGGAAAGATTGTGGCCGCCGCCCAGGAGGAACGCTTTAGCAGAAGGAAAAACGACCCATCATTTCCTACGGAATCAATTCGTTATTGTCTAAAAGAAGCCAACCTAACACTAGACGATGTAGACATTATTGTCTTCTATGAAGATGCAAGGATGAAAGTATCCAGAATCATAGCCTCAATGGTAGCATTCGCACCAAATGGCCTGCCGATTTTTCTTGCGATATGCGATGAGGTGATATCCGGCAAATATTGGTATCTTGGAAATATAGGGTCAGCCTTATCCGTGGGCTTCAAAGTGAGTATTCCAAAAGGAAAAATCAGATCAACGACGCATCATTTGAGTCATTCAGCAAGCGCATTTTGTCCATCACCCTTTAGAAGCGCGGCGATTTTGACAGTGGACGGAGTCGGAGAATACACAACGACATCCATAGGCCACGGTAGAGATGAGGAAATTGAGACTTTGAGAGAGATTCAATTCCCACACTCGCTGGGATTATTTTACTCGACGTTTACAGCTTTCTTGGGATTTCGCGTCAATTCCGGCGAATACAAGGTTATGGGACTTGCGCCTTACGGACGTCCAATCTACAAAGATATAATACGCGAACGGCTAATCGAACTGAAAGCTGATGGGTCCTTTTGGCTGAATATGGAATTTTTCGAATACGGTCGGAATCTTTGCATGTATAATGAGCCGTTTCGAGATCTCTTTGAAATAGATCCGCGAGAGCCTGACAAACAGATCCTCGATATACATGCCGACCTAGCGGCTTCGGTGCAAAGCGTACTCGATGAAGCGATGCTCGGTCTAGCGCGCGCAGCTTCACTACTCACTGGGGAAAAGTCACTTTGTATGGCTGGGGGCGTTGCCCTGAACTGCGTCGCAAACAACAGGATTCTTGAATCCGGGATATTCGACAATGTTTGGGTGCAACCGGCCGCTGGAGACGCTGGCGGCGCATTGGGTGCCGCCTATATCGGCGAGATCTCGTTTCTTGGTGCGAAGCGTAGCCTCGAAGCCCACGGCGACTCGATGTATGGTGCGTTACTCGGTCCGAGCTTCTCTTCAGACGAAGTCACGAAAGTGCTGGACCGGATTGGAGCGAAGTATTCGACGCTAGGCGACGATGTGCTTTTGGATCACATCGTTGATGATCTAATAGATGGTAAGGCTATAGGTTGGTTCTCAGGACGGATGGAGTTTGGTCCGCGTGCTTTAGGCGGCCGTTCGATAATTGCCGACGCTAGAAAAGCTACGATGCAAAGAGAATTAAACCTTAAAATAAAACTACGAGAATCTTTCAGACCCTTCGCTCCCGCGGTCCTATTGGATGAGTGCGGAGAATGGTTTCGGCCCAATATAGCTAATCCATATATGCTATTCACACTAACGTTAGTAGAGGATAAGCGTATGGGAGGGCCTGCCTATTCAGAAGGCGAACAGCGTTTTGGTGCTCAGGAACGTCCTCGTTCGGCAATCCCAGCGGTGACACATCTGGATTACTCGGCAAGGGTGCAGACTGTGGAGGACGATGATTCGCGTTTCGCTAAATTGCTTAAGGCATTTAGGAAAAGGACTGGTACAAGTGTTTTAATCAATACAAGTTTTAATGTGCGAGGTGAACCTATTGTGTGTTCCCCTGCCGACGCGTATCGATGTTTCATAGGAAGTGGACTGGATACGCTGGTGATCGAGAATATGTTGCTTCGACGGCGAGACCAAAATCCCTTAATAGATTTATCGTATTCCCTGTATCGGTTCGAAGATTGATATATGAATATGTTGATCTCGCGCACTATAGTGATGTATAACTGTGTTTTGGTTGCTTGTAAATATCTACAAATGCGCTACCGATCAGAAGCCATTATTATTCATCCTTTATTGTGATGGATTAAATAATATAAAATATTGGCTTGGCAGCATGTCCTCCGAGTGGCCTTCTCGGCAATAGCCGTGCTAAAAGGCGCCACGATGGAGTATATCCATTTGTTAATTGAGCGCCTCTCGTAGGGCTGCCGGCTATAAGCGACCGACGGTTTAGTCAGATCAACAGCTTGTTCTGACATAACGCCTTAAGGCCTTTAGTAGGCTCGGACCCTATAGGAAGCGAAAGGCTTTATTCTGGCTTTCCGAATTCGGGTTGCGTTAGATCAGTAAAATGGAAGCTGAGGCTCAAACCTACGCAATTCGACGTATTTTTGCACCTTCTATTATCTGTGCTACCAACCTAATTATAGGCACGTTTTAGCGGATAATTGGGTAACACTTTATTGTTTATAGTGACGGTGATCAGGCCCTGGCAGCGGAGCCAGGTTTCCGCAGCGTGGCGCCAGGCGGCGTTTAAGCTGCGATGATCGATCGTCTCCAGTTGTTCTATCCTGTCCTTTGCGCGGATGCGTATCCACTCAAAAGTGGCCAGCCGTTCGCGCCGGTTGTGCCGGCGCCGTGGCTGGTGTTGGTATGCCTCACATGCGGTGTGTCCCTGCAAGCTGCGACGGGGCCTGCAGTTGAGGGCGTGATGCACGGCGAGGACGTAGGGCCGGATCTGCTCGGGCTGCCACTTGGCGGCCTGCGGCAGGCATTCCCCGAGGGCTTCCTTCATTTCGCGGATGCCCTTTTCCACAGCCCCGTTGTACTTTGGGTAGTAGGCCGGGCTATTGAGCGGGATGACCCCGTTGTCGGCGAGGACCCGGTCGACGGCAGCGTGGTTGAGCGGGCTCCCGTTGTCGCGTTTCAGGAAGAGCGGTGCGCCGTGCTTGCGGAAGAGATCCTGCAGATGCGCGGCGATGGCCTCGCCCTTGGACTCGACGGCCACGAGCGGCGCGAAGCGGTATTTGGTACAGAGGTCCTGGACCGCGTGGACGTGGAGCTTCTCGCCCTGCAGATCCTTGCCCCGTTCTGTGCCGTCGATGGCCCAGGCGAGGTTGGGTTCCTTCCAGGCCACGTGCTTGCAGACCTGCCGGCGGGCGACGTTGCGCTTGTCGCGTTCCTCTGCGGCCATTTCCGACACGCTGCGCCGGGAGAGGACCGATTGGTACCTTACCTGTAGGGCGCAGATGCCGCGGCTGCGTTTTCTACCGTGGCGCAGGGCCTCTATTTCCCGGCGGACTTGGTCCAGGGGCAGCGGCCCCGTCTTCTTCGGCCCCGGAGGGGTGAGCGGAGGTTCCCCTCCGCTCACCCGCCGGCGCCATCTGAGGAGCGTGCGGTAGCCCACGCCCACGGCGTCACTCACCTCGCGCGTGCTGGCGTGGGTGCGGTTCTGCAGATCGGTGATCATGGCGACTATTCGTCTAATTCCGTCTGCTTTTTTTTAGCGTCCCGGCGCTCCAGGAGCCGCAGCATGAGCCGCAGGTCCCCCGTCTCCGCCAGGTGCTCCACCTTCGCCGTCAGGGTCTTCACCTTGCGCTTCAAGGCCCGCACCTCCGCGGTCTCTTCCTTCGAGCGCCTGCCGGGGTTCTCCGCCTGGCCCGCCGCCAGCATCGCCTGCAGCCCCCGTTTTTCCCACTTGTAGTACGTCTTCCTGGACACCCCTAGGGCCTCCGCTGCCGCCGTCGCCGTCATGAGCCCCGCCCGCACTTTCACGATCATCTCGGTGCGAAGGAGGGCCTTCGGATCCATGCTCATAATTTAGGCATCTGACGGGGTTTTCCCCTCCGGGGCAACCCCCGCCAGCTCCTCCAGGCGCTTGCTCAGCTTCTCCTTGCCGATCTGCTGCTGCCTCTTGTCCAGGAGCGCCCGGATCCGGGGCGACAAGGCCGCCCCGTCCGCCAGGTTCACCCGCGGCTCCAAGGCCTGCAGCATCCCCTCCATCGCCCGCTCCTGCCACTGCTGGAGCGTAATGTACGGCACCTGCAGGGTTTTCATCACCTGCGCCGTCTTCACCCGCTCCGTCCATATCGCCAGCACCGCCTGGGCCTTCTCCGAGGCCGTGTGTGCCGACGCCGTTGACGGCGTCCGCTTGCGTTTCGGTTTCTCCGGCGCCGCCGTTTGCTCCTTTTTCGATGTCATAGGTGATCTCCTTGTCGTCCACGCTCAGTTTTAGTTTTCCCTTTTCCGCCTTCAGGACGACCGACTGGCCGTCCATCCTCCCCACCATGTAAAAGGGCGCCTTCGGGCGCCCGCGTAGGGCCATCTCGAGGAGGTTCTCCCCGATGCCGTCCTGGATCGTCTTCTTCATCTCGGCCTGGATCTCAAAAAAGCGATCCGCCGGGCACAGGCTGCCGATCCCCTGGTGGGGACGGCGGTGGTTGTAGTATTTGACCCAGAGTTTCAGGCGGTCCCGGGCTGACTCAAAGGAGTCAAACTGCGCCCGCACCAAAAACTCCTGCCACATCGTAGCCCAGAAGCGCTCCACCTTCCCAAGCGTCATCGGGTGCTGGGGGCGCGACACCAGATGCGCCACCCGGTCCTTCTGCAGCTCGGAAGCGAAGCGACTCTTGCCTCGCCAGTTGTAGTACTGCGGCCCCCGGTCCGTCAGCATCTCCTTCGGGCAGGAGTATTCCCCGACGGCCACACGGTAGGTCTCGACCACGCTTTCCGCGGTCGGACTGCGGTAGAGCCCTAAATTCACGACGTAGCGCGAGTAGTCGTCCAAAAACGCCACCGCATACGCGTACTTCCCTCCCAGCTTGAAGGTAAAGATGTCGCTCTGCCACATCTGGTTCGGCGTCGCCCGCTCAAAGTAGCGCGGTCGCACCAGGTTGCGGCGGGTTTTCGCCCGCTCGTTCATGAGACCCTCCTCATGGAGGGTTTTTCGGACCGTTTCCGGGCTCGCCTCCAGGAAGAACCAGCGCCGCAGGCCGTCCGCGATCCGCTTCACCCCGAAGAACGGGTTCCCCCGCTTCAGCTCCACGATCTTCGCTTTCACGGGTCCCGGGAGTCGACGCCCCGGCCGGGGCGGCGCCTCCCGCCC
>Ga0302325_10015089_pt1 | contig 16428 bp, 16 predicted proteins | sample Palsa_T0_2_FD_201948 | JGI IMG/M metagenome (GOLD analysis project Ga0302325, IMG submission 201948) | Peat permafrost microbial communities from Stordalen Mire near Abisko, Sweden - Palsa_T0_2 | ecosystem: Environmental > Terrestrial > Soil > Palsa > Peat permafrost | place: Sweden: Abisko... | reverse complement strand
CGCGGGATGATGAACATGGGGAGCTCCGGGCTAAAGAACTGGATGGTGAAAAAAGCCTTCAAAGCCTGGGCCGCACATCGTGACGAGCTCGAATTCGCACCGAAAACCTTCAACCAACGCTGGAAAATGGAGCGTGGATGATCCTGTACTGTGCTCATAACACCCCGCGCCTGCAATACATCATCGACTTCTTCTCAAAAGAACTCTTTGACGTGCCCATCAGAATTACCAGCGACCGTGCAGAATTCGCCGCTGCTGCGGGCCCGCGCATCGACTATTCCGCCACACCCGACAAAGATGCCTTTTCCATCCGGCCTGCCGCCCTTCTCTTCGAATCCGGTATTACTCCACAGTCCATCACCTGTTTCCTGCACAACGGCCGTAAAGCATTCTTCCCCACCGAAGGCGATATCCCCTTCGACATTTTTTCCGCCGCATTCTATCTGCTCAGCCGCTACGAAGAATACCTGCCCCATACCCTGGATAGCTACGGCCGCTTCGCCCATACCAATTCTCTCGCGTGGCGCGAAAACTTCCTGGACCTGCCACTCGTCAACTATTGGCTTCAGGATCTTCGCGGGGCGCTCGCCCGCAAATACCCGGGTCTCATCTTCCGTTTCCCGGCATTCAAATTCGTCCCCACCTACGATATCGACTCTGCCTATGCCTTCCTGCATAAAAGCTGGTTTCGCAATCTCGGCGGCGCCATAAGATCCCTGGTCAAAGGCCAGGTAAAAGCCGTCCTCCAAAGGATCGCCATCCTCAGGGGCAAGCAGCAGGACCCCTTTGACGCCTATGAATGGCTCGACTCTCTCCATCTCTATTGCCGGTTGCGGCCTTATTACTTCTTTTTAGTAGCGGCAAAACAAAAAGGCGTGGATAAGAACATCCCCACCTCTTCACGGGCTTTCCAGGAACTCATAGCTTATCATGGCAATGGCCACCGCCTCGGGATACACCCGTCCTGGCAAAGCGGTGACGACGAAAAAAGCCTGCGGGAGGAGATCGAATGGCTCGAGATCGTCAGCGGACAAACGATTACGCGTAGCCGCCAACACTATATCCGATTCGCCCTTCCTCAGACCTACCGCCGCCTGCTGGCGCATGGCATCGGGCAAGAGTTCTCGATGGGCTATGGCTCCATCAACGGCTTCCGGGCTTCAGTAGCCTCTTCTTATTACTGGTATGATCTGGATAAGGAGCAGGCGACAAAGCTGCGCATATTTCCCTTTTGTTTTATGGATGCCAACTCCTTCTTCGAACAGGGCTACGATGCGGCTCAGGCAAGACAGGAACTGATGCGGTATTATCATCATGTTCGTAAGGTCAATGGCCTTATGGTCACCATTTGGCACAATAACTTCCTGGGCACAGACCCCAAGTTCGCCGGTTGGCGCGAGGCATATAAGATTTTTCTAACAGAGGAGATCTATTGGGATCGTTGATCAGCTCTGAAATTAGTGCTTGAAATGGCGTATCCCCGTGATTACCATCACCAATTTATTTTCAACGCAATATTCGATGGAATCCTTGTCCCGGATGGAGCCGCCTGGCTGTATAAAGGCGGTGACGCCGGCAGCATGGGCGATCTGTACCGAGTCGTTAAAAGGAAAGAATGCATCGCTGGCCAGCACCGCCCCATGCAGATCGAAATTGAACTGACCCGCCTTGGCAATGGCCTGCCGCACCGAATCCACCCTGCTCGTCTGACCACAACCCTTGCCCACCAGCTGCAGGTCCTTTATCAATGCAATGGCGTTCGACTTCAAATGCTTGCACACAATATTCGCAAAGCTCAGATCCGCCTTCTCCGCGGCAGTCGATTCGCGCCCGCCCACTTCCTTCCATTCCAGGTAATTTCCCAGGTCCGGCGCCTGCTGCAATACGCCATTGAGCAAACTGCGAAATTGCTCCGCCGGCGCGACTTTCGACTTTTGCATCAGCAGGATACGGTTCTTCTTGCTCCGCAGGACTTCCAGCGCATCGGCATCAAAAGCCGGCGCTATCAGCACTTCGAAGAATATTTCGTTGATGGCTTCCGCGGTCGCTTTGTCAACGGCACTATTGCAGGCCAATACGCCGCCAAAAGCACTCTCGGGATCGCCTGCCAGCGCACTGTCCCAGGCCGCTTTCAGACCCGGCCGGATACTGATCCCACAGACATTTGTATGTTTGATGATCGCAAACACGATCTCCCCGGTCTTGCCGCCGTCAAATTCCTGGATCAGCTCCACTGCCGCATTCACATCTACCAGGTTATTATAGGAGAGCTCCTTGCCGTTCACCTGCTCGAACAACTCTTCCAGTTTCCCAAAGAACCGAGCGGCCTGGTGAGGATTCTCCCCATAACGTAAAGCCTTGGGCGAAGGGACCGATTCCAGAAAATAATCGGTTCCCGCGGGGCTAAAATATTGGGCAATGACGACATCGTAGTGTGCGCAAACTTCAAAGGCCCTGGCAGCAAGCATCCGTCGCTGCTCCAGGCTGGTCTCGCCGCCCTGTTCATCCAGCAACGTCTCCAACCAGCCATATTCGGCCTTGCTCGCGATCACCACCACATCATTATGATTCTTGGCCGCAGCCCGTATCATCGACGGACCACCCACGTCGATCTTCTCGATGATCGCTTTGTCGTCAGCGGTCGACGCTACCGTCTCCTCGAAAGGATAAAGGTCTACGATGACCAGGTCGATCTCCGGTATATGATACCGGGACATCTCTTCCACATCCACTGGATTGTCCCGCCGGCCCAGTATGCCGCCAAAAACGGAGGGATGTAAGGTCTTGACCCGACCCCCTAAAATGGAAGGGTAGGAGGTCAGACCTTCAACCGCTACGCAGGGCAAACCAAGACCTTCGATAAACTTTTGAGTACCCCCCGTGGTATAAATAATAACCCCCGACTGGTGTAGTTTTTTTACTACAGGCTCCAGGCCGTCCTTATAAAAGACAGAAATTAAGGCCGATTTTATCTTCTTATTCATATGAGCCGCAAATGTACAGAAATGAGCGGCGCGGGCACAAAAAAACCGGCTAAGGCCGGTTTTAATGCAATCCGATTGGAGTCGATTTTGAATGGTAACAGAAGGTAAGCCGCAAAGGACGTCGCGCGTACTAAACAGCAGGCGCAATTCGTTTATTTGGTAGTCTGGCATCAGCATACATACCCATACACACTTTTATTAATACAAAACAGGATAAGGTGTTAATGGTTATGTATGCTGTTGCTAACTAAACATTTCATTTTAAGAGAAATAAATGGCGGCATGCGGTCGCATCTCCTGACGGTATTTAAGTATAGGACAAAACCCGAACGACACTTTTTTCAGGATATCAAATATTAAAAACGGGATAATAGGCAACCTCTCCCTCTAAATGTCCAATAAATATCTTGAACCGTCGAAAATGAGGCTTGAAAAATGACCCGTTATTTTTTTGCGTAAAACACGCAAGATTACCCTGCGGATTTCACGTGCAAATTCGCGCGGATCTTACTGTTTTTTATATGCGGGAAAAGCCTTTTTTTTGTGATATTCTGCTCCTGATTCTTTGATCCCCTTTATTTTACGGATAATATTAATTTATAATTAGGTGATTTATATTTCCTTGTGTTCAGACTCGAGGGATGTTGAGGAATACATTTACATCAGCAAATTATTCTTCAACATTCAAACAACAACAGCTATGAACACTATTGCAAAAAATTGCGTAAATGTCGGCAGCCACGTTACGAAAAGCGAAATGAACGAACTGACCGCCGCCTACAAACAGGAAAGGTGGGCAGCCAATTCCGACCGCTTGGGCAAGTCCGACTCACTCAGCGTCTGGTTCACCGTGGAAGAACTGGAGGGTTTCCTGGAAGATGTAAAGGCCAATGGTGGGAATGGCGTTCGCATGCATTTTGGCGTATTTCCTCAAAATTATCGCCGCCCCGAAGTAGCAGGTATGCAGACCCTTGTATTGGTCGCAAACCGTAGCAAGGACGGCTCCCTGGAAAATGCCAAAGAACTCTTTATCGACAAAGCTGGCCGCCCCGAGATCCTCGCCCTCGACGGTCCAGTACTTTGCCCACCATGGTGCGGCACCGGCCTCGGCAAGAACGGCACGCTCGTCGTTCGCAACAGCGGTGGCATGGAAGTCATTTAGGAGATCAACTAAGCATTCTCACCTATCTCCAAAAAGATAAGACAAAAAAACCGCCCGGTTTATACCCGGGCGGTTTTTATTTATCAAAACTACAGGATACCTTTACCCAACCTCTAAAACTTTTCGATACGGCCAGTTATCTGATAAATATTATCTCTATCTCCCCCGCGATTGCCTTCCTTGCCAGCCTGACGGTCTTTTTCTTTCCCACCGCCCAGCGCTGGCTGCGGTATTTTTCCTTCTTTCTTCTGCTCATCTGCCTCTTTACCTGGGTGGAGAATTACCTCGCTATCGCCAAGATCGATAATACCCAGCTCAGCAACATTTCCACCGTAGTAGAGTTCACCTTTTATCTGTATATGTTCCGCGAGATCGTCTATGGCCGCCGCGCAAAGAAGATGTACTATATCCTTCTCTTTGCCTATCCCATCGTCGCCCTCACCAATATCTTTTTTATCCAACGCAACGGATTCCACACAATGACCTATGCATTGGGTTGCTTGCTCATCATCGGCTCCTGCATCTACTATTTCTGGGAACTGTTCCAACGTCCGTCCTCCGTCAATCTCGGCCGCCAACCCGCCTTCTGGATCTGCTCAGGTCTGCTTTTCTACTATACCTGTAATTTTCCGCTTTATGGCGCAGTCAACCTACTCAAAGTATTGCCTCGGGTAATTCTTTCCAATCTACTGGCTATATTGGTCCTTTTGAATATCTTGCTATATTTATCGTTCACTATCGCCTTTTTATGCAGGCTCAAAACCAGGAAATTTATGTCATCGTTGTAGTCGCGGTCGCGCTGGCCTTCTTATTGGTCGGCTTCATCGTCTCTATGCTCTTTCTCTATCAACGCCGGCAACACCGCCAGGAACAACAACTGGCCCGCATGAAAGATCAATACCAACAAGAACTTCTCCGCTCTCAACTCGAAATACAGGAATCGACTTTCAAAACGATCGCCCAGGAACTCCACGACAATATCGGCCAGGTCCTCTCCGTTGTGAAGCTCTCCCTTAGCATACTCCCGCTCGAAAAAGATCACCAGGCATATGAAAGCGTTCAAAATAGCCGCCAGATGCTCAACAAGGTCATCTTCGATATGGGAAACCTCACAAAAAGCATGCACACGGACCGGATCACTCAGATAGGACTCGTCGAAGCCATGCGGTTCGACCTCGACAGTCTGCAGCGCACCGGTCTCCTCAAAGTCAGCTTCTCTGTGGAGGGAGATGAGTATAAGCTTGAAGATCAGCGCTCTATATTCCTTTTTCGGATGTTTCAGGAGATGGTCAACAATATTCTCAAACATTCAAAGGCCACCCATGTAAATATTGCGGTTAATTACTCAATTGATAATAAATTTGTTCTGAAAGTAGAGGACAATGGGATCGGTTTTGACATTGAGAAAAAACGGACTCAGGCAACCTCATCCAGCGGCATTGGCCTGAAGAGTATGACAAACCGTGCCTCCCTGATCGGCGCTCAGATCACCGTTCAAAGCCAACCGGGCAAAGGAACCTCCATAAAGGTGGAACTGCCCTTGGACAAGGAGATATTATAAATTGATTATGGGAGCAGCAACAAGGAAAATACAGGTAGGCATTGTAGATGATCACAGTCTTTTGCGCAAGGCGCTGGCAAAACTCATCGGTTCATTCGAAAATTACAGCGTTCTCTTCGAAGGCGACAACGGTAAGGACCTCAAAACAAAGATCACCCCGCAGAACGTCCTCCCCGACGTCATCCTCCTGGACGTTAATATGCCCGACATGGATGGTTACGAGACCGTCCGCTGGCTCCACAAGACCTACCCGCAGATAAAAGTCCTCGCCCTTTCCATGTTTAGCGACGAAAATACCATCATCCGTATGCTCCGGCTGGGCGCCAAAGGCTACATCCTGAAGAATATCGAGCCGGAGGAGTTGAAACTGGCGCTCGACTCGATCATGCAAAAAGACTTCTATCTCTCCGAATATATCTCCGGGAAGATCGTAAGCGGCCTGCACAAGGACCTCGGCAACCCCGAAGACCCCATCGTGCTGAATGATAAAGAAAAGGAATTCCTGCGGCTCGTCTGCTCCGAATTATCGTACAAGGATATTGCCGACAAAATGTTCATCAGCCCCAGGACCGTCGACAACTACCGCAATACCCTCTTCGAAAAATTAAAGGTGCGCACCCGGGTGGGCCTGGTCATGTTTGCCATCAAGAACAGCCTCATTGAGTTTTGACCGCTTTCCTTTCCCCTTCGTCAATCCCAATAACAACACCGGCAGAAAGACCAGGTTGGTAATCGTCGCGATCACCAGTGTCAGCGATGTCAACCAACCCAATGCCAGTATACCCCCAAAATCACTAAAGCAAAAAATGACGAACCCCGCCGTCAACACCAGCGAAGTATAAAGTATGCTGATACCCGTCGTATTGATCGTATCAACCACCGCTTTTTCAGGATCCGCCCCGGCTTCCTGCCGGTAATTCACCAGGAACCGGATGGTGATATCTATCGCTATCCCCAGCGCAATGCTGAAGACGATCACCGTCGACGGCCGCAGCCTCACCCCCGCCCAGCCCATGATCCCCGCCGTTATCAATAAGGGGATCACATTCGGCACCAGCGAACAGATCAGGATACGCAAAGACCGGAACAACACCAGCATACAACCCGCGATCAATAAGAATGCCCATTGTATGCTATCCTTCAATCCCTTGATGATAAAGCTGCTCCCCTCCAGGTAGGTCACACTCGTACCCGTGAATTCTACCTTGTATTTGGCGGAATCGAACAGGGCCGCCGTCTTCTTGTGGAGATCTTCCAACACCAGCGGCAACCGCTTACTGCCAATATCCGCCATCTCGATACTGACACGCAGCTCCTGCTGGTTGCTGTCTATAAAACTGCGTAACAACTTTGTCAGATCGTTCTTGCCCGCCCCCGGATTCGCACTCCCCTCGGCCTGCCGCCCGACAACACTCTCCCCGCCGCCTGCCGGATTCAGGTAAGTAAGCAGAAATGCCAGGTCCGTATTATCATTCGGTACAGTATAACTATTGCTGTCCCCGCCATAATAAGACTGCCGGATAAACTTCAGGCCTTCCACGAAACTCAAAGGCCTCGCCATTTCCGGTTGCGTGGTCACATAAGCCGATAGCCTGTCAACACTGTCCAGCGTCTTCAGCATATTGGCACGCAAACCCTTCTTTCGCTTCGTGTCGATAATGATCTCCAACGGCATCACCCCCTTGAAATTGCTTTCGAAGAATTTGAGATCGGCAAACAATCGATCCTTACGCGGCAGATCATCCACAATAAAACCCTCGGACCTCAGCCTGAACATCCCTGCTACCGAAATGACGACCACCACCGCCGTGACCGTGTATACGGCCACTTGATGATGCAGGGTCCACAGCTCCAGCCTTTTCAAGATGGCCGCCAGCCACCTGTTCTGCAAATAAAGCATGTGCTTCGGCCGGGGCGCAGGCAGATAGCTCAGCACCACCGGGATCAGTATAAAGGAGATAAAAAAAAGCAACATGATATTGATCCCCGCTACTACCCCAAACTCATTCAGGATCGCACTTCGGGTCAACGCAAAAACACCAAACCCGATCGCAGCGGTCAGATTGCAAAAAAGCGTCACGATCCCCATCCGGCCGATCATCAGCACTAGCGCAGCATGCTTGTCCCCCGTATCCCGGTAAGCCGTATGGTATTTGTTCATGAAATAGATACAGTTGGGAATGCCAATGACCACCACAAGCGTCGGGGTCAACGCATTCAACAGCGTTATTTTGTACCCTAACAGGTCCATAGTCCCAAAACTAAAAATCACCCCGATGATGACAACCGCCAGCGACAACAGCATCGTGCTCAGACTACGGAAAAAAGCGAGCATGATCACCGCCAGTATGCAAATCGACCCAAGCAAGAACCACTTCGTTTCACTTGCGACCTTGGCCGCCATTTTTGTTCTGATCAGCGGCAGTCCGCTGTAGTGCATGTCCAACCCATGCCGCGCCCCGAAAGCATCCACCAGGCGCGTTATCCCGTCGACCGTTTCAAGGCGCTTCGCACTGTTCATCACCGTCTTGTTCACGGTCACTATTGTCCGCCACGCATCCGTACCCTTATTATAGTAAATACCATCATAGAAAGGCAAACCAAGCAATACCTGCTTGCCACTGTCGATCACCGCCTGCGAGGCAGGGTGCTCCGGGAAAATGCGCACAGCCCTCGGCTTCTGCGTCACGGTATCCTTGACCAGGTTGATGGCCACGGCCGGACCCAGCACGCCATCCACCCCCGGGACCTTCTTCAACGCTTCCGACAATGCGATATAATCGGTGAAGATATCCTGCCGGAATAGTTTGTCCGTCTGTACCCCGATGACCAAAAGGTTTCCATCGTCCCCGAACTTCTGCCGGAATTCCTGGTAAGCCTTATACTTTGGATTATCGGTGGGAATGGCACTATTGAAATCATAGCTCAGCTTCACAGCCGATGCCCGCCAGCCCATATAGCCGGTGACCGCCAATAAGGTAACGAGCAAAAACAACCTGAATCTGAGTACCAATCGGGCAATGGATTCCCACATGCTGAAAATTTTACTTTGCAAATAAACGTATTTTTACAAGTGCAACTTCACAAAACGAAAGGAATAGTCCTCAAAGCAGTCAAATACGGCGAAACAAGCCTCATCGTCTCCCTTTACACCGAGCTCTTCGGCATCCAGTCCTATCTCGTCAACGGCGTCCGTACAAGCACCCGCAAGGGCCCGGGCAAAGCCAACCTCTTCCAGCCCGCTGCCATCCTCGACCTCATCGTATATCATAACGATCTCAAAAACCTCCAACGCATCCGCGAGTTCAAATGGGGCGTGATCTATCAGCACATTTTCTTCAACGTCTTCAAGAACGCCGTCGCGCTCTTCATGGTCGAGCTATTGCAGAAATGCCTCCGCCAGCCCGAACCAAACCCTGACCTCTTTTACTTTATAGAGGACTGCTTCCAGCATCTCGACGCGGCCGAAAGCCGCGTACAGGCGAATCTACCGTTATTCTTCATCCTCCATCTCGCCGGTTTCTTCGGCCTGCGCATCGACGACACGTACAGTGAGCTTACACCCTACTTCGACATGCAGGAAGGACAATTCGTGGCCGAACATCCCCAGCATCCCTATTTCATCGAAGGCGCATACAGCTATATGACTGCCCAATTGCTAAGAGCCCGCCGGCCGGAAGAACTGCAGGAACTGGCACTAAACCAGGAAACCCGCCGCCACCTGCTCCAGGCCTATCGTACCTTCTATGCGCTCCATGTGCCCGATTTTGGGGAGATGCGCACCCTCTCCATCCTGCAGACCATCCTCTCCTAAATGATCCGCCTCGCTGTCGTCCCCGATGCCAGCCGCTGATCCTCCAAACCGGTCAGCAACACAACTCCCGGCTTCTTGCCGGTCGAGAAACTACCCAGCAACTCCTCCATCTGCAAAGCCCGGGCGCCATTCAACGTCGCCCATCCCAACAACCTGGCAGCGTCCAGCCGGGGAAAAGCCCGCTGCAGCGTCTTCAACTCCTCTAACACCGAAAGCCGGTGATTCGACGCCAGGCTATCCGTGCCGACCACTATCCGGCATCCACGCCGATCCAGCAACTCCACATCCGGCAGCTGACCGCCGATATAGAGGTTGGCATTGGGACAAAGACAAAAATACAATTCCGGGCCGCCCTCTTCTATTTCCAGATCCCCGGCTTCGGTAGCCACATTATGCACCAGGATCATCGACTGCCCCTCGTGAAAATAAGGGAGACAACTCCCGAGGCTCCTTTTTCCCGTTCCATGAAAAAACGATACATCCACCCCCAACATCGCATACAACCGTAAAAAATCCCCCTTTCCGGAAAGAAAGAAGGCATTCTCCTCCTCGCTTTCCTGGTTGTGCATAGTAAGCAGCCGGTTGCCGGCAAGATCCGCAATCAGCGAGAAAAGGGCCGCCGACACTGAATACGGCGCATGCGGCACAAGGGAACGGCCCCCGCCAAACCGGTCGTAAATGGCCTTGCTTTGCTCAAACCGCGCCGCCGCGCCCTGTTCCACAAAGCCGATCGTTTCAATGAAATTATGGTAGTGCAGCCGCCCCAGCCCCTTCTGCCCCAGCGTGTCCGCTGTATTGCAGATGTCTCCGACCGCCACGATGCCGCCATCCAGCATCTCCTGCTCTGCCGCCGCAATGGCCGACGCGATCCCTCCTTCCGGACCGTCAGCACCCATCCCCCGGCGCCGGATCACCGCCCCCAGAAAATCTACCAACCCTGTCCCCTCCGGTATCACCCCCCGCATATGCGAAAGCTCCAGGTGACAATGACTGTTTACAAACCCCGGGCATAACAACCCCGTCATGTAAACGACATCTTCCCCCGCCACCGCAGCCGGAACCACATCCTGCACTGTGCCATCGTCCTTGGTAATCAAGACACTATCAGATTCGGCCATCCTATCCCCCAGAAATAAATAATCGGCTTTGAATTTTCGGTAAGTCATTCCCAAAGATTTAATTTTGCGGTCCTGCCAACCCCGCCTTTCGGCTGGCCGGATGCTAAAAGTACCGAAGATATGCTAGACAAATTAGAAGCGATAAACGCCCGATATCAGGACCTGGCTGTAGCCCTCAGTAACCCGGAAGTCGTAAGTGACAACCGCCGGTTCAGCGCCATGAGCAAGGAATACCGCAATGTCGAAAAGATCGTGATCGCCTACAACCAATACAAAGACCTCCTTGATACGCTCGAATTCGACAAGGAGGCCCTGAACGGGGACGACCCGGAGTTGAAGGACTTGGCGAAAGCAGAGATTCCTGGCCTGGAAGAACGTAAGGTGCAGCTGGAATCCCATATCCGCCAGCTCCTGATACCCAAAGACCCGCAGGACGAGAAGAATGCCATCCTTGAGATCAGGGCTGGCACCGGCGGCGACGAAGCCAGTCTCTTTGCAGGCGACCTCCTCCGCATGTATCTAAAATACTGCGAAAAACGAGGTTGGAAAACGGCCATCCTCAGTGAAAGCGAAGGCACCGTCGGCGGCTATAAGGAAGTACAGGTGGAAGTGATAGGGGACGATGTATACGGCACCCTCAAATTCGAGAGCGGCGTCCACCGGGTCCAGCGCGTGCCCGACACGGAGACCAGCGGCCGCGTCCATACCAGTGCCGCTACCGTTGCCGTCATGCCCGAAGCCGAAGAGATAGACTTCGAGCTGAAAGAAAGCGACGTCAAAATGGAAACCGCACGTAGCGGCGGCGCCGGCGGCCAAAACGTCAATAAAGTTGAAACAAAGGTATTCCTGACCCATATCCCTACCGGCGTTGTGGTAGTCTGCCAAACGGAACGCAGCCAGCTGGGCAACCGCGAAAAAGCCATGGGGATGCTCCGAACAAAGCTTTACGAGGAACAGGTCCGTAAACAGGAAGATGAGATCGCCCGCCACCGCAAAAGCCTCGTCAGCACCGGCGACCGCAGTGCCAAGATCCGCACCTACAACTTCCCCCAGGGCCGCGTGACCGACCACCGTATCGGCCTGACAGTCTATAACCTCGACGACGTGCTCAACGGCAATGTCCAGGATTTTATCGACGCCCTGCAGTTCGCCGAGAACGCCGAAAAAATGGCCCGGCAGAACTAACGCCGGTAGGCCTCAGCCGCCTGATTCACATATTCTTACGGATTCGGTTTCCCCCCGTTGACTTTATTTTAACGTTCGGGGGTTAAACTTTCCTACCCCAGGATTGTCTCTTATATGTGGGGTTTGACGCGAATAGATACCCTAAAGTGGTAGTTCTTTCAAAAAAACAGGCTAAAATTTGTTATACAGTGGGAAATTGTATAACTTATAGGAGGTAATGCTAAATAAATGTTATTACTCCCTGAATTGGAAACGGAAAATGAATTTCCAGCGTAATTTTGGATAGTGAAAGAGGTGAGAGAAAGGAAGCGGAGTTTAATGAGAAGTGGGGATATAATATTGGCACCTGTTTTGCGTTATTAGGATATGAAGTAGTCTTTTCTATTTGACTCACATAAAGCAGTCAATTTTCTCATAAGCAGTTAGTTTTGGTTACGACCCCTGTTTCTACAGGGGTTTATTTTTTATACCAGGTGAATATAACGGGAATGTCTAACTGCTCTTTTTATCAGCTGCGGGAAACAGCAAAAGAAGATGCACCAGACCATAAGCCAGCCCGGCCCCGATCATGTCCGCAATGATATCCGCCAGATCATAATCCCGCCCCGGGATCCAGTATTTTTGCACGTACTCCATACTGATCCCATATACATTCGCAATTACATAAAAGACAAAGAACCAGCGCAGCAATACCGCGGGGGCATCCACCCGCTTCGTCAGCCAAAGGCTCCAAAGGAATACAAATCCGCCGAACAGACCGATATGCACCAGTTTATCGAACTGCGGAATGCTGAAGCCCGCCTCGCTGGGCAGCATTTTGCCGGGTATACACATGAGGATGCCGATGGTTAATGTCCAGAGGATGGGAATGTATAAAGCCGCGAAGTACTTCTTTAGAAAACCGATCATACGGGAAAATAAAAAAAGTCCCGGACATCGGGACTTTTTTCTATAACTGTAGATTTTTTTCCACTACTGGCTTTGACTCGTCTTCCCTACCGACTGCAGGCTGTCCAGGGTCGGCGAGGAACTGCCCCCCTTCTTCTCTATCGTGATGGCAAAAGCCTGAGCCTTCTTGGTGTTCTTCATCTTCAGGATCACTTTTTCATCCGTAGCATCAAAAACCCCGAGATCCACCTTTTCCTTGTCGATAAGCGCCCACAACTGATACTGCTTGTCATTGGCCAGCTTCGGCATGTTCTTTACGACCAGGTAGACGTTGGAAGACGCCGAGTCCCAATAGATATTGGCGGACGATTTCGGCGCTACCGTCGTACCAACCATGTTGACAACCGTAACATTCGGATTGCTGACTACATCCGCCTGCTCTTTTACGATCCTGTCCAGGACATTCTTCGTAGTGTCCAAAGACGTCTTGAGCCGGTCATTTGTGTCGACCAGATCCTTGTTCTCCTGTTTCGTCTGGTAATAGAGAAAACCTGTTGCGAGAAACAAAATAATCGATGCGGCAGCTATCAGTCGCAGCGTGAATGGCGCGCCTGCTGTTCCTTTTTCGTTTGACATAGTGACAATTTTAGGTGGAATTGATAAAGTTTCCGCCCGGGAAGCCGGCTTGCCGATGGCTTCCAAAACTTTCACCTTGACCTCTGGGGGAGGGATCACTGCATTCTCGGAGGCATAACCTTCCAACCGCTCCTCGAATTTTTTACGTGCCGCCAGTAACGCTGGATTCAGGACACAGAGTCGCTCAAATTCAGCCCTTTCCGGCTCACTCGCCAGGCCCATCACATAACTTTCGATGATGCCGCTTTCTATGTATTCTTGTACGTTCACTTTAGATATTCTCTTAATTGTATTAACGCATTTCTTATCCGCGTCTTTACCGTGCCCAGGGGAATCGCCAACATTTCCGCGATCTCCTCATGCGTAAAACCCTTGAAGTAAGCCAACTCCACCAATACCCTGTGCTCGGGTTTTAATTTCTCCAGCACCTTCTTGAGCCCGATATTGTCGACGTTTTGTAAGATCGTCTGGTTGGCAACCCCCTTATATACGTTATCCGGCAATTCCTGGTTTTTCTGAGAATTCTGATAGCTTTTCGACCTCAGCATGTCGATACTGGCATTCCGGGCGATATTCAACATCCACGTAAATAACCGGCCTTTGGTCGAATCATAGGTCTCTATCTTCCGCCAGATATTGATAAAGACCTCCTGCAAGACGTCGCTCGCCAACTCGGAATTGTCCGTAATGATCTGCTTTATAATGCTATAGAGCGCCCCGGCGTAGTTATCGTACAGGAACCCGAAGGCTTGCTCGTTCCGTTCTTTCAGGGCCCGCACAAGTTCCTGCTCCGTATAAGTAATTGGTATTCCCAAGATTTATGTAAATAGAGACGCTAAAGTAAAGTAAAAATGCATCAATGCACAATGTTGCCGTACGCCGCCGCATCCATAAGTTTGTCCAGATCGGCCGGATCCTTTAGGGTCATGCGGATCATCCATCCTTTCCCATATGGGTCTGAATTTACCAGGTCGGGAGCTGACGCCAATTCGGGATTGACCTCGAGAATAGTCCCTGCAACTGGCAGATACAGGTCGGAAACCGTCTTCACAGCTTCCACCGTACCAAAAACAGTCTCGGCAGCCAATGCCTTGCCGACCGTCTCTACCTCCACATATACAATGTCTCCCAATTCCTTCTGCGCAAAATCCGTGATGCCGATGACGGCCTCATTGTCCTTTTCCAGTCTGACCCATTCATGATCTTTCGTGTAGCGTAAATTATCAGGGAAGTTCATCGTTTCTATGTTTTTAATGATGCAAATATTATAAATTCTTATCAAAGTACAATAGAACATGATCCTTCAGGAAGTTCTCCTGCTCTATCAGGCCCATGACCGGTAAAGCCTTCAACTGCTTGAAATGCGGCCAACCCTGGTCGTCAACCCCCTCCAGTTCATAAAAGCCGCTCTGCTGAAAAAGCGAACAAACCGCGACGTGCATCAGGTCCTGCTTCTCCTCCTTGGAGAACTTCTTCCGGATATCTCCAAACTCCTGAATGCCGACCAGGAATAAAATAGCTTCCATATCGGGCTTTTTACCAAACCGCTCTACTAAGCGGGATTCCAGCCCCCACCACCGCACCTGTAAGTCATCCTGTTGTTGCATGCCACAAAGGTAAGGATTCAACCTTCCTCCCGAAATACTCCGTTTTGCCGGTTATATCTTTTCCACCACCACTGCCGTCCCGTATGCCAGGACCTCCGTTACGCCGTTCATCACCTCGTTGGCGTCATAGCGCATACCGATAATGGCGTTGGCCCCCCGTTCGGCGGCATGTTGCATCATAAACTGGAATGCCTCTTCCCGCGTCTTCTCGCAAAGGTCGACATAGATGGATATCTGCCCGCCGAGTAGGGTTTGCAGGCCACCGGCAAGATTGCCCAAGAGGCTGCGTGAACGCACCGTAATACCGCGGACAACACCCAGGTGGCGCAGGACGCGGTGTCCTTCTAACGCATTGCTGGTCGTGATCATGGTGGGGTCTATCATATAGAAGGGTTTAATGAATTTATTCAGAATGAAAGTAAGATTTAATTTTAATGGTTTATGGGAACAGCTGAACAATCCAACCTTTAATAGCATCGAATTCGATGCCTTTAAAAATGACGACTTCCACGCTGAAGACTGTCCCACAGGCAATTTGCGGCGATTGGCATCCTTGCTGGTCTCCGACCCAAGGGTTACCTTTGCCAGAAAATCGCAGATGCTACAGGTTGCTTTTATCCGACAGAACGTGGATTTCGTAAAGGAAAGACTGACAGTCAGAAATTTTGCCGAAACCGGTCTGGTGGACGAGATCGTCCATCTCGATGACCAACGCAAAAAGCTCCAGCTGGAATCAGATACCGTGCAGTCGAAGGTAAACGCCCTGTCCAAAGAGATAGGTCAACTCATGGCCAAAGGCCAGAAACAGGAAGCAGAAGAAAAGAAAGTCGAAGTAGCGACCCTTAAGACCGGACTTAACCCTATTGCTGCCCGTCTCGCGGAAGTGGAAGAGGCGTTGACGGCCGTTCTCATCCGCCTGCCTAACCTCCCCTCGACTCTGGTGCCCCGCGGCAAGACCCCGGAAGACAACCTCACCATCCGCGAAGGCGGCGTCAAACCTGCTTTGCACAAAGGCGCCGCCCCGCATTGGGATCTGGCCAAAAAATACAACCTCATCGATTTCGAACTGGGAAACAAAATAACCGGCAGCGGCTTCCCCGTTTATATCAACAAGGGCGCAAAACTCCAGCGCGCCCTCATCCAGTACTTTCTCGACTACAATACCGCTGCGGGCTACATCGAATATCAGCCGCCCATACTCGTAAACGAAGCTTCGGCCAGGGGCACCGGCCAGCTGCCCGATAAGGAAGGCCAGATGTATGCCATCCCCGAAGACGGTCTCTACCTCATCCCTACAGCCGAAGTTCCTGTAACGAATATCCTTCGCGATGAGATGCTCAAAGAGAGCCAGCTTCCCATAAAGATGACGGCTTACACCCCCTGCTTTCGACGGGAAGCCGGCAGCTATGGCAAGGACGTTCGAGGCCTCAACCGCCTCCACCAATTCGATAAGGTCGAGATCGTACAGGTCAC
>Ga0302325_10015087_pt1 | contig 16429 bp, 17 predicted proteins | sample Palsa_T0_2_FD_201948 | JGI IMG/M metagenome (GOLD analysis project Ga0302325, IMG submission 201948) | Peat permafrost microbial communities from Stordalen Mire near Abisko, Sweden - Palsa_T0_2 | ecosystem: Environmental > Terrestrial > Soil > Palsa > Peat permafrost | place: Sweden: Abisko... | reverse complement strand
AACAGAATACCGCGAGTCCACACACGAAACCGATCCGAAGAAGGCCGAGAAGTTTTTGAAGCACCGTCTGAAACAGGTGGGAGCGGACCAGATCGGCGCCCAGCAGTTCATCACCCCGAGCCACGAGAAGGTGCGAGTCTCCGAATTGCTTGACGCGCTCGCAGACGACTACCAGCTGCGCGGCAAGGCCAGCGCGCAATTTCGCAGCAGCTTGAAATATGTTCGCGAAGCCTTCGGACATTGGCGGGCATTGGTCCTGACAGCCGAAAAGGTGGATGACTACATCAAAGAACAGCTTGAGGCAAACTGGAAACCTGCAACCATCAACCGCCGCACTCAGCTTTTGAAACAAGCCTATAAGCTGGCAATCGAACGCAAGCACCTCTCTAAAGCGCCGGTCATAAGGCACTTGTCAGAGGAAGGCAACACCAGGCAAGGTTTCTTCTCCGAAGCCGACTTCCGGGGGGTGTTGAAGAACTTGCCCGAATACCTACAGGATTTCTGCTTATTCGGCTACCTGGTTGGTTGGCGCAAGAATGAGTGCGCCACACTCGACTGGGAAGACGTGGACGGCGATACCATCCGGTTGAAGGGCATCAATTCGAAGAACGGCAAGCCCCGCATGATCGTACTCACGGGCGAGCTAGTGGAGTTGAGGGAACGCCGCAAGGCCGCGCGAGCGGTAAAGACAGCCTCGGGCAGCGTGATGCTGTCAGCGCTCGTATTCCACCGCGAGGGGCAGCCCATCGGAGACATTCGCAAGGCATGGCAAACGGCCTGCGTCGCGGCTGGCGTGGGCAAGTTCGTCTGCCGTCAGTGCGAACAACCTGCCACCGGCCACAAGTGCGAGGCGTGTGGCGACGACGTGCGCTACGTGGGACGCATCTTTCACGACTTGCGAAGAACCGCGGTGCGAAACATGGTGCGCGCCGGAGTCCGCGAAAAAGCTGCCATGAGCATCAGCGGCCACCGCACCAGGTCGATATTCGACAGGTATAACATCGTGTCCGAAGATGATCTGCGGGACGCAATGGAAAAAACGCAAGCCCACTTGAAAGCCGCCCACCAGAAGCAACCAACGGTCATCAAGTCTGCGGCCAGGAAGTGAAAACATGTCGGGTGTAGCGGAAACACGGACAAAACACGGACAGTGGGTAGTAGAAAACGCGCCAGCGTTTTTCGGTCCCGCCGTAAGCCATTGCATTTGCAAGGGAAGAATGGCTCCTCAGGTAGGACTCGAACCTACAACCCTCCGGTTAACAGCCGGATGCTCTGCCATTGAGCTACTGAGGAGTGTTGTGCGCCCAGTGGCGCGTCAAATTGTAGTCGTATTGTAGCGGGCGCGGGCGCGCCGCGTCAAAGGCCGCGCCCTTCGTTCTCCCGGAAGGCAAGTCCTGCGGCTGTATGATGGAGGCTCGTCACATTATGAGTCGATTCGGCATATTACCCGGCACATGTGTAGTGGTACTGCTCACGTTGCCGTTCTCCGGCGCAATGGCGCAGAATCACAACTCCGATATTTCCTCCACAATGAATATCCCCGAGCCGCCCGCAACTAAGCAACAGCCCGTTACCGACGACTACTTCGGCCACAAAGTTGTCGATCCTTATCGCTGGCTCGAAGACGGCAGCAGTCCCGAGACGCAGCAATGGGTTGCCGACCAGTTGGCGTACACGCGGAGTGTTCTCGATAAGCTGCCGGGCCGTGCTCAATTGCACGCGCGGCTGGAGCAGTTGCTCCAGATCGGCAACCTTGGTGACACACAGGTCGGCACCGATTACTATTTCCATACTCGTCGCGAAGGCACGCAGAACCAGCCGTTGCTCTATGTGCGCAAGGGCGTTGACGGACATGACGAGGTGCTGCTCGACGTGAACCTGCTCTCCAAGGACGGCACCGTCGCGCTCGATTGGTGGAACGCGTCGCACGATGGAAAGTATGTCGCGTACGGCACGTCCGAGAGCGGTTCAGAGATGAGCACGTTGCACTTGATCGAGACCGCGACACGTAAGCTGCTACCCGACACGATTGCGCGCACGCGGGCCTGTAGCCTGGCGTGGAAGCCCGACGACAGCGGCTTCTATTACACACGGTACCCCAAGGCCGGCGACGTCGCTGCCGGACAGGAGATGTACAACCGCCACGTCTTTTACCATCCGCTGGGCGGCGATCCCACGAAAGACCCGCTCATCTTCGGCGAGGGCCGCGATCCGCAGGACTGGCCTAATGTATCGCTGTCGAACGACGGCCGCTGGCTCAGCATCATGGTGGAGCAGGGATGGTCAAAGAACGAACTCTATCTTCTGGATGTGCACACCGGCTCGGCTCCACTGCACATCACCAGCGGCAAGGAATTTCTCTACATCGCCCACCCCTACAACGGCGATCTCTACATCCTGACCAACGAAGATGGCCCGCGCTATCACGTCTTAAAGACGCCGCTCGCCACGCCTGCGCGCGAGCACTGGCGCGAGATCATTCCGCAGTCGGACGCAGTTCTTACTTCACTGTACGTCATCGGCGGCCAACTCTTCGCGCGCTATGAATTCAACGCCCACTCACTGCTGAAGCGTTTCACTGCCGAGGGCAAACCGCTGGGTGAGATCGAGTTGCCGATGCTGGGTACGATCTCCGCCATCGGCGGGGAGTACGACAGCAGCAGCGCGTTCTATCTTTTCTCTTCGTTTACGACGCCGACGACCATCTATCGCTTAGACATCCCGAACAGTAAGAGCACGCTATGGGACTCGGTCGAAAGCGGGATCAATGCCAATCGGTATGAGACAAAGCAAATCTGGTACACGTCGAAGGACGGCACACGCATCCCGATGTTCCTGGTTATGCGCAAAGGGCTGAAGCTCACCGGCCACAACCCAGTGCTGCTCACCGGCTACGGTGGCTTCAACATCAGCCTGACACCCGAGTTCAACAAGGCGCTCTTTCCCTGGCTCGATCACGACGGCCTCTTCGCCGTCGCGAACCTGCGCGGCGGCAGCGAGTTTGGCGAGGACTGGCATCGCGCCGGCATGCTCGACAAGAAGCAGAATGTCTTCGACGATTTCATCGCCGCAGCCGAGTACTTGCAGAAAGAGGGTTACACCGACAAGGAGCACCTCGCCATCCGCGGCGGCAGCAATGGTGGCCTGCTGATGGGAGTTGCGATCACTCAACGGCCCGATCTCTTTCGCGCCGTCATCTGCCAGGTGCCGCTGCTCGACATGCTGCGCTACCAGAATTTCCAGATCGCCAAGCTGTGGATTCCCGAGTACGGCTCGTCGGAAGATGCGAAGCAGTTTCAGTGGCTCTATGCCTACTCGCCCTACCAACATGTGAAAGAAGGGACGGTCTATCCCGCGGTGCTGTTCATGACGGCCGACACCGATACTCGTGTCGATCCCATGCACGCCAAGAAGATGACCGCCGAGTTGCAGTCCAACAATGGCGGTCCGAATCCGATCCTGCTGCGCATCGAAACCAAAGCCGGACACGGGGCAGGTAAGCCGATTTCAAAGGTGGTTGAGGATTGGACGGATATCTATTCGTTCTTGTTTTGGCAGTTGGGAATGGATAAGAGCAGCAATTAGCAACTAGCAATTAGCTGAATCTCCTCTTCTCCCAGCGCCTTGTCTTCCTCGCGGCTTCCGGTAAGTGCGAATGACCAGGTCTGCGTCGCGTTGCCGTTTTGAACGGCGGTGATCACATAGGAGCATCCAATCCAGTGGGCTTCTTCAAAATCGGTTTGCGACCACCGCGCAGGATGATCGGGATGGGAATGGTAGAAGCCGACAATGTCGAGCCCCTTCTCGTGGGCCTCGCGTTGAATGCGCACCAGATCGCGCGGGTCGATGTCATAACGTGTCTGCGGGGAATCGGCGCGGACGTTGTTGCAGCGGATTGCGGACCGCACGGTACGAACATCGCCCTCCGACGTGCCCACAAGGATGCCACAACCCTCGTCAGGATAAGTCTCTTCGCCGTGGCGGCGGATCTTGTCGTAATCGGAAGCCTGGAGTTTCAGCATTTGTTACTGCGGACCACTACTATCGACCATCGGGCGAGCTAGCATCGCAGGTTGGTCCCTCAGGCGTATAGCTTGACTTGTTTTGCTCAAAGCACCAACTCACCTGCTCGCGCGAAAACTCTTTGACTACGGCGGCCGGAATGGCTGACTGATTGACCTCCCTGAACTGGAAGCTTATGGACCCGTCCGACGCAACCGTCGCCAGCAGATAGCCATAGACATCGGTCTTATCGATGGTGGAGAGCGCGCGGTCCGCCGGCAAACGGTATCGCACCGCACCCGCGCTTCCCATGATCCATCCTGGCAATACGTCGCCTTTGTGGCAGGCGGTGTTGTAGGCGTCGTTCATGACGAAGTGCGAGTGGCTGGCCAGCACGTACACATGCTTCTTGGTAGTCTTCCGGAATGCAGAAAGCTCGGCGTACACTTCCCGCCCACTCGTTTGGCCCCGCACCGAGCTATTCATGCTGTGTCCGGCCGAAGAGCTGTCGGGCAACGCGGCGTGCATGCCAAGCACCACGGTGCGAATGGCGCTGTTCTTCGCGTCGTTCGCCAACACCATCTTGAACCATGTCATCTCTGCCGGGTCGAACATGTCGGCGGAAGCGTTGTCCAGGCTGATGAAGTCAACCCCGCGATCGATCCAGTGATAATACGTTGCCACCTGGTGATCATTCGGGCGGTCGTCCAACCGCTGTTGCCGCAGCACCGGTTGATCGAGCCAGTCGGCAAATTGTGCGATGTACTGCGTCCGCGTCAGTGGTGCGACCAGTTCGTGATTACCGATGGACAAGAACACTGTCAGATTGCCAAAAGGCACAAGCTGGTGCTGGATGAAGTCGGGCCATGCATCGGCGAGATACTGCGGCATGCCTGCTTGTGGATGAGTACGACGGTAGTCCTCGTCGATCTTGGACATCGCGCGGAAGTCGCCGAGGTGCCAGTAGAATGCAGCGCCGTCGGAGAGCACGCCGGCGGCAATAGCGGGCATCACGATGTCGCCGCAGTTGCGCGAGTCACCCGAGACCGCGAACTGCCAGACGGGGTTGGAGGACTTCTGTTCCTGCGCCCGCAGCAGCGCAGTCTGGCAGATCGTCACTAGGGTTGCTAGCGCGATGACGCGGCGGGCCTTCGCCACTGCGTTCTTGTTCAGAGACATGTGTTTCCCCAAGCGCATGATGATAACGGACTGCTGCTGCACTCAGCAATTGGCGAGGAGAGCGCGGCTAATTGCTATTCCCGCAAGAAATAGATAAGCTGCTGCCGTCTCGCCGAGTTGTTGAGGAAAGCGGAGGAAATCATGCGTGCTGCTGCTCGAAAGCTTTTCCGGTGCCTGCTCACCTTAAGTTTGCTGTGTGGTTTCGCTGGAGCGGCGGTTGCCAAGCAAGACGCAACCAAAGGTGACGAGGCCCACCTGAAGGGCGCTTATCGCTTCGAGCGTGGCGGCTGGGTCTATGTGCATCTGGAAGGCGCGCCTGCCGACATTGGCTACCAGCACGGATATCTGCTGGCGCCTGAAATCGAAGACGCCTTCAGAGTGGTGCAGTTCAAGGATGTCCACCGCACCAAGCGCGACTGGAACTTCTATCGTGCCACGGCGCAGAACATCTTGTGGCCGCACATTGACGAGGAATACCAGCAGGAGCTGCAAGGGATCGCCGACGGGCTGAAGGCGCACGGCTCAAGCATGGATGTATGGGACGTAGTCGCGCTTAACGCGATGGAGGAAATCCCCGACTACTATGTGCCCTGGCTGGACCGGCAGCAGAAGCGCGCTGATGCTCCGGTTCTGAAAGCGCCGGGCAACTGCAGCGCTTTCGTCGCTACCGGTTCCTGGACCAAAGACCATAAGCCTGTCATAGCTCACAGCAATTGGACGGACATCGCTACGGGCAAGCGCTGGACCATCATCTTCGACATTGTGCCGACGCATGGCTATCACATGCTGACCGACGGCTTTCCTGGAATCATTGTCAGCGACGACGATTTCGGCATCAACTCCTCGGGGCTGATGGTGACTGAAACCACTATCGCCGGCTTCAGCTTGTTCGACCCCAATGGCAAGCCGGAGTTCATGCGGGCGCGTAAGGCCCTGCAATACGCCAACTCGATTGATGAGTACGTGGAGATCATGCTCGACGGCAACAACGGCGGCTATGCCAACGACTGGCTGCTGGCCGACAACAAGACGGGCGAGATCGCGCGCTTCGAAATCGGGCTGAAGCTGCACCGCGTCTGGCGTACCAAAGACGGCTACTTCGAAGGTGCAAACTTCCCCAGCGATCCGAACCTAACCAAGGTCGAGACGAACTTCGATCCCAACAACATGGCCAGTTCGCCCAACGCGCGTCGCAAACGCTGGCAGCAACTGATGCCGGAGAACAAGGGACAGATCGATGTCGAACTCGGGGAGAAGTTCCTTGCCGATCATTGGGACACTTACGAAAGCAAGGAGGACCGCAACTTCCGAGGACTGTGCGGCCATGGCGATAGTTCTCCAATCGGCGAGCCCGCGTGGGCGGAGCCAGCTTACAGCCCGATGGGCGCCGTCACTGCGCAGACGGCGGACAGCACAATGGCAAAAAATATGATGCTGCAAGCGCGTGCCGGACATCCCTGCGGGGAAGATTTCATCGCTGACAAGTTCTTGTCGGCGCACCCGGAGTTCGACTGGCAGCGGCCGATCCTGCAAGACATGAAAGGCAATCCCTGGGCCGAGTTCAAGGCTAGCGATAAGCAGTAGCCGCTGCTCCCGGGAACCATGGGGGAATATTTTCGCAACTTGCGTGTTGCAACAAGCATCTGCTAAGCAAAGACGCCTTAACGAGGCCGGATCGGCGCACCACTGACTTCTACGGCCGGGAGGACTACGTTGCGTAAACTGCTTTCTACCCCAAACGATTTCACGCTCACTTTGATTCGCCTGGTTCTGGGCATCGTATTCTTTGCTCACGGCTCACAGAAGATGCTGGGCTGGTTCGGAGGCTATGGCTTCCACGGCACTATGGGCTTCTTTACCCAACAGCTGGGCATTCCCGCGCCGCTGGCGTTTCTCGCCATCTGTGCCGAGTTCTTCGGCGGCCTGGGCTTGATTGTCGGCCTGCTCAGCCGCATCGCGGCCTTTGGCATCATCGTCAACATGCTGGTCGCGATCGCGACTGTGCACATGCACAACGGGTTCTTCATGAACTGGTTCGGTCAACAGAAGGGCGAGGGATATGAGTATCACCTGCTGGCAATTGCGATGGGCCTGGCCATTCTGATCAAGGGCGCGGGAGCGCTGTCAATCGATCGTACGCTGAGTGGTAGGGGGGAATAGTAAAAGCCTCCGCCGCAGCGGAGGCTTTGGGACCTACACGCGGATTTCGCGATCGGCATGTTGTTTTGCGGTGAAGCGATCGATTTGCCGGATCACGTCGGGGCCAACGCGGAAGCGCTCGGGTGCAATCTCGATTCGGGCCACGAGTTGGTCGTGCTCTTCTTCTTCGAAGAGTAGGATTCCCACTCGTCCAAGATCGTTAGCAGGATACAAAAGCTGCTCCCGCGGCAGCTTATTACCAGGACTAAGAATCGCAACATACTTGTAATGAGCCGGGAGTTGCATCAGCTGTGTAACGGAGTCGCGCGCCGCAAAGATCCCAACCCTGACATCCACGACGTGGATGTCGCCGGCTCCCGCGCGATCAACCGCCAGAACGTCGACGCGTGCGCTCTTTGCTGGCCATGGAGCGTCGAAAAAAATCTTGGGAACGATCAACCGTCGCGCGAGGAATTCCGCAACCGCATTCTTGCCGCGCGCTTGAAGTAGGGCCGGACTAAGGACGCTCTTGTACACGTAACACCCCTTTAAAGCTGCTATAAGCCCATGTCTGGAAACGCTCAGCCTTGTCTCTGGCCACCGCTGCATCCGTGAATCGCTTGTCTCCGTATGATATCGCGGTCTTGTTCGTGAGAAGCCATCTCAAATGGGCAATGCCCCGAACATCGATTTTATTGCCCTTTGCAAATCCCTTCCAAGTCAGATAGCGTCTGCGAGTGATTTTCGTACTTGGATCGCTTGCCCGTGGCGGCAATTTGGACAGCATCGTTGAGCGATATTGCGCAGTGTACCGCCAGCAGCGAGACTGCGGCATCGTACATGTCAAAATTTTCCGCCAGTAGCAACATCGCATTGCGGAAACACTCCGACCGTCGTAGGTGGATCTCGGTGCGATTTGGATCAAGATTCTTCAACCCAAGAAATGCTACACCTTTTCGGCGACAGAAAAGCCCCCGCCGCAGCGGAGGCCTGGGGGATCTTCGAAGACGAAGCTAGTTCTTTGCAGCTTCGGTCTTTGCGGCTTCGCTCTTCGCAGCGTCGCTCTTGGCGTACTTGCGACGGAAACGCTCTACGCGCCCGGCGGTGTCGACCAGCTTTTGCTTGCCGGTGAAGAATGGATGACAGGCGGAGCAAATTTCCACGTTGATGTCGCCCTTGTGGGTGGAACGGGTCAGAAACGTATTGCCGCAGGCGCAATGGACGCGCACTTCCTCGTAAGTAGGATGGATGGCTGCCTTCATAGAACTCCTAAGCTATTAACCGCGAATGTTGATTTTACCGGATAGCGCGGCATCGCGGCAACCGGCCGGCTTGCACGAACTGGTTGTTAGACGAGGCGAGTGGCGAGAAAGATTCACTGGGGAATTGCGCAGAGGCAATTCCCCGCGTGCATTTCGAAAACATTGCCGACAGACCGCAGTCTTCGTCCGCGGATCGATCAATCCCGACAGCCACTAACCGCTTTGCGATCGCTGTCGGCGCCTGCCGCTGTGGCAACGTGCGGAGCGTCGGATTGCCGGCTATTTCCTGTTCACTGCCTTCTTCAACTCAATGCCAGGCGTGAATTTCGCCACTCGGCGAGCTGGAATCTTGATGACGCCTCCAGTCTGCGGATTGCGTCCGTTACGTGCCTTGCGCTGGGAAACCGAAAAGGTCCCGAATCCGACCAGGGTTACGCGACCGCCCTTTTTCAACACACTGGTGACCGAGTCGATGATGGTGTCGATTGCACCTCCAGCGGCGGTCTTGCTGATACCATGGGCGGCTGCGATTTTCTCCACCAGGTCCGCCTTGTTCATACTTGCTCCTCGCCAAGTGCTATGTGAGATATGAACCGAGTTTTTACTTGCCAACCGGCACTCTGTCAAGAAATAAAACTCGCGAACGATCACGATCAATCCAGGCGGTGACCGTCGGCTGAACCAGGCCATCCGTCACCGGAATCGAGGCAGCGGCTATGCCCTGCTTGGAACTTCACCGGCCCGATTGTCGTACTACAATTCGGGTGACTTCATGCTCACTTTTCTGCTTTGGTGCATCCTGCTGATCTTCTGCTGGCCTCTGGCGCTGGTTTTCCTGGTGCTCTATCCGATTGTTTGGCTGCTCCTGCTGCCCTTCCGCATTTTGGGGATTGCGGTTGAAGGCGTTTTAGAGCTGCTGAAGGCCATCATCTTTCTGCCAGCAAGAATCCTTCGCGGCCCGCGGCGAGCCTAGTAGCAGGCTAGGATGAGTCCGGCACAAGCATGAACAGCGGACCCGGAGGTCCGCTCTTCTTCAGCCTGATGTCGAAGGAAAGGCCTGCGATCTGAGGTTTATCCGACTTTTGCCGCTGTCTTCTCTTCCTGTGTCGTCGGAAACTTGCGATGATCGATTCCAGTGTAGATCTGGCGTGGACGCGCGATCTTCTGCTCCGGGTCCTGCACCATTTCGTTCCACTGCGCCAGCCAGCCGGCCGCGCGGGGAATGGCAAACAGCACGGTGAACATCTCCGGCTGAAAGCCCATGGCCTGGTAAATGATTCCCGAGTAGAAATCTACGTTGGGATACAGCTTGCGGGTAACGAAGTAGTCGTCCTGCAGGGCGATGCGTTCCAGCTCCAGGGCAGTGTCGAGCCGGTCGTTGCGGCCGGTCACCTCGAACACTTCTTCCGCGACCTGCTTGATGATACGAGCGCGCGGATCGTAATTCTTGTAGACCCGATGGCCGAAGCCCATCAGCTTGATCTCGCCTTCTTTGACGCGCTTGATGTAGGCGGGGATATTCTTCACCGAACCGATTTCGTCCAGCATGCGCAATACTTCTTCATTGGCGCCTCCATGCAAGGGGCCGGCCAGTGCCGCGGCTGCTCCAGCCATGGAGAGATACGGATCGGTCTGTGCGCTCCCGATGACGCGCATGGTGGTGGAGCTGCAATTCTGCTCGTGATCGGCGTGCAGAATGAAGAGCACATCCAGGGCACGTGCAATCACAGGGCTGGCGACGTACTTCGGCTCAGTCATCCTCCATAGCATGTTCATGAAGTTTTCGGGGTAGCTAAGATCGTTGTCGGGATAAACGTACGGATGCCCGCGGCGGTGACGGTAGGAATATGCCGCTAGCGTGGCCATCTTGGCGATCAGGCGAATAATCTGCTTCTCCCGATTTACCGGATCATGGATGTTCTTGGCTTCCGGATAGACGGTGGAGAGGCCCGCCAGCGTACTCACCAGAATACCCATGGGATGGGCATCGTAACGGAAGCCGTCGATGAAGTGCTTGGTGCTCTCGTGCAACATGGTGTGATGGGTGATTTCCCAGGTCCAGTCCTTGTCCTGTTGCGGGTTCGGCAACTCGCCGAAGAGCAGCAGGTAGGCAACCTGGAGATAGGTGCAATGCTCGGCCAGCGTCTCGATATCGTAGCCACGGTAGCGAAGGATGCCTTTGTCGCCGTCAATGAAGGTGATGCCGCTTTTGCAAGAAACCGTATTGGTGAATGCGGGATCGTAGGTCATCAGACCGAAGTCTTCAGGACCAGTCTTGATCTTTCGCAGATCCATGGCCCGGATGGTGCCGAGCTCGACCGGCGTCTCATAAGTTTTGTCGGTGCGTTGGTCGGTGATGGTCAAAGTATCCTTCGACATGACCGTTACCTCCTTGGAAAGTGAACGTATGAATTCAGCGGAGCCGAGTTGCGAACGAATGTTCGAACGAGATTAATTCTAACCCTTGGATGTCCGGCCACCTAGCATTAACCCAGGGATAAGCGACCAAGATCACATGCATCTGTGACGTCCGAACATGGGCCAGCGAAGCTTACCGGTTGGTTGCCGCCGCTATTTCTTGCCGGCTGGCTGATCTGAAGTGGAGCTGCCTTTTTCCGCGCCGGAGGTGCCCTTACTCCTGGAATCATCCGACTTCTTGGAATCATCCGACTTGCCCTCCGACGCAGACGCCGCGGCAGAACCGTTGCCACCCTTGCCGCTGTCCTTTGACGGGCCCTTGGGGTAGTCGGTGACGTACCATCCCGAACCCTTGAACTGGACGACGGGCGCCGAGAGCAATTGCTCCAATTCGCCTCCGCAATGGGGACATGTGGTCAACGGCGGATCGGAGAATTTCTGGATCCGCTCCATCAGGCTATGGCACTTCCCGCACTGATATTCGTAAAGAGGCAAAGCGAGCACCCCACAATCGTTCTAAGTTATTGATTCTATTTTCCGCGATTAGTTGCGGTCAATTTGGCGTCCGGTAGGGATTTCAGCCAGCGCAGCGCCATCTGCCCCTTGCCAACTAGCGCTTCTCGCCTTGAAACTAACCGGGTGAAAGCTATCGCTATTATTCCGGCACGGCTCGCGTCAACTCGCCTGCCGGGCAAAGTGCTGCGCGAGATTGCCGGTCGTCCGATGCTCGCCTACGTGTATGAAGCAGCGCGGGCCTGCTCCCGGTTGCACGAGGTCATCGTCGCTACCGACTCCGATGAGATCGCTGTGGTTTGCCGGCAGAATAACTGGGCCTATCGCATGACTTCACGGGAGCATCGCAGCGGAACCGATCGGGTACACGAGGTCGCCCAGACGGTCGAAGCTGACGTGTACGTCAATGTTCAGGGCGATGAGCCGCTGGCGCGACGTGAACATCTGGATGTGCTGCTTGAACTCATGCAGTGTGACGCGATCGAGGTAGGCACGCTGAAGACGCCGTGTTCGCCCGAGGACGTGAACAATCCTAACGCCGTGAAGGTTGTCACCGCACTTGATGGGAGGGCGCTCTACTTCTCGCGAGCGACGATTCCCTTCGACCGTGATCGCACAGGAGCCGTGCGCTACTACAAGCATCTGGGCCTTTATGCCTATCGCAAAGCGGCGCTGGGTTCATTCTGCACCTGGCCGGAATCAGAATTGGAGCGCACTGAGCGCCTGGAGCAGCTGCGGTTTCTCGACAATGGTATTGCGATTCATGTGGCCGAAACGCCCTACGATACTGTGGGAGTAGACACGGAAGGCGATCTGCTGAGGGTAGAAGCTATCCTGCGCCAGCGCGAACGTCAGGCCAAGGGCTGAACTTCCGCCTGCGGCTGCTTGCTTGCCCACGCTTCGGCTGCCGCAACGCGTTTACCGATCGACGGGTGCGAATGGAAGAGCCACTCGATGAACTTGTTTGGCTCGCGCTCGGCAAGATTCTGATCAGCCAGCTTCTGCATAGAGCTGATAAACGGCGCGATGGCGGGCGTGTTCTCCCAGGCGTATCGATCCGCCTGGCGCTCATGGTGGCGCGAGATCGCATTTAATGCCGGCATCAGAACGAAACCCAGGACGGTTGCGACAAGGACGATCAGCGGAAGGTTGGCGAAGTCGTAGAGCCGCGGATCAAGCGCCGGGAACCAGTTTTTCGCAATCACAAAGCGCAGAACTACGTTGATCAGCCAGAAGCCGAAGAAGGTGATAGCGACCTGGGTCAGGATGGCCTTGAGAATGTGGCGATGCACGTGGTGGCCGAGTTCGTGCGCGAGAATGGCCTCGACCTCGTCATCGCTGTAGTTTTGCAGCAAGGTGTCGGAGAGAATGATGCGGCGGGTCGATCCCATGCCGGTGAGCGCGGCGTTCGCCTTGTTCGACTTCTCCGACAGCTTCCACTCGTAGACGCCGCGGACGCGCGTGCCGGCGCGTTCACCGAGTTTGGTCAGGCGCTCGCGCAGGCTGTCATTCGCCAGCGGCTCGAACTTGTAGAAGATCGGCATCAGTATGACCGGCGCCAACTGCGCCATCAGCAGGAACAATCCAACAAAGACGGCCCACGCGATGATCCACCAGCGCTGCGGTGCGACACGGATGATGCCATATATCAATTCGACCATGATGGTGCCCAGAACCAGCGAGACCAGCCAGCCCTTGCACTCGTCCCAAAGCCAGCCGCGCAGCTTCTGGTTGGAGAGGTGATACTGATGCTCAAGCCGGAAGCCGATGAAGTCGAATGGCGAATTCAGCACCTTGGCGATCACCGAAAACATCAAAACGTAGAAAAAGACGGCGAGAAAATAGTGCTGCTTCGAGCCCATGTAGGACCAGTCGCGCAGTTTGCCGGTCCAGCCGGTCACCAGCAACAGGACCAGCAGGGCAAAGCCAATGACCGCGTCAGCCATGCTCAGCCAGCGCTGGATGCGGTTATAGCGGCGTACCTCCGGCGAGTCCGCCGGTTGCGGATTTGCAGTTCTTGCCATCCTGGAATTGAATGAGCGAACGGCTCAGCGCCGTTCCGCTGCGTGCCTCCAGTATAAAACATAGGGCGCTTTGCAGGCGACCGCCGAACGGGTGAGGCAGTCGTTCGATCTGAGGCCCAAGGGCATATCGCTTGGCGCTTTGATCTCCTCGACTTCGTTCCTGTGCGACAATCAGCATTCAGCTTTGCATCTCGGGAGGACCCATGCGCGAAGTGATCACAACCGACGAGGCCCCTAAGGCCATTGGGCCGTATTCGCAGGCCATCAAGGCCAACGGATTCGTATTTGTTTCAGGCCAGATCCCCCTGGACCCGGCGACGCAGCAACTGGTCGAAGGTGACGTGGCCGCGCAAACCGAACGCGTGCTGCAGAACCTGAGCGGCATTCTGAAAGCCGCGGGCAGCTCTTTGGAGCGAGTAGTGAAGGCCGGCGTTTTCCTGAAGAACATATCTGATTTTGCCGAGATGAATGAGGCCTATGGCCGCTACTTCACGCAAAGTCCACCGGCGCGTGCGACCGTCGAAGTGGCGCGACTTCCCAAGGATGTGCTGGTGGAAATTGACGTGATCGCAGTGGCATAGATCTCCTCAAGATCCCTGAGGGCCGCGCTTTTCCCCAGAGCAGAAGATGTTAAACTTGTGCGTTTGCCCACCGTTTCTTGTTCCCATTGGGCGACATGCGTCGGGCACTTGCTGAGAAAGAGACTAGCGCTCGACGCGAAAGAGCCATCCTCATGTCGAATACTATGCTTGCCGTCGTAAAGGCGGAGCCCGCGCCGGGCACGGAAATCCGCGAAGTTCCCAAACCGCAATTTGGATTAACAGACGTTCTGGTGAAGGTTGAAGTCGCTTCTATCTGCGGCACCGACCTGCATATCTACCAGTGGGACCAGTGGGCGCAGCGCCGCATTCATCCGCCGCTGATTCCCGGCCACGAATTCTGCGGCACGGTGGAAGCTGTGGGCGACGAAGTGACTAGCGTGAAGGAAGGCGACTTCGTTTCCGCTGAAATGCATGTGGCCTGCGGCAAGTGCCTGCAGTGCCGCATCGGCGAGGCGCACATCTGCCAGCACGTGAAGATCATTGGCGTCGATACCAACGGCGCCTTCGCCGAATACGTCGTCATTCCCGAGTCGAACATCTGGAAGCTGGATGCCTCTATCCCGCGGGAGTACGCGTCCATCCTCGACCCGCTGGGCAATGCGGTGCACACGGTACTCGCAGGAGATATCGCCGCCAAGAGTGTGGCCATCACCGGCTGCGGGCCGATTGGATTGTTCTCGATTGCCGTGGCACGAGCCTGCGGAGCGACACAGATTTTTGCGCTCGAAGTCAACGAGCATCGCCGCAAGATCGCGAAGCAGATGGGTCCCGACTTTGTGCTCGACCCGACGAAGGATGACGTGTACGAGATCGTGAGGGACAACACCGGCGGCTCCGGCGTCGATGTGGTGCTGGAGATGGCGGGACGAACCGAAGCCATCCGGACAGGCTTCAAAATCCTGCGCCTCGGTGGCCGCATGTCGCTGCTCGGAATTCCCTCCAAACCGGTCGAACTCAATCTGGCCGAAGAAGTCATTTTCAAGGGCGCCACGGTACAGGGCATCAATGGCCGCCGCATGTATCAGACGTGGTATCAGATGACCGCGCTGCTCAAGGCGGGCAAGCTGGATCTGCATCCAGTCATCACCAATCGCATCGCGATGAAGGATTTTGCGTCGGGCATGGAACTTCTGAAGACCGGCGAGGCCAGCAAGATCCTGGTGTATCCGAACGGGACGCGATAACCATGAACATCGCTTGGTTGCGCGAGTTCCGGCTACCGCGATTTCGTCATCCGGCGATGAGGGCTTGCCGCAGATGACAGGTAGTGCTGATCGAGTGCCTGACGAACCAAAGTCTTGATTACCGCCTGCCGGCTGATGTTCAATTCCTCCGCCCTTCTGTCCAGTTCTTCAAGCATGGGCGCTGCGAAGTCCACGTTGACCCTCTGAATTGGGGCCATCATTCGGCCTCGGTTGGTAAAAAAACTCGATACGTCCTTACCCTGCTCTACCAGTCGGGCGATGGCTTCGGCGGATACCGGCTTTCGTTGTCTAAGAGTGTTCTTCATAAAGTTGTTTCTCCTGCCTCGTTGCTTTCCACAGGGTAACCAGGTGGTAGTACTCTCCTTGCGCATCCTCTCGCACTTCAAAGATGACGGTGTAAAGCCGGTCTCCAACCCACCCGATGGCACGGTGCTGCTCAGGCCAGTCCGAACGCTGATCCAGGTAATATGGGTGAGAGAAGACCTCCTGCGCCGCTTCGAAGCCAACTCCACGCCTGGGACTTTCCCTCAACCGCTTGCTCTTTCGCTCATCGAAATGAAATCGCATTGAGGTATAACAGTTATACCACGTCTCTTAGGAGCGCTCTCAGGATAGGCTTTCGCGCAGGCGGATACTTTCCTCGGGCCAAAGGGCGATAGAATGTTGAGTCGCACTCGGAGAGGTTCATGGCTACAACAACCGCCCGCACTAATCCGCTCTTATTCCTTACCGAGCAACTAAACGACCTGAAACAGAAGGGCACGTACTTCAAGCTGCGCGTGCTCGACGATGAGCAGGCGCCGGTGTGCACTTTCGACGGCAAGAAGGTCATCAATCTCGCGTCGAATAACTATCTCGGGCTGACCACCCATCCCAAGCTGCGCGAAGCCGCTCTGGAGGCAACGAAGAAGTACGGTGTGGGGTCGGGCGCGGTGCGCACTATCGCCGGCACCATGAAGATCCACATGGAGCTGGAAGAGAAGATTGCGCGCTTCAAGAATGTCGAGGCCTGCGTGGTCTTCCAGTCGGGCTTCACGGCGAATGCAGGAACGGTTTCGGCGATTCTCGGCAAAGAAGACTTCATC
>Ga0302325_10015083_pt1 | contig 16434 bp, 13 predicted proteins | sample Palsa_T0_2_FD_201948 | JGI IMG/M metagenome (GOLD analysis project Ga0302325, IMG submission 201948) | Peat permafrost microbial communities from Stordalen Mire near Abisko, Sweden - Palsa_T0_2 | ecosystem: Environmental > Terrestrial > Soil > Palsa > Peat permafrost | place: Sweden: Abisko... | reverse complement strand
CGGGACTTAATCATGTTCCGTAATGTACCCAGGACTGGCGTCCTGGGCTAAGTTCAGCCGTCCCTGCGGGACTGAGTTTAGAAATCGAGTTCTCACACACCCTCTGAAGCCCAATTCTCTTTCCCATCCCTGATACAAAACCAAAACTCAGCAGCCAAAGGGGATCCTCCGGTTGAAGTACCACTCGCTTCGTCCCCGAATGTAGAAACTCCATGGCACGGCTTCAGCCGTGCCCTAAATTGCATAACTTAATACGCGGCTTTAGCCTTTGAGGTACGCTTTTCGGTACCTGCACGATCAGCGTTGGCTAAGCGCTTATTGTGCAGTAGGATGGTAGGGACCAAAAGCGAGGTATCGATATGACGCGCAGGCTGACCATGGCGCAAGCCACCATTCAGTTTCTCAAAGCACAATTTGTGAAACGCGACGGGAAAGAGCAAGCCTTCTTTGGCGGTTGTGTGGGTATTTTTGGCCACGGCAACGTCGCCGGCATCGGCCAGGCGCTGCAGCAGAATCCAGATTTCCTCTACTACCTGTTTCGCAATGAGCAGGGCATGGTCCACGCCGCAACTGGCTTTGCCAAAATGAGCAATCGCCTGCGCACCCTGGTCTGTACCTCCTCGATCGGTCCGGGCGCGACGAACATGATCACCGGCGCAGCTCTCGCCACCATCAACCGGATCCCCGTGCTGCTGTTGCCCGGCGACATCTTTGCCCGGCGCAACGTGGCGCCGGTCTTGCAGCAGCTGGAGTCGACCGGCAGCCAGGATGTCTCGGTGAATGATTGCTTCCGTCCCGTCTCTCGCTACTGGGACCGTATTCAGCGGCCGGAACAGATTCTGACTGCCCTGCCGGAAGCGATGCGAGTGCTGACGTCGCCGGCGGAAACCGGGGCCGTGACCCTGGCCTTGCCGCAGGACGTACAGACCGAAGCTTACGACTACCCGGATGAGTTCTTCGAGCGCCGCGTTTGGACCATAGCCCGGCCCCGGGCCGATAGTGGATTGCTGAAGCAGGCTGCCTCGTGGACACGCTCCTCGCAACGCCCACTCATCATCGCCGGCGGAGGGGTTATCTACGGTGAAGCGACCGGTGAGCTAGCCAGGTTCGCCAGCCGCACTGGCATTCCGGTAGCCGAAACCCAGGCGGGCAAAGGTGCACTCCACGCCGATCATCCGCAGTTGGCCGGAGCCATGGGCGCAACCGGCACGTCCGCGGCCAACCTGCTGGCCGCAGAAGCGGATTTGGTGATCGCGATCGGGACTCGACTGGGCGACTTCACTACCGCATCCAAAACCGCCTTCCAGAATCCCGCGGTTCGCTTTGTCAATATCAACGTTGCCGAGTTCGACGCATTCAAGCACGCCGCGTTGCCGCTGACCGCAGACGCCCTGGTAACTCTGGAAGAGCTGGGTAGCGAACTGTCGTCGTGGCATATTCCGCAGAGCTATCAGCGCGAGATTGCCCGTCTGCGCCAGGCGTGGGACGAGGAAGTCGATAAAATATTCGCTCGCCGGCACGGACCGCCGCTAAGCCAGGGCGAAGTAATCGGGGTGCTCAACGCCACCCTGGGGCCAACCGACATTATCGTGAACGCGGCCGGAAGCTTGCCGGGAGACTTGCACAAACTCTGGAGGACTCGGGATCCCAAGGGCTACCACATGGACTATGGATATTCCTGCATGGGTTATGAAGTCGCAGGCGGGCTGGGGGTTAAGATGGCGGACCCGAGTCGCGAAGTCTATGTATTGATTGGCGACGGTTCGTACCTCATGATGGCTCAAGAAATCGTCACCAGCCTGCAGGAAAAAATCAAACTCAACATCGTGCTTTTCGATAATCACGGCTTTTCGAGCATCGGTGGCCTGAGCCGCGCCTGTGGCAGTGAGGGATTTGGCACCGAGTATCGTTACCGCGAAGAAGGCCTCACCGGACCTGTGATTCCTACGGACTTCGCAGCCAATGCCGCCAGCCTGGGTGCGTACACCGTAACCGCGCGCACCTACGATCAGCTGGCCACGGCTTTGGCAGATGCGAAAAAGCAGCCTCGTACTTCTGTCGTCGTAGTGGAGACGGATTACAACGACCGGGTGGGCGGCTATAACTCCTGGTGGGATGTGCCGATCGCTGAAATATCCGAAAGCCAAACGGTACAGGAGGCGCGGGCTGCCTACGTGGAAGCAGTCAAGAAGGAACGATATTTCTGGCCAGCGCCGCAAGCTCAGCCGGAGGAGCAACCCGTCGTCGCTTCGCCGGTAAGCTCGCTAAAGAGTTGATGACGACCGTCTAATGGACGTTGAGGTAATGGTCCAGCTCCCACTGGCTAACGCTGTTGTGGTAGCTCTCCCATTCCTCCGTCTTCACCTGGATGTAGTAATCCGCGTACTCTGCACCCAACGAGTTACGCACCACTTCATCCTGCGACAACGCTTCGATCGCCGCCTGCAGCGTAGCCGGAAGATGGCCAATGCCCCGCGCGTGCAATTCCTCCAAGGGCACTTCATACAGATTGTCGTGGCTCGGCACACCGGGATCGATCTTGTGATCGATGCCGTCCAGCCCGGCCGCCAACGTCGCAGCACAAGCAAGGTACGGATTCGCAGCCGCATCCACCATGCGGTTTTCAATCCGCCCCGGACCGGGCACGCGGATCATCTGCGTACGGTTTGCACTGCCATAAGTGATGTAGACAGGAGCCCAGGTGGCGCCGGAGCGCGGTCTTCCGCGGATGAGGCGCTTGTAGCTATTCACTGTTGGAGCCAGAATCGCACTAAGCGCAGGCGCATGCTTCAGAATGCCGCCCATGAACCAGCGACCCTCAGCCGACAAGCCAATCGGATCGTCGGCACTCAAGAAGAGATTCTTTTTGGACGATGAATCGGAGAGGCTCAGATGGCAGTGCGAACCGTTGCCCGTCAGGTTGGCAAAGGGCTTGGGCATAAACGTGGCCAAAAGCCCTTGCTCTTCGGCCAGGATCTTGACCATCCATTTGTAGAAGATCTGTCGGTCGCAGGTAGTGAGCGCATCGGCATATTTCCAGTTAATTTCAAACTGGCAGTTCGCGTCCTCGTGGTCGGCTGCGTAAGGCTCCCATCCCAGCTCCTGCATGTACCCAACCAGCCGCGTCAATAGATCCAGGTTACGGTTGAGCGAGCGCATATCGTAACAAGGCTTGGGCGCATTATCCATCGCATCCCAGGGTACGGAGGATCCATCCTGTCCCCGCTTGAGCAACATGAACTCGGGCTCGACTCCTACCATCAAGTCGTAACCGTGTTGGCGCCCAATCTCCAGTTGATGGGCCAGGATTCGGCGCGGGCAGTACCTTGACGGCTGATTCTCGACCTGCAGCATTCCCGGAACCCAGGCAATGTTTTTTCTCCACGGCAGCACAATCATGGACTGCATATCCGGCACACACACCAAGTCCGGGTCATGAGGACCCTGGCCAACGTTTCCCGCGGCAAAGCCTGCGAAGCCCGCGCCTTCGCTGACCATATCGTCCAGCGCAGTGGCGGGAACGAGCTTGGCCTTAGGAATGCCGCTCATTTCGACGAAGGAGCAAAGAAAGTATTCGATGCCTTTTTCCCGCACCAGTGTCTTGAGGTAGTCCGTCAATGTTGTGCCTCCGTGGATCGATTTCTACTGCGAGACCGACGCCGCAGCTTTTTCCCCCAGCAACTTGCCCCTGGAGAACCGGGTAGGCGCAAATGGCTCCATCAGCGCCGCAGCCTTACCCGTGGCAATCGTCTCAGCCAGGCACTTTCCGGCAATAGGACCTGCCTTAAATCCCCAGGTGCCCCATCCCACATCCATAAAGAAGTTATCCAGTTCCCCGGCCGCACCCATGATAGGAGCATAATCGGGCGTCATGTCACACACCCCAGCCCACTGGCGAAGAATCTTCAGGCCGTGAAGTTGAGGAAACAGCTCCAAAGTATAGGTCGCCATCTGTTCCAACGTAGGCAGGGTGGAGCGAGTGCAGTAGGTCTGGTAAGGATCGACCTCGGAACCGATCACCAGTTCCCCCTTGGCCGTCTGGTTCACGTACACATGCAAATTCGAAGAAACGATCACATAATCCAGGAAAGGTTCGATTAACTCCGTGACACAAGCCTGCAGCGGCTGGCTCACGATGGGCAGCGATACCCCAGCCATGTCTGAAATGGTTGTGGCCCACCCGGCAGTGGCGTTCAGGATCGCACCAGCGGATAGATCTCCTCGCGTGGTTCGTATCCATGTGACTTCACGCCCCGCAACCTCCAGCCCAGTGACTGTAGTGAACTGATGCACCTCGATGCCCATTCGGTCGCAGGCACGGCCATAACCCTGTACCACTTCATCGTGCCCAATGGTTCCGCCGGGCGGATGGTAAAGCGCAGCGAGGACGGGGAGTCGCGGCCGGTCAGACATATCCATCGCCGGCACCATGCGCCGCAGTTCCTCCCGGTCGACCATGCGGCTGTCCACTCCCATCAGCCTATTGTGGGCTGCACGTATTCTCAGGCCGGTGATGGAAGAGTCGGTGTGCGCCAGGGTAAAGTGTCCGCTCTGATTGAAATCAAGTGGGCAGTCGAGTTCCTGCGTCAGGCCCTCATACAGGCGAAGCGAAGCGTCATAGAAAGCAATGCCGGGGAAGGTACGATAATTGGATCGCAAGATCGCCGTGTTGCGGGTGCTGTTCCCGCACCCGATATAGCCTTTCTCCAGCAGCGCGACTTTGCGGATGCCATGGATTTTCCCCAGGTAATAAGCGGCGGCCAGGCCGTGCACACCCGCGCCGATGATGGCCACATCGTAGGTGGGCTTCAGGGCATGCCGGCCCCAGCTGACCGGCTCAGGCTTATGCGTCTTCATGGGTAAACCCCATCCACTGCTGCTGTGCGGCCATCCCGAAAGGGCGCGCGCCCGCGTGTTGCAATGCGTCCCATACATGCTCTGCCACGTCGCGGGTATTCAATATGAGAAAGCCATCGGCGCGGAGGATGGTGGCGTTCACGTGAGCCAGGCGCGTTTGGCGGGCAGAGCCCTCGGGCATGGCATCGTCGCTTACGTTGAGCGTGGTCAATTTGTGCAGCACCTCGCGTGACTTTGGACCCGCCAACAGAATCGCGCTGTAAATCGAGGTAACGTCGGTGATGGATGACGTAGGGACAAAATCGATCGGCAGTGGCGATGTTATCAGGGTGCGTGCCGGGGTAAGCTTCCACAACCGGGCGGGGAGAGAGACTGGAAATGGACCTCGAACATCGAGTTTGGTGAGATAACTCGCGTCCGAAATGCCCACCGACGCACGTACGTCCTCGAGTTCAGCGTGGGGCTCCGTATACCAGGCGGGCAGTTGCCAACCGAAGAAATTCTTCAACTGGCCGTGAGCCTTGAGATGACAACGATGCAACGCCGATTGCCGTTCCATCACATCTTCAACCGATCACCGGCAGGGTCATAGAACACTTCTTCCACCACGCGCGCGGGGTAATCAACGCCTTCCGATCGCAGCGTTATGCCGGTACCCCCCTTTGCTTCCGCCGGGGTGACCCACGCCATCCCAATCACTTTCTCTTTTTGCCAGGAATAGCGGACACTGGTAGCCCAACCCACAGGTTTCCCCTCGACCAGTATCGGAGAACCATCGGGAGGCGCCGTGGCCCCTTCCAATTCAAACCCCACCAGCAAGCGCTCGAGAGGGCTTTGCTTCAGACGCGACAAGGCAACTTTACCAATAAAATCTGTCTTATCGAGCTTTGCCACCCAGCCCATGCCCGCTTCATAAGGATTGCTCAGGGCATCGGTATCCACGCCCACGACGATGTGCTTCTTTTCCAACCGAAGCACGCGTTGCGCTTCCACTCCAAAGGGGCGTAGATCCACCGCAGCCCCAGCCCGCAACACCTGTTCCCAGAGGTGGCTTCCGAACTCAGCCGCCACCACAATTTCCCACCCCATCTCGCCTACGAAACCGATGCGCATCATAGTGGCCGGAACACCGGCCACGGACGCCCGCCGCCAATCCATGTAAGGAAAGGATCGAGAAGAAAGATCGCTATCAGTCAATTGCTGCAGCACTCCGCGCGCCAGCGGACCAGCCAGGTTCATGGAGGCGAGGCCGGCCGTGAGATTGGTAATGGTGACCTTCCATCCCGCAGCAGCCGTCCACCATTCCAGCCACTGATGCACAAAGTCCGCGTTCCCCGTGGTGGTGGTAAGAAAGTAGCGCTGCGGGTCCACACGCGAGATGGTCCCATCGTCGACAATAGTCCCCAGCTCATCGCAGAGCACACAGTAGCGTACCCGGCCAACCGGCAGGGTAGAAAACTCATGCGTAAACACCAGGTCGAGCAAGCGGCCGGCATCGACCCCCTTGACTTCAATTTTCCCCAGGGTGCCAACATCGATGATGCCCGCTCGTTCGCGCACTGCGCGGTACTCCTGTTCCACGCACTCGTCTTGATTGCCCTTACCGTAGTAGCGCGGCCTCTTCCACTCACCCATGTCCATCCAGACCGCTCCGAGGCGGTCGTGCTGATCGTGCACCGGTGTGCGCCGCACAGGATGATGGCGCATGCCGGCGAGCGCGCCTAGGGTCACAGGAGGCGCGGGTGGCCGGGCGACGGTCGTACCCACCTGCGCGATCGTTTGACCCGTGATCTGGGAGCAGAGATGGATCGCAGCGGTCTGGCACATCCGGCCCTGGCAAGCGCTCTTTCCCAGCTTGGTGAACCGCTTGATCAATTCCACGTGGCCCATACCCGCCTCGATGGTCTCCGCAACATCCTGGCCGGAAACATCCATGCACAGGCAAGCAATCGCGTCCGCAGACTGCGCTGACTGAGGAAGAAGGTAGTCGCGTTGAGTGATGCCCTCTCCGCCGACCGCGCCCACCAGGGTCACAGCCTGCCCACGCGCCGAGGCCACAACACCGGCGTCTGGAACGAGTGGACCACACATCACCACCAGGTCTGCTTCATAGGTAACGGTATCGGTTACCAGTCCGGTGACGTGATCCGCTCCTTCGGCGTTGACGACAGATTCCACGGGCACACTCCCTACTACCTGTACCCCAGCGGATTCAAGCTCTGCCCGTACCTGCGCACTCTGTTCGGCCTCTCCGATCAGAACCGCCCGCTTGCCCGGGACGATCCCATGGCGACGGATAAGCCGCAGCACCGCGGTCGAGAGCATCACGCCCGGCAGATCGTTGTTGGCAAACAGATACTGCGTCTCATAAGCGCCTGTGGCGACAACGACGTTGCCGGCGCGCAGATGCAAGAGCGTCTCGGCATTAGGCCGTGAATAATCAATCTGCACCGCGCCCAGCAGGTTGCCTTCATAAACACCAAAACAACTGCAATTGAGGAAGGTTGTGATTCCCGGGTGAGCCAGAACCTTCTGCGCCAGCGCTTCGGATCCGCCCAGGGCAGGCTCTTTCTCGAGCACCACCACCTGTGTGCCTCGGGAAGCGGATTCCAGGGCAGCCTCTAAACCGCGGGGACCGCCACCAATAACCACCACGTCGAACTGCAGGTAGATATGTTCGTAATGGTGTGCCGATTCGGAGAGCGGCGGAGCAGCCGGGAAGCGCTTCACAGCAGGGGAATCGAATCCACGGTAAACATTCTGGTTTTGCGCTAAAACCGACAGGCCGCTACGCGCGGGCAGGGTGCAGCTGCGCACGTTAGGCACGCCGTCCACGTTCACCATGCAGTTGGGGCAAGATCCGGTGAGACAAAGCAGACCTCGCGGACGGCCACGCTGATAGCTGTAAGTAAAAGTGCGCACCCCGGAGCGATACAAAGCCGATGCCACCGTATCCCCGGGCTCTGCAGCTACGGGATTGCCATTCCACGCAAAGAGAATCTGCTCCATTATCCCGGCTGTTCCTCATCCGTTGGCAGCAGCGTTTGATTCACCTCGTTGGTAAGCGTATTGCGGTTGGCCTTGAACCACTCACCGCAGCCGCCCCGGTGGTACCACCACTCCCACTGCACGCCGGCGACGTTCCGTTTATAAAGCGCGTAGTGGAGAAAGGCATCGTAGCCGTCCTCGGGCCCTGGTCTTTTCCGGATCTCTCCCCCGAAGCGAAACTCGTAGACGCTTCGCTCGCCGCAGTTTGGGCACCTCAACAGGAAAGACATGAGGCCTATCTTCCGAATACCCTGCGCGTGCCGGCCAGGGGAACACCACAGATGATCGAAGCCTCCATGGTCAGCGCCGCCATGTCTTCCGGTTCCAAATGATGCACGTCGGACTTGCCACAAGCTCGCGCCAGCATCTGGATCTCCAGGGTCATGGCGCGCAGCAGATTCAGCGCGCGCTCTGCTCCCTGGTCGATATCGAGCCGCTTCATCAGCTCCGGGTCCTGCGTGGTGATACCGACCGGGCAGCGCCCAGTGTGGCAATGGTGGCAATGGTAGGGCTCCGTGCCCAGGGCGCGGTAGTCGTCTACATAAAGAGGCTTGTTACAGTTCAGGGAGATCAGGGCCGCGGTGCCGATGTAGACGGCGTCGGCGCCCAGCGCCATCGCTTTCGCGGCGTCCACGCCGTCGCGGATTCCACCCGCAATAATCAGCTGCACCTCGCCATACAGCCCGCAATCCTCAAGCGCCGCGCGCGCCTCGCATACCGCAGCCAGCGTGGGGATGCCGGTGTGTTCCTGGAGGATGGCAGGCGATGCGCCGGTGCCTCCCTCCATGCCGTCCACTACCACCACGTCGGCCCCAGCTTTGGCCGCCAACTTCACGTCGTCGAAGGTGCGGCTCGCGCCCAACTTTACGAAGATGGGTACCTGCCCATCGGTCGCCTCGCGTAACTCCTCGATCTTGATCACCATGTCGTCGGGCCCGAGCATATCAGGGTGTCTGGCCGGGCTGCGCTGGTCGACTCCAACCGGCAGATCGCGCTGACGGGCGATGGTCTCGGAAATCTTGGAACCCAGCAGCAGCCCGCCGGTGCCCGGTTTCGCTCCCTGGCCAATGGTCAATTCGATCGCGCTGGCCCCGCGCAAATCGTGTACGTCGATCCCATAACGTGAGGGAAGCACTTCGTACACATAATCCTTGGCAAACTCCCGCTCCGCCGGAGACAGGCCACCATCACCGGTAGTATTCGATGTGCCCACCTTTGCCGCCGCTTTGGCCAATGCGGCCTTGGCATTATAGGAAAGCGCTCCCCAGCTCATGCCCGTAATCATGATGGGGATTTCCAACTCGAGGGGCCGCTTAGCGAAGCGTCCGCCGAGAACCGTCCGGGTAGAGCATTTCTCGCGATACCCTTCGAGGGGAATACGGGTGAGCCCACAAGGCAGGAAAGTTAGATCGTCGAAAGTTGCCCAGCGCCGTTGCCGCAGCGTTCCATAGCCGCGTATTTCGTAAATGCCGGTCTCCGCTTTGGTATGAATACCCTGCATCACCTCAGCGGTGTAGGTTCCGCTGGTTTGCAGAAGCGGGCGAAGAGCCGGATCATTCATCAAAGCGCATCCTGCCAGGTTTTCCAATTGTGCTTATCAAAGTTCCATAACTTACGCCCGGCCACGACCTTGGTAAAGTCGCGCCCAGCCGGCTTTTGCGCCCGCAGCGCAGGTGGAAAATGTTCGCCCAGTAGACGGTCCAGCATTTCCGCCTCCTCCGCCGAGAGCGGCTCAACCACGGCATCCGTTCCCAGGCCGCCAATGGTCCCTCCCACGTAGCAGGTGGTGGCGTACATCGAATCAGCAAATGCATGTCCAGTGTTGCCGCAGACAACGAGCATTCCCTTTTGGGCCATAAATCCCGCCATGTAACCACAGTCTCCGCCAACCAGCACCACTCCGCCCTTCATGGAGACACCGAGCCGAGCCGCCGCATCGCCGTAGATCACCACATGGCCCCCACGAATGGCCGCGGCCGCACCATTGCCGGCGCCTCCGTGAACCACCACATGGCCACGGCTCATCGACTCTGCCAAGCCCCAGCCTGCGCTGCCTTCCACCTGGATCTCCGCCCCATCGATCAGGCCACCGCAGTAATAGCCAACGCTGCCCGCAAAGCGCACCCGTCCCGGTTGCAGCAGCGCAACCGCCAGGTTGTGACGGGCATTCGGGTTCTCTACGCTTATCTCTGCCGGCCCGCTCTTCAGCCTGGCGCGGATCAGGGTGTTGATCTCGCGGGTAGAAAGAGTTGCGGCATCGATGGCCATCGCGGCTATCTCGACCAAACCCGCACCTCCTCCACCCGGGCTTCCTGTACTTTGTAATCTCCCGGGATCGCCGAGCGGATAGCAATCTCCTCCGTCGCGACGGCAACGAAATCGTCGGTCTCGGCGACGACGAGTGGCTTGAAGGCGTAGGGATCCTTGACCAGGCCCATCTCCGTCGCGGTCACGGCCAGACAGCAAAAAGCGCCGTCCATATCGCGCAGTACCCCGTCCAGGCCCTGGCGTAGGGTAGCCCCCCGGTTAAGCGCCTCCGCCAGGTAAACCGCCAGCACTTCGGAGTCATTTTCCGTTACAAACTCCACCCCACGCTGCTCATACTTGCGCCGTAGCTGGTGTTAGTTGGTGATGTGTCCGTTGTGTACGATGGCGAGGTCCGCTGCCCCGCGCCCCCAGAAGGGTTGGGAATGGCTGAGATCCACGATCGACTCGGTGCAAAGACGGGTGTGCCCAATGCCGTGGGTACCGGCAAAGGCGGAGATGTGATGCTTGCCCTCGAGCCGATGGGGTGTCCCCACCTCCTTCGACAGCTCCATCGCATGGCCGATGCTGAGGACCTCAATGCCCTCGCCAATGCTCTCGATGGCCCTGGTCAATTCCAGCAGGTCAACATCTCCAGCGAGCAGAAAACGTACATAAACACCGCTGGATGAGACATCCGAAGCGCCGGCCAGAGTCCCGGCGAATACCTCGATGGCTTCCCGGTTGCCGGCAATGGCCTGCGTGCTCATCTCCAACTCGTCACCGGCCTGAACGCGTACGATGTAGCTGGCCCGGTGCGATGGACCAATCAGGGCAACGCCGGCTGAATCAGGACCGCGCCGTCCCAGGGCCTCAAGCATGCTGAGCAAGGTAGCCCCTAAATTGTCGTCTATACTGGCGGTCTTTCGGAAGTAGCCCATGATTCCACACATTGTGGCGCCACCATCCTTAAGATACTTATAGTATCCATCCAGTATACCAAAGGAGGAGTATGGTACCCACGGCAACGTTGCTGCTCTATTGTGAGGACCGCAAGGGCCTGGTCGTTGCCATCGCCAACTTTATCCTCGAGCACGGGGGGAACATTCTGCATGCCGATCAGCATCAGGACGCGATACTGCGCCTGTTTTTCATGCGCATCCAATGGTCGCTGACCAGCTTCGATCTGGACCAGGAGACATTCTCTGGAGCCTTCGCCCCGCTAGCGGCGGAATACGGCATCAGTTGGCAGGTGGCGATGGGCCACAAGCGGCCTGCCGTCGCCATTTTCGTCTCCCGCTATCAGCATTGCCTGGTCGACCTGCTCTATCGCCATCAGATTGGGGAGTTGCCATGTCATCTGGCTATGATCATAAGCAATCACCAGGACGCTCGCGATCTGGCCCGTTTCTACCAGGTATCCTTCCGTCACATACCGGTCGATACGGACGGGGCCGATGCGGAAAAGCAGCAGATCGCGCTGCTCGAAGAGAACCGAGTTGAGCTCATCGTGCTCGCTCGTTACATGCAGGTTCTCTCCCCTGCATTCGTGGGTCGATATGCGCAAAAGATCATCAATGTTCATCATTCTTTTTTGCCCGCCTTCGTAGGCGCCAGGCCTTATCATGCCGCCTTTCAACGCGGAGTAAAGCTTATCGGCGCCACCAGCCATTATGTGACTCAGGTGCTCGACGAGGGGCCGATTATTGAACAGGATGTGACCCGCATCTCTCATCGAGACCGAGTCGAAGATCTGGTCGGAAAGGGTCGCGACCTGGAACGGGTTGTTCTTTCCCGCGCGGTGCGCTGGCACCTGGAACAGCGCATCCTTTGCTATGGCAACAAGACAGTCGTCTTCGACTGATACCGGAGAAGGCCAGTTCGAGCGGAACAAGCCCGCCGACGCCGGCGCTTACAGAGATGTGCTCCAAGAATGCTACTATCCCGCGCAGACGGTTGTGGGCGATGATGGTCCTTCGATGAATCAGGCATCATGCGGTCATGGGAAAAGCTGCCCGGCGCCACGTCGCCGGGCGGTACCGGCAATGTTTCTCCTGCTTTTCCTGAACATTACCCTGCGAGCCCAAAATCCTCCGCCGCAAGATGCCGGCCTACAACCCCGTCAGAAGATCGGCCTGGTGCTCGAAGGGGGCGGTGCACTCGGCCTGGCGCACATCGGTGTGCTGCAGTGGCTTTATCAGCACCATGTACCGGTGGATCTGGTCGCCGGCACCAGCATGGGGGGCCTGGTCGGCGGTATCTACGCCACAGGCCGCACTCCTGACCAGCTCCAGCAGCTCATTCAAAACGTGGATTGGGATCAGGCACTCAGCGGCCAGCTACCGTTTCGTGATCTCTCGTATCGCCGTAAAGAGGATGCGGTCGAATTTCCGACGCGTATCGAGTTTGGCCTGCGTAAGGGGATTCAGCTCCCGGAAGGATTTAATGCCGGGCAGCAGGTAAACTTCATTCTTGACCACGTAGCGCTTCCCTACTCCCAGATCAAAAACTTCAACGACCTGCCAACCCCGTTTGCCTGCGTAGCAACAGACCTGAACAACGGCAAGCAACATGTTTTTCACGATGGCTCGCTTTCCCTGGCTCTGCGCGCCACCATGTCGCTGCCCGGCATCTTTACTCCGGTACGCTCCGGCAACAACCTCTACGCTGATGGCGGCCTGCTCAATAATCTGCCGGTCGACGTTGCCCAGGGCATGGGCGCCCAACTCACGGTCGCCGTCTACCTGCGAACCGCTTCCTTCAACGCGCAACAACCGCTCTCCACCTTTTCTGTCCTGGGACAGTCATTGAGCGTGATGATTGCGGCCAACGAGCTTAAGAGCATCCAGATGGCGGATGTTCTAGTCTCCGTTCCCCTGGAGAAGTACACCGCGCTTGACTACGACAAGGCGGCAGAGATTATCCGGCTGGGGTACGAGGCAGCGGAAAGTAAAAGCGCCATCCTGGACAAACTTGCCGTCGATGATCGCGCCTGGAAGCAATACCTTGAGCGGCGCGAAGCGCGCACACGGGAAACACCGGTGCCTCAGTTCGTCGAAGTAACGGGCACTACCCCGACCCTGCAGAAAAAGATTGAGCGGAGGCTGAACATAGACGTCGGCAAGCCGGTCGATAATGTCAACCTGGAGAGCCAATTCACCAGGATCGCGGGAACCGGACGTTTTGCCACCCTGGGTTACAGCATGACGGACAAGGACGGCAAACCCGGCCTGCTGGTCACCGTTGAAGAGAAATCGTACTCGCCGCCCATTGTGCGTCCTTTGATCAACATCGACGGCACAAACTACAACGAAGTGCTCTTCAGCGCGGGTGCGCGCATTACTTTCCTCGACTTTGGCACGTTCGGCTCAGAATTGCGCAACGATGTTGTCGTAGGGTCTATCTACCGGTTAGCGTCGGAGTACTATCATCCGTTCACACCCGCCACCCGATGGTTCATCGCTCCGCAGGTCGCACTCAACACCAGTAAGTTCTACTTCTATTATGACAACCATATCGACTCGCAATACCGGAAGCGCCAGTTTGGTGGAGCGCTCGATGTTGGGTACACCTTCCGCAATGTCGCAGAGGCCCGTCTCGGCTACCAGGCGGCTTATCAACGATATTCTCCCGTGATTGGCGATACTGTCATTTATCCCGTCCAGTCAGGGCGTGTGGGAGTAACCCGTTTCCATTACGCTCTCGACCTGACAGACGATCCCGTTTTGCCCATGCGCGGCATGTCCGCAACTTTCCGCGGGGAATGGTGGGACTCGAATACCGGGACCAAAAAACCCTTTCCACTGGCAGAACTTCGAACCCATTTTCTTTTTCCCCTCACCCCGAAGTCCTCCGCCTATCTGGCCGTGTCCGGTGGCACGACGCTGGGCTACGAGAGCACAGGGATCCCGCCATTTACTTTGGGCGGCGGACTCCAGCTCTCCGCCTTTGGCGAGAACGAGCTGCTTACCAATCAGTACTATCTCTTCCAGACCGGGTACATTCGCCGCTTGGCAAAGCTGCCTCCCTTCCTGGGAGACAGCATCTCTCTCATAACCACCTACGAAGCCGGAAAGACCTTCTTTCTGTCTAACGAGCCGAGCGTACCCATGGATGGCGTGGTGGGCATCGTGGTCAAGACAGCAATCGGCCCCTTTGAAATTGCCGGAGCCGCCGGCAACGGCACCGGTCACCGGAAGATTTTCTTTCAGTTAGACAGATTCTTTTAGGTTTTACTTCGGCTGCGAAGCCAGCCACACGCAAGCTTCTCGAACCCTTGCAACCTGCACCGGGTTGACCTTTAGAAAAAACCGCTTCCCTTGCGCGCTGGGCTGAAATGCGGTTGCACCGTTTGCGGAGACGATAACGTCGCCCGGTGGGGACACATCGAAATAGCCGCGATCGGGCCGCAGATCGTAGAGCACCGTGGTCAGGTCCCAGCTGGGCCGGTCATACGGCATCTTGGCGTAAGCGCGGTATGCCTCGGCAACGGGATTGCCCTTTGGAAAATCGTGCTCGATGCTCGAAGCAGGATACAAAATCGCTGCTCCTACCTCGAAGCCACTAATGTAAATATCGGTTGGCCAGGTAGCGAAGAGTTTCCTGGCAGCCGGAATATCGGTCATGACGTTGTACTCCGGTTTGCTTTCAGCAAAGTTCCCTGCCATCACGGTGAGCAGGCGGACTTTTTTCGTTACCAGCTCCATTCCGCTAAGGCGGCTATACCGGTCGGGGCCAGACTCGATCAATCTTGCCAGGTTGGTCGAAAAGCCCACCTGGATCAGGGTGACCGCCCCATCCTGTTCACCCGCCAAAGTCTTCCGCAGCAACTGCACAGCATCGGCCACCGCGGCCTTGTTGGGGTGGCGGCCATGGAGCTCACATACTTGCCTTACATACAAGCCATCTTCCGGCGTCTTGCCGTCGAGTACGATGCCGACCGGGATGGTGCCCCGGCCATAGTACTCGTCAACCATGCGGACATACTCGGCGGCCCAGGGATTGTCTTTGCTCACGGTAACCGCGAGCAGTTTCACCTCGCCTCTGGAAGCAAACGCATGCAGCATGGCCAGCGCCAAAGCGTCGTCCACGTCATTGCCCATGTCGGTGTCGAAAATCACATGGAGGGGCGTCGCGGCCATAGCAGGAGCGGCCATCGTCACGGCGAGCAGAACCGCCAGAAAAAGCTTCATCATTGCTGTGCCTCCTTCACTGGAACCATACGGTACAGCTTCAAACGGTCCCTGTCTTCACGGTCAAATACTAAAAAGTTCGCAACCTCGTCCAGACGAAAAGCCGACAAGGAAGTAAGAATGTCCTGGTCGAGATCGTTCCAACCTACATACCACCCGGGCCGGTAGACCAGCACTTTTTGATCCAGATCCTGGCTACTGTATCCGTCATTGATCGAAGGGATGCCAACCATCAAGGCAAGTTGGTCGCCGCTCGAACCCAGCAGCAAACGATTTGAGGTAGGATCGGCATCCACGATTGCCTGGATGGATTTCGCCGCGTCGTAGAACTGATATTGGCGATGCAGCAGGAACCCAAATACCTGTACCGTATCGAACACCACAGCGACACCAAGTGCAGCTGCCAGAAGCGACGCCAGATTCAGGTTGCGGATCTTCAACTCTTGCAAGGTAACGACCAGAGCAATGATCAACGGTACCAGCATGACCAGAAAGTATCTCGGAGCATAATCATCCTGGCGGCGCAGAATGTAGATGGCGTTCCCCGCGAAAGCCATCCAGCACGCGGTAAACAGCGGGTTTCTCCAGAGCCGCCGCAACCACACCAGAGACAGCACAAGCGCGGCCAGGGCCGCCGGGTACAAAACGCGATCGATCCACATGCCGTGGCGAAATAACTGCAGCAGCAAGGAGCCGGTGCGTCCTATCTCTAGGTCTGCCAGCGCATTGATGTCGAAGAAATAATGAAAGTCATCGGCGTATCTGGATCTTAAGACGATGAGCAGGTAGATGCCCAATAAAGCTCCGGCCATGGCGGCCACGGGCAGAGCCGCTCGCCGACTTTTCTTCCACAGCAACCAGAAGACTGCAGGCAGCAGGACCAGCCCCGTGGTCTTGGTGAGCACCAGGACAGGGATACCGATGCCCAGTGCAAGCAAGGGCCAAAATCGTCCTCGGCCGGCGTAGGAAGCGACCCACATCAGCAGGGTCCACTCAAAAACAATCATGGTGTCCAGCGTTGCTAACCTGCTAAATGCGAACGCGAACGAGCTTGCCGCCAACAGCAGCGCAGCCAGCGCCGCGAGCGTTCGTG
>Ga0302325_10015082_pt1 | contig 16434 bp, 15 predicted proteins | sample Palsa_T0_2_FD_201948 | JGI IMG/M metagenome (GOLD analysis project Ga0302325, IMG submission 201948) | Peat permafrost microbial communities from Stordalen Mire near Abisko, Sweden - Palsa_T0_2 | ecosystem: Environmental > Terrestrial > Soil > Palsa > Peat permafrost | place: Sweden: Abisko... | reverse complement strand
TGCCGCTGAAGCCCACGCCGCCGCCGTTCCGTAACCACGGCAACTACGTCGTCAGCGTCAGCGAGCTCTCGCGCTGGCTGGCCAACAAGGCCGAGGAGGCGGGAGCGTACGTCCTGACCGAGACCAGTGCTCAGCAGCTGCTCGTGGCTGACGGAGTCGTCAAAGGCGTGCGCTCAGGGGACAAGGGTCGCGGCAAGGAGGGCGAGGAGCTGCGCAACTTCGAGCCCGGTTCCGACGTGACCGCGCAGGCCACCGTGCTCGCGGAAGGAACCTGGGGCCACCTCGCGGGGGCCGCGATCCGGGAGTTCGGACTTGCGCAGCGGCGTGAGCCCCAGGTGTGGGCGCTCGGCGTCAAAGAGGTCTGGGAGGTGGCCAAGCCGCTGGATCGGATCGTCCACACGCTCGGCTGGCCGCTGCGCTACCGCGCCAAGTGGCACGAGTTCGGCGGCTCGTGGATCTACCCGATGGGTCAGGACAAGGTCTCGATCGGCTTCGTCGTCGGGCTCGACTACACCGATGCGACGGTCTCCGCCCACGACCTGCTGCAGGAGTTCAAGACCTCCAAGCTCGTCCGCACGATCCTCGAGGGCGGTAAGCGCGTCGCCTGGGGCGCGAAGGCGATTCCCGAGGGCGGCTACTGGGCGATGCCCAAGTCCTCGGCGCCCGGGATGGTGATCTGCGGCGACAGCGCCGGGATGGTGAATGTCCCGATCCTCAAGGGCATCCATTACGCGATCCACTCCGGAATCCTCGCCGCCGAGACGATCTTCGAGCAGCTGAAGACGCGCTCGACCGACTTCTCCGCCTATAGCCAGCGCGTCGAGGAATCCGTGATCGGCAAGGAGCTCTACGAGACGCGCAACATGAAGCAGCCGTTCAGCAAGGGCTTCTTCGTCGGCGGCGCGATCGCCAACGCGATGGTGGTCACCAAGGGTCGCTTCCCCGGTGGACGCTGGGAGAACCACCGCGACGCCGACGCGCCGGTCCATGTCGGAGACCGGCAGGAGTCCTATCCCAAGCCGGACGGCAAGTACACCTTCGACAAGCTCTCGTCGGTCTACGTGTCCGGCAACACGACGCGGGACGATGCTCCGAACCACATCCGGGTGCGCAAGCACGTCCCTCGCGAGATCGCCGAGACGTGGCGTTGGATGTGTCCGGCCGGGGTCTACGAGCTGCCCGATGACGCCCCCGCATCAGGCCCCGTCGACGTGATTGTCAACTACACCAACTGTGTGCAATGCGGCGCGATCACAGCCAAGGGGGGTCGGTTGACGCCACCCGAGGGTGGCGATGGGCCGCTGTACACGATCACCTGAGGCGGGCGGGATCGGAGCCGCTGCACGCTGACGGCGGCAACTTCCGGTGCCGGCAGTTGTTATGCAGGTCATGAAGGTCCTTGCCATCGCCGGCGTGCTCGCGCTATGGGTCTGTATGCCCGCCGTCGCGGCGGCGGACCCCCCGCGCGCCGCGCTGCGAGATTTTGTCTGCCAGCAGGCGCTCGATCCACCCGCGCGAGCCGTCTCGGTGCAGGCGGTGATGCGGCCGCTGCCGGGCACTGAGAAGCTGGCCGTGCGGTTCCAGCTGCTGATCACGCGGAAGCTCCCAGCCCCGGTCGCGCTTGTCCGCGCCGGGGACCTCGACACCTGGATCTCGCCCCAGGACCCGACGCTGGGCCCGCAGCCGGGGGACATCTGGAGGCGGAGCAAACCGGTGGCCAACCTGGTCGCGCCGGCCACCTACCGCTTCCGGGTCACGTTCCGCTGGACCGGGTCCGATGGACGCCTGCTCGGCACCGCGGTGCGCCTCAGCCCGAGCTGCATCCAGCACGAACGACGGCCCGACCTGCTCGTTCAGTCGATCACGGTGCGCTCGATCTTCGGGCGGCCGAGCGTCGAGGACTACATCGCGCTGATCCGCAACGCGGGCGCCACCGCGGCCGGGTCCTTCGGGGTGCTGTTTGCCCCCGGAGACGACTCGCCGCCGCAGACCGTCATGGTGGCGCGGCTGAAGCCGGGCGCGTCGCTGCGGGAGACGTTCGTCGGGCCGCTGTGTACCGCCAGTACTGCGCCGACGATCACCGTCGACCCGACCGATCAGATCGACGACTCCAACCGGTCAAACAACTCGCTCCTCGCCATCTGCCCGACGTAGTGCTCGCCGTGGCACAGACGGCCCCATTTGAGCGGCCCTCGGCGGAGACCACTGAGGTCTGCCGGCCCTGGAGGCGCGGTGCAACGTGGCCGGTTGGAGGCCCGTCGGCCCTCGCTACACTAGGTAAAGCCATGAAAACAGATATCCATCCCGATTACGTCGAGGCCCACGTCCGCTGTACGTGCGGCAACGAGTTCATCACTCGCTCGACCCAAGGCGAGATTCACGTTGAGATCTGTTCTGCGTGTCACCCGTTCTACACCGGTCGGCAGAAGCTGGTCGATACGGGCGGGCGCGTCGAGCGCTTCCAGCGTCGGGTCGCCAAGGGTCGGCGCAGCGCCCGAGCGCTCGCGGGTCCGTAGCCTGAGGCCTTGGGGGCCACGGTTTGAGTGATCAAGCCGGTCGCCTGACCGCCACGCGCGACGCCCCGCTCGGCGGCCAGGCTGTCCTGGAGGGCGTGATGATGCGCGGCGTTTCCACCTGGGCCGTCGCGGTGCGCAAGCCCGCAGCGGAGGTCGTGGACGCCGTGGAACCGGCCCCAGGAGTCGTCGCGGTCGATGTGCGCGCGCCCGAGACCCAAGGTGGTGATGCCGCGCTCGGGGCGATCGAGGTGAGCTCGTTTCCGCTCGTCGCGTGGTCCAAGCGACGGCGTCTGTACCGCTTGCCGGTGATCCGAGGGGTCGTGGCGCTGGCCGAATCGCTCGGCATCGGCTTACGTGCGCTCGGGATCTCGGCCAACGCTCAGCTTCCCGAAGCCGAGCAGGAGATCTCCAGCGGGGTGTGGGCGGGGACCGTCGTGTTGGCGGTCGTGTTTGCGATCGGGCTGTTCTTTGTCCTCCCGGTCGGGCTGACGAGCCTGATCAAGCGCCAGCTCGGCTCCTCGGTCCTGTTCTGGGCGGTCGAGGGCGTCCTGCGCACCTCCATCTTCCTCGGTTACCTGCTGCTCCTCTCGCGCCTGCGGGACCTGCGGCGGGTGTTCGAGTACCACGGGGCTGAGCACAAGGTGATCTCGTGCTTCGAGGCCGAGGATGCGTTGACGCCGGAGCGGGCACGGCTGTACTCCAGGCTTCATCCCCGCTGTGGCACGAGCTTCCTCCTGATTGTCATGATCATGGCGATCTTCGTGTTCGCGCCGATCGGGCTGCCGTCATGGTGGATCCTGGTGGCCACGCGGATCCTGGGCGTGCCGCTGATCGCCGGGCTGTCGTTCGAGGTGATCAAATGGGCTGGGCGCAACCGCAGCCGGCGCTGGGTCCAGCTGATCATGTCCCCCGGCCTTCAGCTCCAGAAGCTGACTACCCGGGAACCGGATCTGGACCAGCTCGCGGTCTCCATCGCCGCGCTGAAAGCGGTGCTCGCGGTCGAGACACCCGGCGAGGCATCGGCCGCGGACATGATCGGCGTCGAAGTCGTCGCGTAACCCGTCGACTTTTGGTTTCGGCGCCGATCGGGTAGGAGGGACTGGCGGAACGAGTCCGTGGCAGTGACCGGGTCACTACCGTCGGCTCATGAATCAGTTCACACTCGAACGCGAGGAGCACGCATGTCTGATGGCGGCGGAACCGTCGACAAAGGCAAGGGCCGGGTCAAGGAAGCGGTTGGAGACCTGACCGGCGACCAGAGCCTCAAGAACGAAGGCAAGGTTGATCGCGCCACCGGTTCGATCAAGGAGAAGGTTGGCGACGCGGCCGACAAGGTCAAGGACGCGGTCAACCCGAAGCACTAACGGCGGGTTACGCAGTCCGCGGGGAGCGACAATGGTTGCTCCCCGCGTCGTGTGGCGAGTCCCTCATCCCCCAGTCCGGCTCCTACACTCGCCTACATGATTGATGATCTCGCGGGCCAGATCGAGGCCCGGTTTGCCGAACTCGAGCGCGAGCTGTCCGACCCGGAAGTCATCGCGGACCGGACCCGGTTCACCGCCGCAAGCCGCGCCTACAGTGAACTTGAACCGGCCGCCCGTCTGGCGGCCGAATACCAGGGTGCCTCCGACGATCTGGAGACGGCCACCGAACTGCTGGCCGAGAACGGCGACGATCCTGAACTGCGGGCTCTGCTCGAGACCTCGCGGGAGCGCATGCAAGCGCTGGAGGAGGCGATCCGGCTCGCCATGGTCGAGCGTGACCCCAACGACGACAAGAACGTGATCGTCGAAATCCGACCGGGGGCGGGGGGAGACGAGGCAGCGCTGTGGGCCGGTGACCTGTATCGGATGCTGACGCGATACGCCGAGCGCCGCGGATTCACGGTCGAGTTGTTGTCGATCGGGGACGGGACGTACACGTTCGCCGTCAAGGGTGACGGGGCGTACTCGGTGTTCAAATTCGAGGGCGGCACCCATCGGGTCCAGCGCGTCCCGGAGACCGAGTCCCAAGGACGTGTCCATACCTCCACCGCCACCGTCGCGGTCCTGCCGGAGGCCGAGGATGTCGAGGTCCAGGTCGACGACAACGACCTTCAGATCGACGTCTACCGGAGCTCCGGCCCGGGCGGGCAGTCGGTCAACACGACCGACTCCGCCGTGCGCATCACGCACCGGCCGACCGGCATCGTCGTCTCGATGCAGGATGAGAAATCCCAATTGCAAAACCGCGAGCGCGCGATGCGGGTCCTGCGCGCACGGCTCTACGACCGCGCGCTCGCGCAGCAGCGCGCCACGATCGACGCCAGCCGGCTGGCCCAGGTCGGAACCGGCGAACGGTCGGGGAAGATCCGCACCTACAACTACGGCGAGAGGCGGGTCAAGGATCACCGCATCAATCTGCTGGTGCACAACCTCGACGCGATCCTGTTCGGCGAGCTCGACGAGCTCACGGCGGCGCTCCAGGACGATGAGAAGCGCCGGCGCCTCGAGGAGCGGACCGTTGGCTGAGACGCTCGCGGCGGGGCGGCGCGACGGCGAGCAGCGCTGGCCCCTGGGGACGCGGGCGGTTGCCTGAGACTGTCCTCCCGGCTGGTCTGTCGGTCGGCGCGGCGCTGTCGCGGGGGCGGGCCGCGCTCCAGGCCGCGGGCTGCGACACGCCGCGACTTGACGCCGAGCTACTGGCCGCGGCGGCCCTCGGGCTCAGCCGGGAGCGGCTGCTGCTCGACCGCGATTGCGGGCTCGATCAAGGTGCCCTCGATCGCTTTGCGGCCCTGCTCGTCCGACGCGCGGCGCGTGAGCCGGTCGCCTACATCCTCGGGCGCAAGGCGTTCCGACACATTTCGCTGGCGGTCGATCGGCGGGTCCTCATTCCTCGCCCCGAGACCGAGCTGCTCGTGGAGGTCGGCCTGACGCTGGGCGCGGGCGCGGCCGTCGTCGACGTGGGCACCGGGAGCGGCGCCGTCGCCCTGGCGCTGAAGGATGAGCGCTCCGACCTGTCCGTATCCGGGACCGAGCTGAGCGCGGACGCCCTCGCCGTTGCACGTTCGAATGCGCTCCGGTTGGGGCTGGACGTGCGCCTGGTGCAGGCCGACCTCTTGGACCGCGGGCACTATGACGCGGTACTGGCAAATCTGCCCTATGTCCCCGACGGATCGGTGCTTGCGCCGGAGATCGCCGGATACGAGCCGGTGGGGGCGCTGTTCGCCGGTGCCGACGGGCTGGATGCCATTCGTCGGCTGGTGTCGATGCTCGGCTGGTGCTCTGACGCTGGCCCAGGCGTCGCGGTGACCGCCCGCCGGGTCTCTGTGCTCGCGCTCGAGGTCGGCTCCGATCAGGCCGCCGCCGTCGCGTCGCTTATGCTCGACAGCGCGTTTGCGTCGGTCGAGATCCTCTGCGACCTCGCGGGCCACGAGCGGGTGGTGGTCGGGCGCCGGTGAGCGAGTCAGCGTCGGCGGCCTTCGAGTGCTGCGTGGAGGGCGGCGGGTTGGTCGTGTTTCCGGCCGATACCGTCTATGGGCTCGCGTGCGACGCCGAGAACCAAATCGCGGTGCAGCGGCTGTACCAGCTCAAGCGGCGAGCGATGGAGAAGCCCTCGGCGGTCATGTTCTTCGCGCTCGAGCGGGCGCTGACAGCTTTGCCCGAACTGGGGCCGCGGACCCGATCGGCGCTGAGCAGGATGCTTCCGGGCCGCGTGAGCGTGCTGCTGCCCAACCCGCAGCGACGCTTCCCGCTCGCGTCCGCCACGGACCCGGGAACGCTCGGCCTGCGGGTTCCCTCAGTCGACCTGCTGGCGGGCGTTCGCTGGCCGGTGCTCCAGTCGAGTGCCAATTGCGCCGGCGGCCCTGACCCGCGGCGGCTCGAGGATGTGCCCCAGCTGATCCGTGCCGGCGCCGATCTCGTGCTCGACGGCGGCGAGCTGCCCGGGACACCATCGACGGTGGTCGATCTGAGGCAGTTCGAGGACGCCGGCAGCTGGACGGTGATCCGCCCGGGGGCGGTGGGGGAGCGAGAGCTCGACGAGGCTCTCGGCTGGCAGTACCACTTCGATCCGACGACCTATACGGAGATGATCCGAACCGACGTGCCTGCCTACGACCGCTTCCAGGACGAGCTGGCGGCGGCCAGCGGAGCGGGCGCCGTGCGCGTGTTGGAGCTCGGCACCGGAACCGGCGAGACGGCGCGTCGTCTCCTGGAGCGCCACCCGGCGGCTCGATTGGTGGGGATCGACGTGAGCGAGACGATGCTGGCCGTCGCGCGCGCGGCGCTGCCGGCCGACCGCGTCGAGCTCCGCGTCGCGCGCCTCCAGGACCAGCTGCCCGAGGGCCCGTTCGACCTCGTCGCCAGCGCGCTCTGCGTGCATCATCTGGAAGGTCCGGAGAAGCAGGATCTGTTCGCTCGGGTGCGGGCGGCGCTCGCACCAGGCGGACGCCTCGTGCTGGCCGATGTCGTCATCCCGATTGACCCTGCCGACGCGATCACCCCCCTGACGCCGGGCTATGACCAGCCGAGCTCGGTGGCGGACCAGCTCAGGTGGCTGGCGGAGTGCGGATTCGACGTCGGCGTCGCGTGGTCGCACGCTGATCTGGCGGTGCTCGTCGCCGATCTCGGTCGGGCGTGACGAACGCCGCGCGACGGTACTCGGGGTGCTGAGCCGGCAGAAGGCCGGGCCAGCCTACGCCGTTGCTATTGTCGGCCTCCCGTGAGTGTCGACCTGCCACCCGATTTCTTCAACCGCCCGCTCGCCGAGGTCGATCCCGAGATCGCCGACGTTCTGGCGCTCGAGCTTGACCGCCAGCAGCGGACGCTCGAGATGATCGCCTCGGAGAACTTTGCCCCGCTCGCGGTGCTCGAATGCCAGGGTTCGGTGCTGACGAATAAGTACGCCGAGGGCTACCCCGGCAAGCGCTACTACGGGGGTTGTGAGTACGTCGATATCGGTGAGCAGCTCGCGATCGACCGCGCCCGTTCGCTGTTCGGCGCCGAGCACGCGAACGTCCAGCCTCACTCCGGCGCACAGGCCAACGCCGCCGTCTACCACGCGCTGCTGACGCCGGGGGACACGCTGATGGGGCTCGAGCTGGCGCATGGTGGCCATCTCACCCACGGGATGAAGCTCAATGTCTCCGGTCGGCTCTACGAGGTGGCCGCGTACCACGTCGACCGTCACACGAGTCTGATTGACATGGACGAAGTCGAGCAGATCGCCTTCGAGCGGCGACCGAAGATGATCATCGCCGGCTGGTCGGCCTATCCGCGCGTCTTGGACTTTGAGCGTTTCCGCGCGATCGCCGATGCCGTGGGCGCCTATCTGATGGTCGACATGGCCCATTTCGCGGGGCTGGTTGCCGCCGGTCTGCATCCGAGCCCGGTGCCGTTCGCGGACGTCGTCACGACGACGATCCACAAGACCATCGGGGGCGGCCGTGGCGGCATGATCCTCTGCACCGAGGAGCTGTCGAAGAAGATCAACTCCGCTGTCTTTCCGGGTCAGCAGGGCGGACCGCTCGAACACATCATTGCCGGCAAGGCGGTGGCACTGCGCATCGCCGCGAGCGAGGCGTTCCGGGAGCGACAGGAGCGCACGCTGGCCGGCGCTCGGCTGGTCGCTGACGAGCTCCTGGGCGCCGGCGGCGGGATCAGCGTGCTGAGCGGCGGCACCGACGTCCATCTCGTGCTGTGCGATCTCAGGGAGTCCGACCTCGACGGTCAGCAGGCCGAGGACCGCCTCGCCTCCGTCGGGATCACCGTGAACCGCAACGCGGTCCCCTTCGATCCACGGCCACCAGCGGTGTCCTCCGGCTTGCGCATCGGCACCCCAGCGCTCGCGACCCGGGGACTGCAGGCCGAAGACTTCGTCGAGGTCGGCAAGATCATCAGTACGGCGCTCAACCCCGGAGCGAGCTTCGACGCGCAGCGCGCCGAACTGGCCGAGCGCGCGGCCGCGATCGCCGAGCGCTACCCGCTCTACGCCGGTCTCGGCGCGACGGCCGTCGTCTGACTCCGAGCCTTGGGGCCGGCGATGCCGTTGGCCTTGGGGCCGGCGAGGCCGTGGGCCGGCGAGGCCGTGGGCCGTGGGCCGGCGAGGCCGTCGGCTTGCGCGCTTCGTGCCAAATCTGTGTCGGGACTGTCGACATTCGGCCACATTGGACGCCGGCGGGCGCGTGCCGCCCCAATACTGGGCGAATGGGAGCTCGACCCAAACCTGAATCTCCTGACAAATCGGCCGGTGTTCCCGCGATTTGGCGCGTCGTTCACGCCCAGCATGTACACGGTGACAAATCGGTCTCGACCGTTGCGATTCGTCACGTGTTACAGGTCACGGGGTCGGGGGATCGCGCAGTCGGGCTGGTCGCGGACGCCCAACGTGGCGTCGTACACCGTGTGCAGCTGCTGGCGGCCGGCCTGGGCCGCGGGGCAATCGAACATCGGCTCGCCAAAGGCTCGCTGTACCCGATCCATCCCGGCGTGTACGCGATCGGCCATGCGGTACTTCAGCCACTCGGGCCCGAATTGGCGGCACTCCTGTACGTCGGGTCCGACTCCCTCGTCAGCCATCGTTCCGCTGGGAGCCTGTGGGGCTTGACGAAGCCGGCAGCGGACGGGGTGCATGTCACCGTTATCGGCCGACATGTCGGCAGTCGGCCCGGATTGCGCGTGTACCGGGTGGGCCGTCTTGACCCGCGAGATGTCTGTGTCCGGTGGGGCATCCCGGTTACCGCGCCGGCGCGGACGATCATCGACCTAGCCGCGCACGCGCCAGATGCTGAGTTTGAGCGGGCGTTGGCAGAGGCGTACGGGCTGCGACTCCTGACCGATCGAGCCCTGTCGGAGGCAATAGAGCGAGCCCCTGGGCGCAACGGAACGGCCAGACTCCGGGGGGCACTGAGCGATGAGCGTGCACACGCATTGACGCGCTCTGACGCGGAGCGGCTATTTCTTCGGCTGATCGCAGAGGCCCAACTTCGGCGCCCGGCGACGAATGTTCGACTCGAGGGCTACGAGGTCGACTTCCTGTGGCCCCTGGAAAAGCTCGTGGTCGAGGTCGACGGCCATGGCTTCCATGGGCACCGCGCCGCCTTTGAACGTGACCGCAAGCGGGATCAGCGACTGGTGGCGGCCGGATACCGAGTGATCCGCGTGACCTGGGGCCAGCTGGTCGGAGAGCCGCTCGCGCTGATCGCGCGAATCGCGCAGGCGCTGACGGCCGGCGCACCGGCGTGAGAGCCCGGCGTGAGAGCCCGGCGTGAGAGCCCGGCGTGAGAGCCCGGCGTGAGAGCCCCGGCGTGAGAGCCCCGGCGTGAGAGCCCCGGCGTGAGAGCCCCGGCGCGGGCCGTCCGCCCGCCCCGAGGCGGTAATCGCCAAACAATCTGCGAGGGCTGGCATTCTTGTTGAGCATGCGGTATTGGGACGCCGTGTTCGCATTCGTGGTGGCGATGATCGTCGCCGCGGTGCTGACCCCGCTGGCAGCTTCGATTGCGCGACGCGTGGGCGCCGTTGACCGGCCGACGGAGCGGGGGCTGGGGCAGGGGGAAACGCCGCTGCTCGGCGGTTTGGCGATCCTCGCTGCCGTCCTGGTGGCAGCGGCGATCTGGATGCCTGAGACGATCAGACTGGCCCGGGACGTGGGCGCTCGGCCGGGATCCGGTGGGACGGTCAATACCTGGGTGCTGCTCGCCGGTGCTTGCCTGATCGCGCTGGTCGGCGCGATCGACGACGCGCGCGATCTGCGTCCGCATTGGAAGCTGCTGGGCCAGATCGCAGCGGCTGTGATCGCGGTCAAGGCGGGCGCGGTCGTCACCGATGTGACGCTCCCGTTCGTCGGTGCGCTTCAGTTCCCCCACGGTGGGGGCGTGCTGACCGTGATCTGGCTCGTGGGGATGATGAACGTGGTCAACTTCTCAGACGGCGTCGACGGGCTGGCGGCCGGTGTCTGCACGATCGACGGGATCGCGTTCGCGATCATCGCGTTCGACCTGCAGGTCAGCGCCGCGGCCGTGCTCGCCGCGATCACGGCCGGGGCCGCGCTCGGCTTCCTGTTTCACAACTTCCATCCGGCCTCGGTGTTCATGGGAGACTCTGGCGCCAACCTGCTCGGCTACCTGCTGGGAGTGGTGGCGGTGGTGGGCTCGTTGAAGACCAACGTCGTGGTCGCGTTGGTCGTGCCGCTGGTCATCCTCGCGGTTCCGTTCCTCGATACCGGATTCGTGATCGCCAAGCGCCTCAAATACCGACGCAAGCCATGGTCCGCCGACGCCAATCACTTCCATCACCGGATGGCGCGGATCGGGTTCTCGCAACGCAAGACGGTCGCGTACCTGTATGCGTGGACGCTGCTGCTGGCCGGCCTCGCCGTGGCCCTGCGGCTGGTCCCCTATCACGCCCACAACCAGTACCACCTCGGCTGGGTCGTGGTGATGGTGGTGGTGTGCCTAGCGGCGCTCGCGGCGAGCGTGTATCTCATCTACCTGTTGGAGATCTTCAAGTTCAGGGGCCAGCGGGCGCAGGAGCTGCGGACCGTCGACCCGGCGACGAGCGAGCACGAGATCGACGAACGCGTGAAGCGCGACATCGAGACAGGTGAGTTCGAGACGGTGCGATAGTCCGTCCGATGGAGAAAGCGAATTTGGATCAGCTCGAATCGTTCATCACTGCGGACGGGTCGTCGATCCGCGAGCTGGCCGGGCCGGCGTGGACCAGGGCTCGCAACCAGAGTCTGGCCGAGGCGACGGTCCCGGCCGGTGGCGAGACGGCCGAGCACTACCACCCGCGCGCGGAGGAGCTCTATTACTTCGTGTCTGGCGCGGGGCGGATGCGGCTCGACGACGATGCAGCCGACGTGAGCCCCGGGGACTGCGTGGTGATCGCACCCGGGTCGGTGCACAAGCTGTGGAATCCCGGGCCCGGCGAGCTTGTGTTGCTCTGCTGCTGTTCACCCGCGTATTCCGACGACGACACTGTGATGACCGGAAGGTAGCGGGCTCCTGAGCGGCCTGTCTGCAGGCGACCGTGCTGCGCTCGCGGGGGTCGCAATGGTGACCGCCCTCGCCGGCTTGACGCACTACGTCAGCGGCGTCCCGGACCTGGTGGCGTTCCTCGTCGCGACGGTCGCGCTGGCCGGAGGAGCGTGGATGCTGTCCTTTGCCACCGAGCAGGTCGGCGAGCGCCTCGGGCCGGCGGTCACCGGATTCATGCATTCGAGCCTCGGCAACCTGCCCGAGTTCTTCGTTGTTCTGTTCGCGTTGCGTGCGGGCGAGCGCATCGTGGCCGAGACCGCGATTCTGGGCTCGATCCTCGTCAATGCGTTACTCGTCCTCGGGCTGGTGATCATCGTCGGCGCGCATCGAGAAGGCGATGGGGTGATGCGCTTCGGCCGCCGGCTGCCCACCGACACCGCGACGCTGCTGCTGGTGTCGTCGTTCATCATCGTGCTGGTGGGACTGGCGGATTCATCCCGGGACCCCGCTAGCCACCACATCGAAACGATCTCGATCATCGGCGCGGTGGCAATCTTGATTGTCTACGCGACCTGGCTGCGCCAGTATCTGCGCTCCGACACGGGTGCCGAGCGCAGCCGCCAGCCGCCCCGGCTCTCGCTGCGAACGAGCATCACGCTGCTTGTGGTGGCAGGCGGGGCGTCGGCGTTGGTCTCCGACTGGTTCGTCGACGCGCTGCAGCCGGCGATCCATACGCTGCACATCTCCGAGGCCTTCGCGGGACTGGTGATCGTCGCCGTCGCCGGCAACGCGGTCGAGAACCTGTCGGGCGTCGCGTTGGCCTGGAAACGCCGCCCAGAACTGGCGATCTCGGTGGTCAAGAACTCGGTCGCGCAAATCGCCTCGTTCCTGTATCCACTGCTCGTGCTCGTCTCGCTGCTCACCTCGACCACGCTGACCTTTGCCCTCGCCCCGATCTACATCGGCGCGCTGCTCGGCACCTCGGTGATCGTGTGGCAGATCACCGGGGACGGGGAGGCAACGGTGTTCGAGGGAGCAGCCTTGATCGCCGCGTTTGTGATCCTCGCCACGGTAGCCTGGTTCGAGACGTAGTCCGCGGATTGGCGCCGACCGATGCCAGTGCGCACGGCGGCTACCGCTGCAGCCGGGTACCGACAGTCTTCGTCCGCTGAGCAGGCCCGTGGCGGGCCCGGCTCGCGCATGGCGGTCCCTGCGTGGCGGGCCCGCCAAGAGCGGGCAAAAAGGGCAGGAACATGATATCTTACGTTTACGTAAGAATCACGTTCGTCAGAGAGGACGGTGATGGCTGTGCCAGCGCTCCAGGCAACTCCTTCGCAGCCCGCGATCCGCGCCCGCCGGATCGGTGTCCGCGCCGACCACTCCTCCTACAAGTGGTGGGCGCTCTCGTGCACGAGCCTCGGGATGCTGCTGGCGACGATCAATTCGGGCACGCTGATCATCGCGCTGCCAGATCTCGAGCGCAGCCTGCATACGAGCCTGCTGGAGCTCGTGTGGGTCATCCTCGTCTACATGATCGCCTCGACCGTGCTCGTGCTGAGCGCGGGACGGCTCTCCGATCAATACGGTCGCAAGCGAGCCTACATCTGCGGTTTCATCGTGTTTGCGTTGGCATCGCTCGGGGCCGGTTTCGCCGCCAATGGCACGCAGCTGATCCTGTGGCGGATCCTGCAGGGGATCGGCGGCGCGTTCCTATTTGCCAACGCCGCGGCAATCGTGACCGACGCGTTCCCGCGCGAGCAACTCGGCGTCGCGATGGGCACCAACACAATGGTGGCGGCGATTGGGCTCGTGATCGGGCCTGTGCTTGGCGGCGCGCTGGTCGCGATCAACTGGCCGTGGGTGTTCTGGTTCAACGTGCCGCTCGCCCTCGCCGGCAGCTTGTGGGCCGCGGTGGTGCTGCACGAGCAGGGCGGGCGCTCTGAGGACCGCCGGTTCGACTTCCTCGGCACGATCACGTTCTTGATCGGGCTCACAGGCCTGGTGTTCGGGATCTCCAAGGGCGGCATCTCCGGCTGGGACTCGCCGATGGTGATCGGCGCGCTGATCCTCGCGGCCGTCTTTCTGCCGACCTTCGTCGTGGTCGAGCGTCACCACAAGGCTCCGATGCTCGATCTCAGCATCTTCAACAACCGGCTGTTCTCGACCTCGGCCGCGGGGGCGTTCATCAACGGCCTGGCACGGTTCGCGTTGATGTTCCTGTTCGTCTTCTACTTCCAAGGCGTCCAGGGCGACTCCCCGATCCTGGCCGGCATCAAGCTGGCTCCGCTGGCGATCGGGATGCTCATTTCGTCTCCGCTTGCCGGCCTCTGGGCCGATCGCCGGGGATCGCGGATGCTCGCGGTGATGGGGATGCTCGTGACCGCCGCCGGGCTGGCGCTGATGACCACGCTCGATCGAGATACGAGCTATCTGGCCAGCGGGGTGTACATGTTCATCGTCGGGATCGGCTCTGGGATGTTCAACTCGCCCAACACGGCCGCGATGATGGGCTCCGTGTCGGCGGGCCGGCGCGGGATCGCCGCCGGTGCCCGCGTGCTGGTACAGAACACCGGGGCCGTGATCTCGATCGCGTTCGTGCTCGCCGTCGTCACGTCCTCGGTGCCGAAGAACGTCCTGTTCTCGGTCTTCTCGGGGCTCGCGAACCACATCTCCACCGCGGAGCTGTCTCCCTTCATCGCCAACATGCACACGGCGCTGTGGTGCCTGTCTGCGGTCTCGCTGCTCGGAGCGTTTGTCGCGGCAGCACGCCCAAAGGGCGTTGATTCAGCCTCGGCACAGCAGGAGCTGTCAGCCTCCGCGCCGGAGGATGTCTCAGCCTCCAAGCCCAAGAATGGCTCAGCCGCCGCGTCGGAGGAACGACAGGTCGTGCTCTCGTGAGCACCACCGCCGAGCGGACGCTGCGGATCGGCGAGCTCGCCGAGCTGACCGGGACAACCCCCCGCACAATTCGCTACTACGAGGAGATCGGGCTGCTCGGGGGCACCGCCCCGCGGACCCAGGGCAAGCACCGCTGCTATACCGAGACCGACGTTGAGCGCGTCCGCGAGATCGTCCGCCTGCGTGACCTGCTTGGGCTCTCGCTCGAGCAGCTCTCGCAGCTGCTGGAGGCCGAGACAGCCCGCGCGGAGCTGCGGCGCGAGTACCAGCAGGCTGAGGCTCCCGCCGTTCGTCGGCGGATCCTCGAGGAGGCGCTCGGCCATCTCGCGACGCAGCTCGAGCTGGTCGAGCAACGCCGGCGCGAGCTCGAGCAGCTCGAGGCGGAACTGGTGGACAAGCGTCACGCCATCCACGAGCGGTTGCGCGAATTGGAGTGATGGGCCTCGGCGAGTGTCGCACCGAAGCCTGAGCGTGATCACTCGGGGCCGGGGTCGCGCGTGACCAACAGTCGTCAGCGTCCATCTGCCAGCGATGCAGCCGGCGCCGGAGCGTTGCTGATCTCGGTGAACCTCGTCTGCGCGGGAGCGGGCGCCGGCCTCGGAGCGCTCGTCGGAGCGCTCGTGCCGCTGCTCCTGGTGGGGTTCTTTGTCGGCTTCTTTCTGGGGATCTTCGTTGTCATCAAGCGCTTCCAGGATCTGTGAGCCCGCGGTGACGAGCGTGACTGCTGAGGCCGGCTCGGATGGCCCGGCATGTTTCGGGCATCAGCTATAGGATTGTCTGCTCGCGTCGAACTGCCACCGATTCAACGAGTTTTGACTTATCTCCAATACTGCACCGACGACCACGACCCAGGTTGCGCCTGTCCACGCAGGGGCGCTCCCCGACCCGACCGCTGTCCCGCGGGTGGGCAACGTCCGGGGAGCCTCCATTGGCGGTAGGCGTCGGCACGGCCCCCGAACAGCGGTCTATGGCGGTTCTGCGGTACCTGGATGTCGTGGTTGTGGCCATCGTGGCGGTTCCCGCGATCGCGCTCGGGGCGCCCGCGCTCGGTTACCTGGTGGGAGCAGCGGGCTGGATCTTGCAGCGCATCATCGCGGCAACCGATAGGCGCTGGATACGGAAGTTGGATGGGCGCACCCAGCTTGGCGTCAACCTGTTCGAGGCGTTCGGCCGCATCTGGCTGTTGGCCGCCGCGATCGTGATCGCGGGAGTGGTGACCCGTGCGGACGGACTGACCGCCGCGCTGGTCATCTTTGGCGCCTACTCGGTGGCCTTCGTGATCAGGGTGATCTCCGGACCACCATCGGGGGCGCGCCCCCGATGAGCCGGCTGCGAGGGCTGAGTGACGGGCGAAAGATCACGTACGGGGTCGCGCTGGTGTTCGTGCTGGGTCTGATCCTGTTCGCGGTTCTGTTCGGCGTGAAGGGCCACAAGAACAACTCGTACAAGCCACAGGACGAGTTTCACCTCCTGACGTGGTTCAAGATCGGACCGATCCCGATCAACAAGGGCGTCCTTTACCTGGTGATCGCGGGGGCACTGACCATCGGAACCATGGTGTGGGCTTCCAAGCGCCTGCAGATGCGGCCCAACCGCGTGCAGACCGCGGTCGAGTGGGCGTACACCCTGTGCCTGGGCCTGACGCGCGACAACATGGACGAGAAGATGGGCAAGAAGTACTTCCCGCTCATCTGCACGCTGTTCCTCTTCATCCTGTTTTCCAACCTGATCGGCTACATCCCGCTGCCGGTCAACTCCGGAGCGAACTTCCACCTGTTCGGCATAACGATCCCCTCATTCCAGATTTTCGCTGCGACCACCAACGTCGGGTTCCCGCTGACGCTGGCCCTGATCGTGTTCTTCATCTACAACATCGAGGGCGTCCGTGCGCACGGGTTCATCGGGTATCTGAAGAGCCTCGTCCCGCAGGGCGTGGGCGGGAAGATGGTCATCTTCATCTTCCCCCTGGAGGTCATGTCGAACTTCCTGCGGCTGATCTCGCTGACCATCCGGCTCTGGGCCAACCTGCTCGCCGGTCACCTGCTCATCGGTTTCATGGCCGGC
>Ga0302325_10015081_pt1 | contig 16435 bp, 17 predicted proteins | sample Palsa_T0_2_FD_201948 | JGI IMG/M metagenome (GOLD analysis project Ga0302325, IMG submission 201948) | Peat permafrost microbial communities from Stordalen Mire near Abisko, Sweden - Palsa_T0_2 | ecosystem: Environmental > Terrestrial > Soil > Palsa > Peat permafrost | place: Sweden: Abisko... | reverse complement strand
ATCGACGTGTGCAACATGATGATCAAGGACAAGGAGCTGCGCGACAACCCGCCGGCCACCGAGGACGACCCCCTCGACCAGCAGTTCATGGGCCAGCGCGCCGTCTACAACACCGACCGCCCCGAGGCGCACGACATCCTGCGGCGCTGGCGCGTCATTGCCGACGCGTACGACCCCGAGCGCCTGCTCATCGGCGAGACCAACGTGGAGAAGCTGCCCGCCCTCGCACAGTTCTACGGGGACGGGCACGACGAGCTGCACGGCGGCTTCAACTTCGTGTTCATCAACGCGCCGCTCGAAGCCGACGCCCTACGTTCGGTGGTCGAGCAGACCGAGGCGTTGCTGCCCGAGGGGGCCTGGCCCATCTGGACGGGGTCCAACCACGACGTGTCGCGCCTCGCCACCCGCTGGGCCGGCGGCGACCAGGCCAAGGTCAAGCTCGCCCTGGTCCTGCTGCTCACCCTGCGCGGCACGCCCTTCCTCTACCAGGGCGACGAGATCGGCCTGGTCGACGGGCCGGTGCAGCGCGAGGACGTGCTCGATGCGGTCGGTGCCCGCTTCTGGCCCGTCTACAAGGGCCGCGACGCCGAGCGCACACCGATGCCCTGGAACGGGGAGCCCGGCGGCGGCTTCAGCCCGGCGGGCGTCCGGCCCTGGCTGCCGATGGCCGACCCGGCAGCGTGCAACGTGGCCGATCAGGAGGGCCACGTCGACTCGGTGCTCGAGCTGTGCCGGCGGACCATCGCAGCCCGGCAGGCCAGCGAGGACCTGGCCGTCGGGTCGTACCGCTCGCTGCCCTCCCCCGAGGGCACCTGGGCCTACGCCCGCGGTGAGGACGCCGTCGTCGTGCTGAACATGGGCGGCGACCCGGCGACGTTCGAGGGCGTGGCGGGGACGGTGGCCGTCAGCACCGAACACGGGCTCGAGGGATCGAGCGTGGAAGGCGCACTGACGCTCCCGCCCTGGGGCGCCGCCGTCGTGACGCGCTGATGCTGTGACGTTGGCGACCCGGTGACGCCGTGCCCCTGACCCGGCGCTTCGTGCTGTGCACCACGCCCGCCCAGGGCCACACCGCGCCGCTGCTGGCGCTGGCGGGCCGGCTCATCGGGGAGGGGCACGACGTGGCGTTCTTCACGACCGAGCACTACCGCGCCAGGGTCGAGGCGACGGGCGCCCGCTTCGCGCCGTTCGCCGCGGCATACGACGCCCACGACCTGATGGTGGCCAACCCCGCGCGCGAGTCCTCGTCCAAGCGCGGGGTGCGGGGCGTGAAGGACGACTTGCGCCGGATCTTCATCGGGCCGATGCCGGGGCAATACCGCGGCCTGCGCCTCATCCTCGAGCACTTCGCGGCCGATTGCATCGTGGTCGACTCCATGTTCTTCGGCGCCCTCCCCCTGGCGTTGGGCCCGCGGGCGGCCCGCCCTGCGCTGGCCTGCATCGGCGTCATGCCCTACCCGTCCAACAGCAGGGACACGGCGCCGTTCGGGGTGGCGTTCCAGCCCGGGACGGGACCGCTGCACCGGCTCCGCAACGCCACCATGAACTGGGCCACCGAGCACATCGTGCTGTCGGACATTCAGCGCTTCGCCCGCCGTCGCCTGGCCGAGGCCGGCTCACCGGCGGGATTCTCCGGCTACTTCGTGGACCTTCAACCCAAGGTGGTCGATGCCTACCTGCAGGAGACGGTGGCGGGCTTCGAATACCCGCGCTCGGACCTCGCGCCCACGGTGCGCTTCGTCGGGCCGATCCTGGCCCCGCCGGCGCCGGCCTTCGAGGAGCCGTCGTGGTGGCCCGAGCTCGGGAATGGCCGCCCGGTTGTCCACGTCACCCAGGGCACCCTGGACAACGCGGACCTGGGCCGCCTCCTGTTGGTGACCACCCGGGCTCTGGCGGGCGAGGATGTGCTCGTCGTCGCCACCACGGGCGGGCCCGACCCCGCTCCCCTGCGGCAGAGCCTGCCGGCCAACGTGCGGCTGGAACGCTTCGTCCCCCACGATCTCCTGCTTCCCCACGTCGACGTCATGGTCACCAACGGTGGGTACGGCGGCGTACAGCAGGCGCTGGCCAACGGCGTTCCCTTGGTCGTGGCCGGCGACAGCGAGGACAAGCCGGAGGTGGCCGCCCGCGTGCAATGGTCGGGCACCGGCGTCAACCTGCACTCGGGGCGTCCCTCACCGGCCATGGTGGCCCGCGCCGTCCGCCGGGTCCTGAGCCACAGCTCGTACCGGCAGAGGGCGCAGGCGCTGCAGGGAGAGATCGCCGCCGCCGACCCGCTTCGCACCATCAGCAGCGCGCTGGCCGAGCTGTGCGTGGCGAACGATGCGGTGCGGCAGGCGGAGACGATCTGATCCGGGTCGCGGGACCTCGTGCAATGGCGGATGCCGTGGCCGTAGGGGAAGTCCTGGCCGGAGCGGGGCCGGTTACAGTCGGCGGGATGCAGGCCGAGTCCAGGTCCGGCCGTTTGCGCTGGCAGCGGGTGAACAAGGCAGGGTCTGACTCGTACCCGGACTCGGGCCTCATTGAGGATCTCCCCGCCCGCGAGCTGCACCGGGGGCTGTTCCATCTCCTCTTCGGCCGGGAGCCTGCCCCCGACGACCCGTTGGTGGCCGAGCTCGAGAACGGCACGAAGAGCCCGCGCCAGGTCCTGGAGTGGCTGATCCACTCGGCGGAATGGAGCCACTCAGCCCCGATGACCGAGTTCGGGCCGTCGCTGCACTACGGCCGGGGCGTCTTCATCCGCAGCCTGCCTCGGGCGCGCCGCATCCTCGACATCGGTGGGGTGGCGCTCGGGGTGCCCTACGGCGCTCTCGTCCTGATGGGCTACCCGTACAAGTTCCAGGAGATCGTGATCGTCGATCTGCCGAGCGAGGACCGGCACGAGCTCTACCAGGACGGTCAGACCCAGACCACGGTCGACGTCGCCGGCGGCAAGGTCTCCTACCGCTACCACTCCATGACCGACCTCAGCAGCTACCCCTCGGCATCCTTCGACATGGTCTACAGCGGGGAGAGCATCGAGCACATCACCCGGGCCGAGGCCGAACAGGTGCTGGCCGAGGCCCGGCGCGTGCTCAGGCCGGGTGGGGTGTTGGCGCTCGACACTCCCAACGCGAACCTCACCCGACTGCAGCAGGACGCCTTCATCGACCCCGACCACAAGTACGAGTACCGGCACAGGGAAATGGCGGCCATGTTGCGCGGCAACGGGTTCGTCGTCGAACGGGCCATGGGGATCAACTACGGCGGCGAGTCGGTCGCCCGCGGCGTCTTCGATCCCACCGAGCTGGCCACCAAGCGCGGCGTCTTCGACGACATCGAGAACTGTTACCTCCTGGCCTACGTCTGCCGTAAGCCCCACCATCCCACGGTGGGGACGTCGGTGGAGCGCGCCTGGTGGCGCGGCGTGGCGGGGACGCAGGCCACGCCACGACGGGCCCTTGGGCGGGCACGCCGCATGCTCGCCCGCTGATGCACGGGCCCGCGGGCCCACCATGACCTCAGTGTCGTAGGGCGATCCGGAGGCGTCGACCGGCTCCCCTACCGGTTCACGGGGGACATGTCGGCGTAGCGCTCGCCCTTGGCGGGAGCGACGGTGTCGAGCACGGCCAGGTCCTCCTCTGTGAGCTCGACGTCGAGGGCGGCGACGTTCTCCTCCAGGTAGGTGCGGCGCTTGGTACCCGGGATCGGCGCCACGTCGCGACCCGCCGCGTGCACGAAGGCCAACGCGATCTGCCCGGGCGTGCAGCCCTTGGCTGAAGCCAGCTGGTCGATGACCTCCACGATGGCCACGTTGTCGGCCAGGTTGTCGCCCTGGAAGCGCGGCTGGAAGCGCCGGAAATCGCTCTCGTCGAGGTCGTCGAGCGAGCGCAGGACGCCGGTGAGGAAGCCGCGGCCGAGCGGGCTGTAGGGGACGAACCCGATGCCGAGCTCGCGCAGCGTGGGGAGGATCTCCTCCTCGGGGTCTCGCGACCAGACCGAGTACTCGGTCTGTAGGGCCGAGATCGCGTGCACGGCGTGAGCCCGCCGGACGGTGGCCGGCGCGGCCTCGGACAGACCGAGATATCGGACCTTGCCCTCCCGCACGAGCTCGCCCATGGCACCCACCGTCTCCTCAATCGGGGTGTCGGGGTCCACCCGGTGTTGGTAATAGAGGTCGATGTGGTCGACGCCGAGCCGGAGCAGCGAGCCGTCGCAGGCCTGGCGCACGTACTCGGGCCGTCCGTTGACGGCACGCTTGGCGGGGTCGGCGGGGTCACGCACGATGCCGAACTTGGTGGCGATGACGGCCTCGTCGCGGTGCCCGGCCAGCGCCTTGCCGACCAGCAGCTCGTTGGTGTGCGGCCCGTACATGTCGGAGGTGTCGAAGAAGGTGACCCCCAGCTCGAGCGCACGGTGGATGGTGGCGGTGGACTCTGCGTCGTCGACCGGTCCGTAGAAGTCGGACATCCCCATGCAACCGAGGCCCTGCCGGGAGACCGTGAGGCCCTGCGTTCCGAGCGCGATCGCTTCGATGGCCATTGGTGGCTCCTCTCGTCGTGTCCCCCCGCAGATCGACGTGGAGGGGAGGGATTCCGTTCGAGCCCACCCTACGGGTGCCCGCCGGGCCGACGGATCGCTCTCACCCCTAGCTCGTGCGGCTCCCCTCGACCGCCTGCCCGGTGGCGGCCAACTCGTCGAGGCGCAGCGCGTACGCCGCCGAGTCGATGTCGTGGACCCACATGACGAGGGCATCCTGCCCCGTCACGGGGTAGTAGTTCTTGCGTACGCCGACCGGGGCGAAGCCGAAACGCCGGTACAGGGCCTGGGCCGGGTCGTTGTTCGCCGCCACCTCGAGCGAGATGTGCTTAATGCCGCCGGCGCGCAGCGTGCGGATGCCGTCGACGATCATGGTGGTGGCTACGCCCTGACGCTGGAAGCTGGGCGACGTCGCGATGGTGGTCATGTGCGCCTCGTCGTCGACCATCATGAAGCCGATGTAGCCCGCCATGTCGTCGCGGTCCCACACGGCGCGGTAGAGGCGGCCCTTGCGCAGCGCGAGCTCGGAGTTGAAGACCGCGACCGACCACGGCTCCGGGAAGACCCTGCTCTCAATGCGCAGCAGCTGGCGCAGGTCCCTCCGCTTGAGCTTCTCGAAGCGCAACGTCATCCCGCAGCCCGCACCGCACGGGCGAAGTTGCTCGTCGCGTCCGCCTCGCGCATATAGAGGGGAACGACCGCCGCGGGCTCAACTGGCGGTTCTCCCGCATCGATCCGTCCCACCATGAGATCGAGCAGCGCCGACGGGGGCGGGAAGGCCAGGCCGGGTGCGTCGGGGTCGGTCCCGGGAACGGCCCGCAGGGCGTCGGCATAGCGCAGCGCGCCGTCGCCGATGGCGTGCACCGTCTCGCCCGCGAACTCGTCGAGGGCGGCGACGAGGTCCTGGGGCGCGAACAGGCCGACCGGCAGGCGCACGCCCGGGATCGCACCGGCCACGTCGACCTCGTGCACCGCAGCAAAGACCTCGCCCCTTCGGGCGTCGACGCAGGCCAGGACCAGCCCTCGTAGCCCGGCGGCGGCGGCGCCCGCCGTGAGGATGTCCAGACTGGTCGCCCCGATGACCCCGATGCCGAGCGCCTGGGCCAGTCCCTTGGCGGCGGCGACGCCCACACGGAGTCCCGTGAAGAGCCCGGGGCCGACGTCCACCCCGACCACGCCCAGGTCGCCCGGGACGAGATCGAGCTGCCCCAGCAGGTGCTCCAACGCGGGCGTCAGCGTCTCAACGTGGCGCCGCCGGCCGGTCAGCGTCAGCTCGGCCTGCAGGCCGGCCGCCGTCCGCACGGCGACCCCGACCGTCTCGGTCGCCGTCTCGATGGCCACCATGGCGCGCGGAACCTCGTATCCGGCCGCGCTCACGTCCGTCCCTCCGCGGCCTCGAGCAGCGTGGCGGCCGTGTCCGAGCGATCGTCCCAGCGGCCCCGGCCCACCAGGGTCAGGACGCGCTGTTCGGGCGCCCCGAGCGGATCGGGGGCCATCAGGGTGATTTCGAGCGCGCTGTCGCCCAGGACCGGCGCCGCCAGTTCACCCCACTCGACGAGCGCCACCGCGTCCTCCTCGACCAGCTCGGACAGTGCCAGGTCGGTCACCTCGTTCAGCGTGCCGGTGCGGTAGACGTCGGCGTGGATGAGGACGCCGACGGGGCTGTCGTGGCCGCAGCGGTACTGGCGCACGAGCGCGAAGGTCGGGCTGGTCACCGGTCCCGGCACCCCCAGCGCGGCGGCGAACCCCTGGGCGAAGACCGTCTTGCCGGCCCCGAGGTCACCCACCAGCAGCACGACGTCGCCGGGCCGGCACAGCGCCGCCACGCGCCCGGCGAGCTCCTTCGTGGCTCCGGGCGAGTCGCTGGTCCACCTGACCGGCCAGCTCACGGCGGGCCCGTCCCCATCAGCCGCTTCGCCCGTACCATGTCGGCCCGCATTTCGGCCATGGCCTCGCCGCCGGCCCGCAACACATAGGCCGGGTGGTAGGTCGGCACGAGGTTGGCCCGACCCCGTTCGAAGACCTGCCCGCGCAACTCCCGGATGCCCTTGGCCGTCTCGAGCAGGAGCTTGGTGGCGAAGTTCCCCAACGTGACGATGACGCGGGGATCGATGAGGTCGATCTGCTCGGCGAGGTACGGGCGGCAGGCCTCGATCTCCCTCGGCGCCGGGTCGCGGTTCTGGGGCGGCCGGCACTTGACCACGTTGGCGATGTAGCACTCGGCCCGGGTCAGGCCGACCTCCTCCCACATGAGGCGGTCGAGGAGCTTGCCAGATCGGCCCACGAAGGGCTCGCCGGCGAGATCCTCCTCGCGGCCTGGGCCCTCGCCCACGAAGAGCAGGTCGGCCGTTGGGGAGCCGACGCCGAAGACCACCTGGGTGCGCCCCTTCGCCAAGGGGCAGAGCGTGCACGTCGACGCGGTGACCCGCAGCCGCTCCAGCGCGTCGACGTTGGCGCCGGCGCTACACATCGGGGCGGTTGACGACGATGCGCGGCATGCGCGGTCCCACGCCGCACACCACCTCGTAGCTGATCGTCCCCACCATGGCGGCCCAATCATCCGCCGTGATGACCTCGTCGCCCTGCCGGCCGAGCAAGACCACCTCGTCGCCCGGCCGGACCGGGGCGTCGCCGCAATCGACCATGATCTGGTCCATCGTCACCGTGCCGGCCAGAGGGCGGCGCACGCCGCCGATGAGGACCTCGAAGCCGCCGTCGAAGAGGCTCCGGGGCACGCCGTCGGCGTAGCCGATCGGGACCGTCGCGACCAGCGAGCCCGTCGGCAGGGGACGCAGCCTGCCGTAGGACGGGCGCTCCCCTGCTTCGAGCCAACGCACCGCCACCACCCGCGCCTTGAGCGCCATAGCCGGGTGCAGTCGCTCGCCCCCTGCCTGCTCGGCAAAGGCCGCCGCGACGGCGGGGCCCGGGAGGTACCCGTAGAGGCCGAGCCCGCAGCGCACCATGTCGTAGCGCGAGCGGGGGTAGGCGATGGCGCCCGCCGTGTTGGCGGCGTGCAGCAGCGGGGCCCGGATGCCGGCCCCGGCCAGCTCGGCGACGAGCCGGTCGAAGAGGTCGAGCTGGCCCTCGGTGTAGGCGCGATCCACCGCATCGACACCGTCGGCCACGGGCAGGTGCGTCCAGATGCTCTCGAGATGCAGCAGCGGATCCGCCACCACGGCGTCCGCGATGGCGTGCAGGTCGGCGGGCGCCACGCCCACCCGGTGCATCCCGGTGTCGACCTTGACGTGCACGGCGACCGACCGGCCGGCCGCGGCGGCGGCCGCGCTGAAGGCAGCGATCCCTTCGGCGGAGTACAGCGTGGGCGTGAGCCCGTAGGAAAGCGCGGTACCCGCCGCCGCGGGGTCGCACTCGCTCAGGAGGAGCACCGGCGCGGTGACGCCGTGCTCGCGCAGCTCGACGCCCTCGTCGACGAGCGCCACGGCAAGGCGCCCGGCACCGCCGGCCAGGGCGGCGCGCGCCACCGCCGGTCCACCGTGACCGTACCCGTGCGCCTTGACGACCGCACAGAGCTCGGCCGGTGCGACCAGGCGGGCCAGCACACCCGCGTTGTGCGCCACCGCGGCCAGGTCGATCTCGGCCCACGCCGGGCGCGAGCGGCCCTGGGCCATCGTCACAGCCGCGTCCTCGTCCAGCGGGACCGGGGCCACGAGCCGCACGGGGGCGCCCTCAGACATCTTCCGACTCCGACTCCGGCCCGAGCTCGGACAGCAGTGCGGCCACGAGGTCTGGGAGGTCGCCCGCCACGAGGCCCTCCGCGGGCCCGAGCGTGGCGGCGCGCCCGTGGACGTGGGCGGCCACGGCTGCCGCCTCCAGCGGCGGGAGCCCGCGGGCCAAGAAGGCGCCGATGATGCCGGAGAGCACATCGCCACTCCCGGCCGTGGCCAACGCCGGACCGCCGGCGGCCGCCAGAAGGACGTCGGGGGCGGCTTCGCCCGGCGAGGCCACGGTAGTCAGCGGTCCCTTCAGCAGGACGACGGCACCGGTCGCCCGGGCCAGCGCACGCGCCGCCGCCAGGCGGTCGGCCCCGGGCGCGGCGCCCTTGATGCGCGCGTACTCGCCGTCGTGGGGGGTCAGAATGCTCGGGGCGCTGCGCTTCTCGAGAAGTGCCCGCGCCCTGTCCACGCCTCCCAGTGCACTCAGCGCGTCGGCGTCGATCACCAGTGGCACCGGCACGGCGGCGACGACCGCCCTGATCTCCTCGGCTGCAGGCTCGGCCGTGCTGAGCCCCGGGCCGATCACGACCGCCTTGCACTTGACGGTGGCCTCCAGGAAGGCGCCGGCCCAGTCATCAGCGGGCAGCTGCATGCGGACGGCCTCGGTGGGCCAGGGCGCGCTGGGGTTCCCCGGTGAGCCGAGCCGGATCATGCCGGCGCCGGCGGCCATGGCGCCCCGGGTGCACAGGATGGCGGCGCCCTCCATGCCGGGAGAGCCGGCCGCCACGCCGACGGCGGTCGTCCACTTGTTGACCTGACGCGGTCGGGCCGGCACGAGCGCGACGTCGGCGTCCTCCATCAGCAGCGCCTGCGGGGTCGTCGGGAAGTCGATTCCGATGTCGGCCACCTCGACCAATCCGCTGCACACGGCACCGTCACCTTGCACAAGCCCGGGCTTGAGTGCGGCGAACGTCACCGTGCGATCGGCCTGCACGGCATCACCGGGGGCCTCCCCGCTGTCGGCATCGACGCCCGAGGGGATGTCGATGGCCAGCACGACCGCGTTCATCGGGACTCTGGGCGCGTCGTACGAGCCGCGGAACCCGGTGCCGTAGGCGCCGTCGATGACGAGGTCACATGGTGGGAGCTCGTCCCCACCCCCCACGTCGGCGGCCTCCACGACCCGGACGCGCGCACCACGCCACGCCAGGAACGATGCGGCGACCCGGCCGTCGGCGCCGTTGCTGCCCTTGCCCGCCACCACGACGACGCGCCGGCCGTAGGCGCCGCCGAGCAGCCGAAGCGCGGCGTGCCCCACCGCCGTGCCGGCGCGGCCCACCAGGACGTCGTGCGAGACGGTGGTGAGCGCGGCGGCATCGGCCGCCCCCATTTCGTCGCGGGTCAGGACGGCGCGCACGGGGCCTGTTCCGCCACGACGAAGGCGATCGCCACGCTGCCGGTGTGGGTCAGCGACAGGTGGAACGTGCCCGCGCCCTGGGCACCGGCCAGTTCGGCGGCCGTGCCGTGCAGCCTGAGGTAGGGCGCGTTGCGGGTGGCGCCCTTCCCGGTCGTCCGGCACACCTCCACGTCGGTGAGCGCGAAACCCCCGATACCCGTGCCGAGCACCTTCATGACGGCCTCCTTGGCGGCGAACCGCGCCGCCAGGCTCTGGGCCATGTCGCCGGATCCGGTGGCATCGGCGCGCTCGGACTCCGTGAAGCACCGCGCCGCGAAACGGGGACGGCGGTCGAGCACCTGTCGGAACCGCACCACATCGACCGCGTCGACGCCCACGCCGACAATGGAACCGGCAGCGCCGGTGATCACTCGACGGTCACCGTCTTGGCCAGGTTCCGGGGACGGTCGGGGTCGTGCCCGTGCAGGCGGGCCAGCCGGTAGGCCAGCTGCTGCAGCGGCACCACGCCCACCACGGGAGAGAGCAGGGGGGCGGTCGGGGGGACCCACAGCACGTGATCCGCCTCGCCGGCGGTCTCCTCGTCGCCGTCTTCGGCCAGCAGGACGACCGTGGCTCCCCGGCTGCGCACTTCCGCGATGTTGGACAGCATCTTCTCCCACAGCGGGTTGCGCGTCGCGATCCCTACGACGACAGTCCCCGGTTCGATCAACGCGATCGGCCCGTGCTTGAGCTCGCCCGCCGGGTAGCCCTCGGCCCGCAGGTAGGCGAGCTCCTTGAGCTTCAGCGCGCCCTCCAGGGCGATCGGGAAGCCGACGTGGCGCCCCAGGAAGAAGAAGTCGCGGGCGTCCGTGAGCTTGTCCGCCACGTCGTCGACGTCCCCCACCCGCTCCAGCGCCCCGGTGACCAGCCGAGGCAGGGTCTCCATGGCGTCGAGGATCCCGTTGATCTCCGATGCCGGCAAGGTGCCGAGGATCTGGGCGAGATACAGCCCTAACACCTCGAGCGCCACGATCTGCGCGAGGTGGCATTTGGTCGAGGCCACGCCGATCTCCGGCCCGGCCCGCGTGTAGAGGACACCGTCGGCCGCGCGCGCCATGGACGAGTCGACCACGTTGGAGACGACGAGCACCTTGGCACCGAGCCGCTTCGCCTCCCGTAGGGCCTCGGACGTGTCCAGCGTCTCGCCGGACTGCGATACCCCGACACAGAGTGTGCGCTCGTTCAACACGGGATCGCGGTAGCGGAACTCGCTGGCGATGTCGACCTCGGTCGGCAGCTTGGCCCAGTGCTCAATGGCGTACTTGGCGACCAGGGCGGCGTGGTAGCTGGACCCGCAGGCGACGATGAACACCTTGTCGATACTGCGCAGGTCGTCCGCGCTCAGCCGCATTTCGTCGAGGATCAGCTCGCCGCCGGGACCGCGGCGGTCGAGCAGCGTGTCCGCGACCGCCTCGGGCTGCTCGTTGATCTCCTTCGACATGTAGTCCGCGAAGCCGCCCTTCTGGGCCGACTCGAGGTCCCATGTGATCGTCAGCTGCTCGGGCTCGACCGGGGTGCCGTCCGCGGTGGTGACCGTCAGCGCCCCCGGCGTGAGGACGGCCAGCTCGTCGTCCGCCAGGGCAAAGACCTGGCGGGTGTGCCCGATGAGCGCGGGGATGTCGGAGGCGAGGAACGCCACACCCTCGTGCAACCCGAGCACGAGGGGCGTGTTGCGCCGGGCGGCAACGATGGTGTCCGGCTCGTCGGCGGACACGACAGCGATGGAGAACGAGCCCCGGAGCCGCGGCAGCACGACGCGCGTGGCCTCGACGAGGGTCGCCCCGCCGGCCATCCCCTGTTCGATCAGATGGGCCAGCACCTCGGTGTCGGTGGCGGAGACCAGTGTGTGCCCGGCGGCCTCGAGCTCGGCTCGCAGCTCGGCGTGGTTCTCGATGATGCCGTTGTGGATGAGGGCGAGCCGGCCGGTGCAGTCGATGTGCGGATGCGCGTTCTCGGCGGTCGGGCCGCCGTGCGTGGCCCAGCGCGTGTGCCCGATGGCGGCGGCGTGCCCGGTGGGTGCGTCGGCCGTCAGCTCGGCCAGCTTGGCGACTGAGGTCGTGCCGCCGGCCGCCCGGGCCCGCCAGACCGAGTCCGAACCGTCCGCCCCCTCGACCACCACGGCGACCCCGGCGGAGTCGTACCCCCGGTACTCGAGCTGGTGCAGGGCCCCGAGGAGCAGCGGGATGGCGTCGGACTCACCCGTCACGCCGATGATGCCGCACATAGTGACCCCAGGCTACCTGGGCGCCTGCGGCTCGATCTGCCCAAGGGCCGCCTCGACGACACCGGCGAGCTGGGCTGCCATCGCGTCGGCCTGCGCCTCCACCCGCGCCTCCACCATGACGCGCACCAAGGGCTCGGTGCCGCTCGGGCGCAGCAGGACCCGCCCGTCGTGGCCGAGCTCGGCCTCCGCCTTCACCACCGCCTCCCACACCTCGGCGCTGTCGGCCAGGCGCTCGGGTTGCGGGATGGGCACGTTGACGAGGCGCTGGGGCACCCGCTCCACCAGCCCGGTCGAGAGGTCGGCCAGGGAGCGTCCGGCGCGCTGCACCAGGTCGGCCAGCGCGATCCCCGTCAGGATGCCGTCGCCGGTGGTCGATCGGGACCGGAAGATGATGTGCCCCGACTGCTCGCCGCCCAGGCTCAGCCCGTCGGCGTCGAGCGCGGCCAGCACATGGCGGTCGCCCACGTCGGTCTCGCGCACGGTTATGCCGCGGGCCTCCATGGCCAGGCGGAAGCCGAGGTTCGTCATGACGGTGACGGCCACCGTGTTACCGGTCAGGTGTCCCCGCTCGGCCAGATCGAATGCGAACAGCGCCAACAGCACGTCCCCGTCCACGATGGTCCCGTTCTGGTCCACCGCGATGACGCGGTCGGCGTCGCCGTCGAAGGCCAGGCCGAAGTCAGCCTGGTGCGCGACGACGGCGCGCGCCAGCTCGCTGGGGTCCGTCGAGCCGCACTTGTCGTTGATGTTCGCCCCGTCCGGCGCGTCGTGCAGCGCCCTGACCTCCGCCCCGAGGGCCCCGAGCACCCGCGGCGCGATCGCGCTGGCGGCGCCGTTGGCGCAATCGAGGACGATGTGCAGCCCGTCGAGCCTGCGCCCCTCCAGGGTCGCCGTCAGATGCGCCTGATACAGCTCGACCGCGCCGGGGTCCGCGCTGATTCGCCCCACGCCGTGCCCGGTGGGGCGGCGGGGCGGACGGTGCGGATCGGCCAGGATGGCGTCGAGCTCGCGCTCGATCTCACCCTCGACCTCGACCGGCAGCTTCGTTCCCTGCAGGCTGAAGAGCTTGATCCCGTTGTCGGCGAACGGGTTGTGCGAAGCCGAGATGACCGCACCGGGCGACTTGCGCGACTCCGCCACGGCGGCGACGCCGGGCGTTGGCAGCACGCCGAGGTCGACGACGTCAGCGCCTTCCGCGGCGAGACCAGCGGAGAAGGCGGCCTGCAGGAGCGGCCCCGAGCGGCGCGTGTCGCGGCCGACGACGAACGTCGGTGCGGGAAGCACTCGAGCGGCGGCGCGCCCGAGGGCCAGAGCCAACTCGGGTGTCAGCTCCTCGTTCGCAACCCCGCGCACACCGTCGGTGCCGAAGCGGGTCGGCGCCACTACTACCGCTTGGAGTACTGCGGCGCCTTGCGGGCCTTCTTCAGGCCGTACTTCTTGGATTCCTTCTCGCGGGCGTCGCGAGTGAGAAGGCCCGAGCGCTTGAGCGCGCCCCGCAGTTCGGGGTCCACCTCGATCAGGCTGCGCGCAATGCCCAGACGCATGGCACCGGCCTGCCCGGAGATCCCGCCCCCGTCAATGGTGGCGTCGATGTCGTAGGCCTCGGTCAGGTTCGTGACGCGCAGCGGCTCAGTCACCAACATGCGGTGCGTGGCCGAGGTGAAGTAGCGCTCAATGGGGAGCTTGTTGACCGTAATGGCGCCCTGGCCGGGGCGGAAGCGGACGCGCGCCACCGCCTGCTTGCGGCGTCCGGTGGTCTGACTCAGAGGTACTGGCATTGCGAGGTTGGTGTCCTTCCTGGTGCGCGGGCTCAGCCGGCGCGACGGGCCTGGGGCAGTTCGAGTGTCTCGGGCTTCTGTGCCGAGTGCGGGTGATCGGGACCGGCGTAGACCTGCAGCTTGCCCAGCATCTGGCGACCGAGGGTGTTCTTGGGCAGCATGCCGCGCACCGAGCGGCGGATGAGCTCGGCGGGCTTCCGCTCCAGCAGCTCCGCGTAGGAGGTGGAGCGCAGGCCGCCGGGGTAGCCGCTGTGGCGGTAGGCCAGCTTGTCATCGGCCTTGTTCGAGGTGAGGATCACCTTGTCCGCGTTGACCACGATCACGTGGTCGCCGGTGTCGACGTGCGGGGCGAAGTAGGGGCGGTGCTTGCCACGCAGGATGGCGGCCACCGACGAGGCGAGGCGCCCCAGGACGAGGCCGTCAGCGTCGACGACGTACCACGTCCTTTGGATCTCGGAGACCTTCGGTGAAAATGTGCGCACAAGACCGATCTTTCGCTACCGCGTGGTGGGCGAGACTGCCTCAGGACCTGCGTCCTGGGGCGGGCTCAACGGTCCCGGGGGTCCCGAGAGCCGACGAACCAGGATAGGGCCCCTGGCAGGAGGGGGCAAGCCGCCGCTCGTGATCGGCGCGGCGGGGCTTCAATAGGTGACCGAGACCAGGCACAGCCCGAGCGCCGGGGCCGGATCGGGCATGCGGTGGCGGGACACCGCCCGCAGCCGCTCCATGATGCCAGCGGCGTTCTCCTTCCCGCGGCCGACCTCGACGAGGCTCCCCACCAGGGAGCGGACCATCTGGTGGCAGAAGGAGCCGGCCGAGATCTCGAAACGGAGGAGCCGGGTCTCCCCGGTCCCGCCGTCGGCGTCGCTCGCCTCGGGCCCTTCGTCGACGTGCCAGCGGGCCGTCATGACCCGCCGGACCAGGGGTCGGCTGGCGTCGCTCCCTACCGGACGCCGGCAGAACGAGCGGAAGTCGTGGGTGCCCAGGAAGACGTCGGAAGCGGTCCGCATGGAGCCGAGATCAAGAGGGTCGCGCACGTGCCAGGCCACCGGCGCCAGCAGCGGGTCCGGCGCCGGGGCGTTCCACACCAGGTAGCGGTAGCTACGGGCGGTGGCCGAGCGGCGGGCGTCGAAGTCCGGTCCGACGGCCTCGGCCCGCCGCACGACCACCTCGGGCGCCAGCTGCCGGTTGAGGGCACGGGCCAGCCCGATCGCGTCGAAGCCGATGGCCGGCAGGTCGACGTGGACCACCTGCCCCCGGGCATGGACGCCGGCGTCGGTCCGTCCGGCGCAGGTGATGACCGGCGCTTCGGGCATGCGAGCCGTCCGTCCCAGCGCGTGGCTCAGCACACCGGCGACTGTCGGGACCTCGGGTTGGGCGGCAAAGCCCCGGAAGGCCGCACCGTTGTAGGCGATCAGGAGCCTCCAGCGCTGCGTGGCAGCGCCGGCGGGTTCCTCCACCCCTAGACGAACTCGATCCGCGCCATTGGCGCGTTGTCACCTGGGCGCGGACCCAGCTTGAGGATGCGGGTGTAGCCACCCGGCCGCTCGGTGTAGCGGGGTCCGATCTCCTCGAACAGCTTGTGGGCCATGTCCTTGTCCCGGATGAGGGCGACCACGTTGCGGTGGTTGGCGATCCCACCCTTGCGCGCGGCAGTCACGCACTTCTCTGCGACGGGACGCAGGGCCTTGGCCTTCGCCTCGGTGGTCACGATGGACTCCGCGGCTATGAGCGAGGCGACCAGGTTGCCCAGCATCGCCTTCTGGTGGGCAGACGAGCCGCCGAACCGGCGGCCGCGCTTGGGGGTTGCCTGCATGGTGCCTAGTCCCTCGTGCGGAGCGACAGCCCGCGCTCGTCCAGGCGCTGGACGACCTCGTCTGCTGACTTCTGGCCGAAGTTGGTGATGGCCAGGAGGTCCTCCATGGTGCGCTCGACCAGCTCGCCGATCGTGTTGATCTGGGCCCGCTTCAAGCAGTTGCGGGGACGCTCGGAGAGGTCCAGCTCCTCAATGCGCAGGTCGAGGTCGGGCGAGCCGCTGGTGGTGGTGCCCGTGTCGCCGAGCTCGAGGCCCTGCGGGGCCTCTTCCAGGTCGGCGACGAGCGAAACCAGGTTCCGCAGCGTGTCACCGGCCGAGGCCAGCGCCTCACGCGGCGAGATGGTCCCGTCGGTCTCGATGTCGAGCACCAGGCGGTCGTAGTTGGTCGACTGCTCCACCCGGACCGGCTCGATGTCGAAGGTGACCCGATGGACCGGCGAGAAGATCGAGTCGATCGGAATGACGCCGATGGTCGAGGACTTCTTGTTCTTGTCCGCCGAGGCGTAGCCGCGGCCGCGCTCCACCGTGACGTCGACGGCCAAGCGGCCCTTGGCGTTCACCGATGCGATGTGGAGGTTGGGGTTCAGGATCTCGACGTCGGCCGTCAGCTGCAGGTCGGCCGCCGTGGCGTCGGCCGGGCCGCGTACGTCGAGGCGGAGGGTCACCGGCTCGTCGGACTGCACCCGGACCAGCAGGTCCTTGAGGTTCAGGATGATGTCGGTGACATCCTCCTTGACCCCCGGCAGCGTGGTGAACTCGTGCAGCGCCTCGTCGAAGCGGAGCTGCGTCACCGCACCCCCGGGAATGGACGAGAGCAGGGTGCGCCGCAGCGAGTTGCCGAGTGTGGTGCCGAAGCCCGGGTCGAGCGGGCCGATGGCGAAACGCTGGCGGTTGTTCTGCTCTTCGTCGACGATCTCGACGGTCGGCCGTTGAATGATCAGCATGGTGGGTACTCCTGTTGCAGGGGGA
>Ga0302325_10015078_pt1 | contig 16436 bp, 13 predicted proteins | sample Palsa_T0_2_FD_201948 | JGI IMG/M metagenome (GOLD analysis project Ga0302325, IMG submission 201948) | Peat permafrost microbial communities from Stordalen Mire near Abisko, Sweden - Palsa_T0_2 | ecosystem: Environmental > Terrestrial > Soil > Palsa > Peat permafrost | place: Sweden: Abisko... | reverse complement strand
CGAGCGTCAGCGTCGCGCCCGACCACCGGTCGCGCCCGTCCAGGAGCAGCGAGATCGAGGCCATGGCCGGTAAGAGCATGAACACGTCGTTGTGGAAGCCACCGAGGGCGTAGATCAGGAAGATCGGGTTGGCGGCCACGAAGAGGACGGCGAAGCGCGGATCGTGGCCGAGCTGGCGCGCGCAACGCCACACCATCGCGATGAAACCGAGGCTGGCGAGCACCGTAACCGTCTTCAGCACCCAGTAAGCCACCGGCAGCGGCATCAGGGCCAAGGGATAGGTGAGCAGGGTGAAGGCGGGGCCGTACGGGCTGCGCAGGTTGTACCAAGTGGTGAGCTCGTAGACCGGGTCGTGCCGCTCGTTGGCGATGACGTACGTGTAGGGGTTGAGGTGGTGCAGGGCCCCGAGCCGCGCGAAGCCGAGGTAGTTGAACAGGTCGGTGAGCTGGAGGGGCGGGCTCAGGAGCAGCACCATGTGGAGCGCCACCACCACGATCACGATCGTCCGCATGGAAAGCAGGCGCACCGACGCGAGCGCGACCCCGTAGGCGACCGTCATGGCCACGACCACGGCGCTGAAGCCGTAGCTCAGGGCGTGAGGATTGGCGATCAGGCGCCCGAAGACGCCGTGGAGCGGTCCCGACAGCCACCCCGGGAAATCGAATCGGCTACGCGGCACCAGGATGGTGGGCTCGGCGGTGGCGAACACCACCACCGCCAGCGACCCGGCAAGGAGCGCCCCGAGCGCAAGGACGCCATAGACAGGCCGCGCCAGCGCCAGCCGGGAGCGGAACAGCCCCGAGCCCGCGCCGGAGAGCCCCACGCGGGGAAGAACCACGGCCGTCTCCCCTTGGGGACCGCCAAGCCTGGAGGCCGACGCCGAGGGGAGCGCAGCGGACATGCCGCCCTGGGTCGCGTCGTGCCGCATCGCGACCAAGTGTGCCCGGCGCGGACGACGCACGCCCTCCGGCTACATTGATTTTTCGTTAAGCGCCAGCCCGGCGCGGATCCGCAACATTCCGCACCGCCACGCGCCCCCTCATCCGCGCCAAGCTAAGTGAGCGCAAGCGAAACTTAGCCCGACAGCCTCTGCGTCCGCGCGCTCGACGCCCGGCCCACCGAGCTGCCCAGCAGGTTCACGTGGAGCTGGCCGAGCACCATGCCGGTCACCGGCATGAACGCGAGCACGAGGAAGACGGTGGCTGCGAGCGCTACCCGGCGCAGGCGCAGGCTGGCTCCGAGCGCGGCGAGGGGCAGGAGCCAGACGATGTACCACGGCATCAGCCAGGCCAGGCTCGCGAGCAGCGCCAGCGTCGCCCACCCGGCAGTCGAGAGCCAGTCACGATGCCCGCGCGCCACGGCCGCCACCAGGATCGCCACGACGACCACGAGAACGACGTTGATCACGCGCAGGACGACGGGCGCACCACCACCGAGCCCGAGGAGCAGACCGAGGAGGTTGGGGACGCTGAACGACGTCAGGATCGTGCTCTGGTCGGACAAGTTGGGAAGCGCGAACCCGAACGCGGCGATGCTCGCGGCGGCCAGCGGCACGGTGGCCAGCGCCGCGCCCGCCAGGAAGCGAGCGCGCCGCCGTGGCGGGCGCGCCGCCAGTAAGAGGAACGGGAGCAGCAGCACCATCGTGAACTTGACGGCGACGGCGAGCGTCAGCGTCGCGCCCGACCACCGGTCGCGCCCGTCCAGGAGCAGCGAGATCGAGGCCATGGCCGGTAAGAGCATGAACACGTCGTTGTGAAAGCCACCGAGCTCGTAGATCAGGAAGATCGGATTGGCGGCCACGAAGAGGACGGCGAAGCGCGGATCGTGACCGAGCTGGCGCGCGCAACGCCACACCAACGCGATGAAACCGAGGCTGGCGAGCACCGTAACCGTCTTCAGCACCCAGTAGCCCACCGGCAGCGGCATCAGTCCCAGCGGGTAGCTGAGCAGGGTGAAGGCGGGGCCGTAGGGGCTGCGCAGGTTGTGCCAGCTGGTCATCCCGTAGATGGGATCGTGCGACGCGGACCCGATCACGTGCGTGTACGGGTTGAGGTGGTGCAGGGCCCCGAGCCGCGCGTACCCGAGGTAGTTGAACAGGTCGGTGAGCTGGAGGGGCGGGCTCAGGAGCAGCACCATGTGGAGCGCCACCACCACGATCACGATCGTCCGCATGGAAAGCAGGCGCACCGACGCGAGCGCGACCCCGTAGGCGACCGTCATGGCCACGACCACGGCGCTGAAGCCGTAGCTCAACGCCGTCGGAGCCGAGATCAGGTGCCCGAAGAGGCCGTGGAGCGGTCCCGCTACCCACCCCGGGAAGGCGTACCAACTGCTGGGCACAAGCGCGGTCGGGCCGGCGGTGGCGAACACGACGACGGCGACGCAACCGACGAGAAGCCCCCCCAGGGCCACGTGGCCGTAGGCCGGCCGCGACACGCGCACGCTTGGGCGAGGCAGGTGCCATTCGGCGTCGCGGAAGGCGACGCGCGGCAATGCGATGGTGTTCTCGGCCCGGCCGGCGCTCACGCTCGCGACCGCGCGCGGAGCGACCGGCGGATCCCCCTGCCTGAGGTCTTCCCGCATGGCGGCAATGGTGGCGTGGTGCGTATTGGAAGGGTCACCATCGCGATTGTCATTTCGTTAGGGAGTGATTCCGATGCGAGGGTGCGGGATGCACGCCGTGTGTGCGCGATGAGCCTCGCGTAACATCCGCTCACCGTGAGCGTCGTCGCGCTTGACGAGAGGGCGCGCGGCCCGATTTCGCGCGCCGGTACGCTGGGCGCCAACCCACGGGTGACCGTCGCTGGTCTGACCGTCCTCGCCGCCCTCCTGCGTTTCGCCAGGATCGGCCACCAGGGGTTCTGGTTCGACGAGGCGAACACTGCGCTGCTCGTCCATTTCTCCCCGGGGAAGATGCTCGGCCTCCTCCCCCAGACCGAGTCGACGCCGCCGCTGTATTACTGCCTCGCCTGGCTGTGGGCTCGCATCTTCGGATTCGGCGAGGCGGGCCTGCGCTCGCTCTCCGCCGTGGCCGGCGTGCTCACCGTGCCCGTCGCCTACGCGGCGGGCACCAAGCTGATCTCGCGCCGCGCGGGACTGATCGTGGCGGCGCTGGTGACCACCAGCCCCCTATTGATCTGGTACTCACAGGAAGCGCGCTCATATGAGCTCGTGGTCCTCCTCGGCGCGATTACGTTGCTGACCTTCGCCTATGCGCTGGCGGCGCCGACGGGGCGCTCGCTGGCGGCGTGGGCCGTCGCCTGCGCGCTGGCCCTGGCCACGCACTACTTCGCCGTGCTCGCTGTCGTTCCTGAGGCTGCCTACCTGCTCGGCGTCCACCGTCGCCGGCGCTCGGTGCAGGTCGCGGTCGGGGTCATCGCCCTCGCCGGCCTGGCGCTGATCCCCCTCGCGATGAGCCAGCAGGGGACGGGGAACTCGAACTGGATCGCCCACATCCCTGTGCGCATCCGGCTGAGCCAGGTTCCGCCGCAGTTCCTGCTCGGATTCGGAGCGCCCGCCGGTCGCTGGCTGCGGGCGATCGATGCCCTGGTGGTGATTGCCGCCGTCGTCCTGCTCTGGTGGCGCGGAGGCGAGCAGGAGCGACGCGGTGCGCTGCTCACCGGAGGACTGGCGGTGGCGGGATTCGTGGTGATGCTCGTGCTCCTCGCCGCCGGGGTCGATGACCTCATCACCCGCAACATCATCGTCCTTTGGCTCCCGCTCGCGCTCGTCGTCGCCGCCGGTCTCGGCTCCTCCCGCGTCCGCCGGGTCGGGACCGTGGGCGTGGTCGTGCTGTGCGCCACCGGGGTCATCGCCGCCGTGGGAGTCGCCGTCAACCGCAACCTCGAGCGTCCGGACTGGCGTCCCGTGGCTCAGGCGCTCGGACTGGCGCCGGCGCACGCCGGCGCGGCCGACGCGCCGGGCCGTCGCGCTGCGCGGGCACAACGCGCCGGCCGGGCGATCCTGATTCAGCACTACCGGACGCTACTGCCCCTTTCGCTCTACCTCCCGGGGCTGAGCTTCATGCCCCGCGGCGGCGCGCTCGTCGACGAGCTCGACGTGATCGCGATCCGCTCCCCCCAGCAGAATGCGTGCTGGTGGGGAGCCGCCTGCAACCTCATCCCTTCCCAGATGCAGCCCGCCTACCCGATCCCCGGCTTGCGCATCGTCAGCGAGCGACACATATTCCAGTTCACCGTGCTGCGGCTCGTGGCGGCGAAGCCCGTGCACCTGACGCGCCAGATGGTCTCGCGCGCGCTCACCGACACCGACCTGCGCCACGACGGGCTCATCCTCCAGCGCCCGGGCGTTCCGTAGCCCGGCGCAGGGCGCTGACCTCGTCGGCGGCGAGCTCGCGCCACGCGCCCTCGGGCAGCGACCCGAGCTCGAGCGGTCCGAAGCGAACCCGCTGCAGACGCCGCACAGGATGGCCGACGGCCTCGCACATCCGCCGCACCTGCCGCTTACGGCCCTCGCGGATCGTGATCTCGAGGGCGTCGGCGGCGACGCGCTCCACCCGCGCCGGCAGGCTGGGACCGTCTTCGAGCTCGACCCCCGCGCGCAGCGCCCGCAGCGCCCGTTCGCGCACGGGCAGTCTGGCGACCACGGCCCGGTAGGTCTTCGGCACCTCGAAGCGAGGGTGCGTGAGCCGGTGCGCGAGCTCCCCGTCGTTGGTCAGGAGGATCAGCCCCGTGGTGTCGATGTCGAGGCGGCCGACGGGATAGAGGCGCACGCCCGCCGGCGCCAGCGAGACCACGGTCGGGCGTCGCTGCGGATCGCGGGCCGTCGAGACCACGCCAGCAGGCTTGTTGACCGCGTAGACCAGGTGCCCGACGGGCGCGCCCACTCGTGTGCCGTCGAGCGCGACCTCGTCGTCCTCGCCGACATCGCGCGCCGGGTCGGTCACGACAGCGCCCGCGATCGTCACGCGTCCGGCGCGGATAATCTCCTCGGCGGCACGCCGCGACGCGACTCCCGCCGACGCCAGGAACTTCCCGAGCCTCACGCTTGTCACCATAGGCGAGGAATGGATCTCGAACTACTGGAGCGCACGCTGGCGCGCCGCGAGGAGCCCGCCTTCCGCCGCCGTCAGGTTTGGCGATGGGCCGCCCACGGCGCACGCTCCTACGAGGAGATGACCAACCTGCCCCGCAGCCTGCGCGAAGGGCTGGGCGCCGAGGTCCCGTTCTCCACCCTGACCGTCGAGCAGGAGTCCCGCGCGCGGGACGGCACCGTGAAGGTGCTCTTCCGCACCGCCGACGCGCGCCCGGTCGAAGCGGTGCTCATGGTCTACCGCGACGGCCGGCGCTCGATCTGCGTCTCCTCGCAGTCCGGTTGCCCACTGACCTGCACCTTCTGCGCCACCGGGCAGATGCGTTTCGGACGCAACCTCACATCCTCGGAGATCCTCGACCAGGTGCTTCACTTCCGGCGTCTCGGGCCCGTCGATCACGCCGTGTTCATGGGCATGGGCGAACCGATGATGAACCTCGACGGAGTGCTCGGGGCATGCGACCGGCTACCGGACGTCGGTATCACCCACCGGCGCACGGCGATCTCGACCGTCGGCTGGATCCCGGGGATCGAGCGCCTGGGGCGCGAGCCCGCGCCGGTGCGGTTGGCGCTCTCCCTGCATTCTGCCGACCCTGCCCTTCGCTCCGAGCTGATGCCGGTCAACGATCGCTATCCCCTGGCCGACGTACTCGCCGCGTGCCTGGCCTACCACGAGCGCAAGCGACGGCGAGTGTTCGTCGAATACGTGATGCTCGCCGGCGTCAACGATGGCTACGCCCAGGCCTTGGCGCTCGCCGACGCGCTCGATCCGCGGGTGTTCAAGGTCAACCTGATCCCCTACAACCCGACGGGATCGACGTACGAGGGCTCCTCGCCTGCCGCCATCGCCGCCTTCAAGTCGGTTCTCGATGGTCGTGGGCTCACCGCCACCGTCCGCCTGACCCGCGGCCGCGACATCGACGCGGCGTGCGGACAGCTGGCGGCGCGGGTGTAGGGGACCGCCGCGGGCACCGCCGTGCGCACGTCCTGACACCGGCGCTTGGATCACGGCTGCGCCAGCCCTATGATCCGCCGCGAGAAGCTCACGTGGGACCCGAGGGGGAGAGGCAGACGACTCGTAGCCGGTATCGGTCTCTATGGCATCGAAGAATCGTGCGCGACGGCGCGGCGATCCTGACGTTCCTGGTCGTGCTCCTGGGCGGTGCCCAACTCTGCGTGTCGGTGGCCTCCGCCCAGGGCACGGCGACGAACCTGCTGACCGATGGTGGGTTCGAGGGCGGAGGTCAGGGATGGCAGACCCTCCCGGTCGGCGGCGGCACGGTCAACATCGCCAACTACTCGGGTTCGAGCGCCCACGACGGAACCCACTACGAAGAGTCCAACACCAGCACCAACGGTGGCTCGCTCTACCAGGACGTCCCCGTGAGCATGAGCACGGGACAATCGGCCACGTTCTCGATGTGGACACGCCTGGCGCCGGGTGTCACCCCCCATGGGCAGTCGGTCAACCTCTGCCTGTGGGCGCTCACCAGCCCCCCCACCGCCGCATGCCAGAGCGTGACGCTGACCAGCAGTTGGCAGCAGCTGATGGCCACGGCCACCGTGCCCACCACGACCGGCACCCTGCGCGCGCAGCTCTACATGGCCGGAACGGGCAGCAATATCGACTTCGACGGCGGCGTCCTGTCGGCGGATCTGTTGAACGACGGCGGGTTCGAGGCCGGGGGTCTGGACTGGCAGACGCTGCCCGTCGGCGGCGGCACGGTCAACATCGCCAACTACTCGGGTTCGAGCGCCCACGACGGAACCCACTACGAAGAGTCCAACACCAGCACCAACGGTGGCTCGCTCTACCAGGACGTCCCCGTGAGCATGAGCACGGGACAATCGGCGACGTTCTCGATGTGGACGCGCCTGGCCCCCGGTGTCGCCGCCACCGGCCAGTCGGTCAACCTCTGCCTGTGGGCCCTCACCAGCCCCGCCACCGCCGCATGCCAGCAGAAGACGCTGACCAATGCCTGGCAGGAGCTACAGGCCACCGCCACGATGCCCACCGCGACAAGTGCCCTGCGCGCGCAGCTCTACATGGCGGGAACGGGCAGCAATATCGACTTCGACGGCGGCTCGCTCACCCCGGACCTGCTGAACGACGGTGGGTTCGAAGCCGGGGGCCTGGATTGGCAGACCCTCCCGGTGGGCGGCGGCACGGTCAACATCGCGAACTACTCGGGTTCGGGTGCCCATGACGGAACCCATTACGAAGAGGCCAACACCAGTACCAAGTCGGGCTCGATCTACGAGGACGTCCCCGTGAGCATGAGCGCCGGACAGTCCTCCACATTCTCGGTGTGGGCGCGGCTGGCTCCCGGTGTCGCCGCCACCGGCCAGTCGGTCAACCTCTGCCTATGGGCCCTCACCAGCTCGCCCACCGCCGCATGCCAGCAAAAGATCCTGAGCAACAATTGGGAGGAGCTGCAAGCGACGGCCACCATGGCGACCGCGACGAGCATGCTACGCGCGCAGCTCTACATGTACGGGAACGGGAGCAACTTCGACTTCGACGGCGCCAGCCTCGGCGCCCCCCAGACGGCTGACGAGTTCTTTGCACCGCAGTCCTCGGGCGCGCCGCAGGTGACGGGATCGACGAGCATCGGCTCGACTTTGACCTGCTCACAGGGCAGCTGGCAGAACGACCCGACGTCGTTCACCTACGGCTGGCAGGAGAACGGCACCGCGATCGCCGGAGCGACGTCCGCGACCTACGCGATCGCGCCGGCGGACGCCGGGGACACGATCGTCTGTGCGGTCACCGCCACGAACCCGGCGGGCAGCGTCACCGCCGTCTCGAATTCGGTGACCGTGGTCGCTCCCGCTCCCACCGTCAGCACGCCCGTCACGGTCCTCCTGCCGACTTCGCACAAGCGACGGACGCTAAAGGTGCGGATCAGCGTGAGCTGGACCTGGGACCACGTGTGGACGCGGCTCTCGCGGATTCAGGTGGGACGTCTGCCGCGCCACACATCTATGACGGTCACCTGCCGGGGCCGAGACTGTCCGAGACGCGCGCACGCGGCAGATGATCGCCGCCTCCGCTCCCTGCTCAAGGCACTGGCGGGAACCCGGTACCACGCCGGCGACCGCATCCTGATCACGTTACGCGCCCCCCGCGAGGCGCCGGAGCGAGTCGCAGTCTCGATCCGCAACGGCCGGCTACCGACGGCCAAGCTGCTCTAGCCGCCCGACCCGGCGCGCGCCTCCCCGGCCCGTAGCAGCCGGTCGCGCAGCTCCGCCTCGAGCTCGGGGGAGGGATCGAACTCGGACGCGTCGGGCAGCTCTTCGAGCCCGCGCAGGCCGAACAAGCGCAGGAACAGCTCGGTCGTGCGGTAGAGGATGGCGCCGAACTGCGAGCGCCCGGACTCCTCGATCAGCCCTCGCTCGAGCAGGGTCGCCGCCGCCGACTCGGCGTTGACGCCGCGGATGCGGGCGATCTCGGGACGGGAGACCGGCTGTAGGTAGGCGACGATGGCGAGCGTCTCGGCCTGCGCCGGCGTCAGCGGCGGTGTCCGCGGCCTCGCGAGCAGGCGCCGCGCGGCAGGTTCGGCATCCGGGTGGCTAGAGAGCTGAAAGCCGCCCGCGAGCTCGCGCAGGACGAGGCCTCGACGCTCGAACTCGTAGTACTCGCGCAGCCGCTCGAGCGCTGTCACCACCTCGTGCAGCTCGCTCTCCGTCGCCTCCGCCAGCGACGCCGCGTCGACCGGGTCGGCCGAGAGAAAGAGCAGCGCTTCGATAGTGCGCTCGAGCTCGGCGCTCACGCGGCCCGCCCGTCACGTTGAGGACGGGGTGAGGCTGTGGCCGAGACCAAGATCGTTCCGAACGGCTCGTCCTGGCTCCACGTGAGCTCGCCCTGCTTGTAGAGCTCGAGCAGGGCAAACAGGGTCACGGCGATCGTCACCCGGTCTGCCTGCTCGACGGCGTCATCGAAGTCGAAGCGGCCACGGCGCAGCAGCGCGCGAAGGTGGGCCAGGCACTCGGCGACGCTGACCTTGGGAGCGATCAGATGTCCGATGTCGATTGGCTCGGGCACGAGCAACAGGCTGCCGAGGGCGCGCCCGAGCACACCCGGGTCGTAGACCGCGCTCGCCTCGGCGAGCGGCGCGCGCCGCAGGCTCGGCGGGAGCGGTGCCGAGCGGAACCGGTGGCCCTCCTGCGCGCGCAGGCTGTCGACGAGGTAACCGGCGATGCCTCGGTAGCGGTGCGCGTCGAGCAGTCGCGCGAGGAGCTCCTCGGCCGCCTCGCCGGGATCGAGATCGATGTGATCGATCTCCTCGCCGGGCAACATCAGCCGCGACTTCAGTTCGAGCAAGGAGGCGATGAGGACGAGGAACTCGGTGGCCAGCTCGAGGTCGAGCTCGCCGCGGCGCTCGAGATGATCGATGTAGGTGATGACGATGTCGGCAAGGTCGACCTCGAGCAGATCGATCTCCTCGCGCAGGACGAGCGTCAGCAGCAGATCGAAGGGACCCGCGAAGACGTCAAGGTCGAGCTCGAGGTCGGCAACGCTCACTGACGTGCGCAAGGCTACTGCCGCGGTCGGACCGGCCCCACTCCCATCGCCTCGCGCACGTCGGCGAGGGTGGGCCCGGCGATGGCGCGCGCCCTGTCGGCGCCGGCCTCGAGAATCGCCTCGAGGTTGCCCGCGTCGGCGCGCAGCTCGTCGTAGCGGTCCCGTACGGGCGCCAGGTACTCGACAACAGCATCGGCGACCGCCTGCTTGAAGGCCCCGTAGCCGACGCCTTCGAACTCGTCCTCGACCGCCTCGGGGGCGATCCCGCGGACGGCCGCGAGGATGGCGATCAGGTTGGTGATGCCCGCCTTCTCGGGCGAGCGGATGATCTCCTTGCCCGAGTCGGTGACGGCGGTGCGGAACTTCTTCGCGATCACGTCAGTGGAGTCGGTGACGAGCACTGTGCCCTGCTCGCTGTCGCTGGTCGTCGACATCTTGCGGTCGGGGTGCTGGAGATCCGTGATCCGCGCGCCGATCTCGGGGATCCGGGCTTCGGGCACCACCAGCGTCTCGCCGAAGCGCGCGTTGAAGCGCTCGGCGATGTCGCGCATGAGCTCGAGGTGCTGGCGCTGGTCCTCGCCCACCGGCACCTCGTCGGCGCGGTAGGCGAGCACGTCGGCCGCTTGAAGGACCGGGTAGAAGAACAGGCTCGCGGAGACCAGCTCGCGCTGGGCGCCCGACTTCTCCTTGAACTGGGTCATGCGGTTGAGCTCGCCGTACGCGGTCACGCTGCACAGCAGCCAGCACAGCTCGGTCTGCTCACGCACATCGGACTGGCGGAAGAAGATGCAGCGCTCGGGGTCGATTCCCGCCGCGAGCAGGATCGCGGCAGTGTCGTAGACCGATGCCCGCAGCGCTGCGGGCTCGTAGGGAACGCTGGTGGCGTGGAGGTCGACGAGGCAGTAGATCGCCTCCCCGCGATCCTGGCCGGCGACCCACGGCTTGATCGCCCCGATGTAGTTGCCGAGGTGCTTGCGGCCCGTCGGCTGGATGCCGGAGAAGATGCGCATGGTGCGAGCCGCAGGCTAGCGGGCTGCGCGCGCGGAGCTACGAGCGGGCCGGCAGGCTTACGCCGCTCGAGCCGCGCTTGACTCGGTCCGCGGGCTTGCGACTATGCGCGAGCAGCGCCGCGGCCACAATGCCCCCGACAGCGCCGGAGGCGTGGTCCTGCCAGGAAACCCCGTAGTGGGGCACGATGCTCGTCACTAACGCGCCGCCCCAGACGGCGCCCACGATGCCACCCACCAGCAGCTCGAGCGCGCTGCGGTTGAACAGGCCGCGGGCGAACAGGTAGGTGGCGTATCCGAAGACAACCCCGCTGGCACCGACGATGTCCTCGTTCCCAGGCGAGATCAGCCACGTCCCGATCCCGGCGATGATGATCACGACGACGGTGACGGCGGCCAGGCGCCGCGCGCCCTCCAGCGCGATGATCACCCCCATGAACACGAAGGGGATCGTGTTCGACTCCAGGTGCTGGAAGCCGACGTGGAGGAAGGGGGCGGTGAAGATTCCCCACAGGCGCCCGATGTTGCGTGGGTCGATCGCCCCGTCGGCGTCGAGCCGCTGGCCATCGAGCTTGTTGATCGCCTCGATGACCCACATGAAGATGACGATCACGGCGAGGAGCTGGAGCCCGCCGAGCTGGAGCTGGAGCTGCCGGCGGCGGCTAGGGGGGCTGCTGGTCATCGCTCAGACAATGGTGGCATACCACCCCCGGCCCGACTCTAAGGACTGGATATGAGTTCTTTGGGCACCGGGTTGGCCGCCCGGCCCGGCTACCCCAGCAGCTCCTCGGCGACCGCCAGCGCTACCTCCGCCCGTTCTCTGAGCGACTTCGCAAGCACGAACTCGCCCGGCGTGTGGGCGCCGCCGCCACGGGGTCCGAGCCCGTCGAGGGTGAGCGGGATCACGGTGGCGAAGTGGCTGGCATCGCTGGCCCCGCCGCGCGGGACGCCGACGATCGGCCGGCCGAGCCGCACCGCGGCGCGGGCGAGCAGCGGTCCGGCGGCCTCGGTCGTGTCCATCCCGGGCCAGCGCCTGAGCATCTCGGCGTCGAGCGTGGCGCCTCCGACCTCCTCGGGAATGGCCGCCACCACCGCCTCCACCGCCTCGAGCCGGTCGGCGCGCATGTCGCACAGGAGCTCACCGTCGGCGGGAACGACATTGAAGGCCGTGCCCGCGTGGAGCACGGTGGGGACCGCGCTCATCCGTTCAGGGCCGCGCGGATCGTGGTGGGCGGCCACGGTCTGCGCCGCCGAGGCGAGGGCGAGCAGCGCGTTGCGCCCCTGGTCGGGGGCGCTGCCCGAATGGGAGGCCAGGCCCGTGGCCCGAACGCGCAGGGTGGCCGCCGCCTTGCGCCGCACGACGACGCCTTCCCCGTTCTCGGCGCGCTCGCCTGCCTCGAAGCACAGGCACGCGTCGTACCGCGCGAAGCGCTCGACGTGCGTGAACGGCTCGGTGCGCCACTCCTCGTCGGTCACCAGCAGCACGGCGAGCTCGGCGAAGGCGCCGGGGCGTGCGGCGAGCGCCCGCGCCACGCCGAGCGCGAGCACGACACCGCCCTTCATGTCGGCCGTACCCGATCCGTAAAGCCGCTCGCCCTCGCGGCGCATCGGAGCGTGGATTTCGTGGGCGAAGACGGTATCGACGTGCCCGAGGAGCAGGATCCGCCGCGTGCCGCTCCCCGAGGTCCGCGCCACCAGGTCGGGCGCGCAGTCACGGGTCGAGCACGGGAGCCGCTCGGTCGCCGCACCTTCGGGAAGAAGCTCGCGGCACACCGCGAGCGCCTCCTCGGCCCCGGCTATGTCCCCCGAGGGCGAAGAGATGCCCACGAGGGCCTCGAGCTCGGCTTCGGCGCGCTCCGCGATCTCGGCCGCGTCCTCGAGGATCGAATTGGGCATCCGGGCACTGTACCCACGAGCGCCCTGGCTTCCTCCAGAAACTTCGTCGCGAGTCCTAGGGCTTCTACTAGTCTGCAGCGGGTGAGCGACGACTGGCGACTGCGCATCGACCTCCATGACGCCGGCGCGGCGTTCAAGCTGACCGAGCTGCTGGAGAAGGCCGAGCACGGCCTCGAAGGAGACTTCGACGATCGCGTAGCGGTCTCGCGTGATGACACCGAGGTCTTCGCCTACACAGGGACCAGGGCGCTGGCTGAGCGCGTCGAGGCGATGATCCAGTCGCTCGCGGCCGAGAACGGCTGGGAGATCGAGACCGAGCTCAAGCGCTGGCACCCCACAGCTGAGGAGTGGGAGGACCCCGACAAGCCCTTACCCTCGGGACGCGACCAGGACGAAGAGCACGCCGAGCGGATCGAGCGCGAGCGCGAGGAGGCCGCCGAGCGCGGCTACCCCGAGTGGGAGGTCCGGGTCGAGCTCCCCTCGCATCGCGATGCCGTGGCCTTCGTCGAGAAGCTCCGCGAGGAGGGACTGCCCTGCGTCCACCGCTGGAAGTACGTGCTCGTAGGCGCGACCGACGAGGACAGCGCCGCCACCCTCGCGCAGCGCCTGCGCCCCGAAGCCCCGCCCGGGAGCACGGTCCAGGTCGAGGGGACCTGGAAAGCCGTGCAGTCCGAGACACCGTTCAGGACCCGGTACGCGGTCTTCGGCGGCATGGGCGGCTGAGGCGGCCTCGCTCGGCCCGTGCGTCCCTGGTCCGAGAGCCCGGCCGGCCGCTTCGAGGAGCTGACCTTCGAGAGCGCCGCGCTGCGAGACAACCCGCTCGGCGATCCCCACGAGCGACCGCTGTGGGTGTACCTCCCGCCGGGGTACGACGACGATCCCGGTTATCGGTATCCGTCGATCTACGCGATCCAGGGGCTGACGGGTCAGCTCGACGGGTGGCGGAATCGCTCGGCCTTCCGTCGCAACTTCCCCGAGCTCGCCGACGCTCTCTTCGCGGCGGGCGAGGCGCCCCCGTGCCTGATCGTGTGGGTGGACGCCTGGACTCAGATCGGGGGCAGCCAGTTCCTCGACTCCCCGGCCACGGGGCGCTACCACACCTACCTGTGCGACGAGGTGGTGCCCTTCGTCGATGATCGCTACCGCACCCTGAACGCTCCCGAGCACCGGGGGATCATGGGCAAGTCGAGTGGTGGCTACGGGGCGATGGTGACCCCGATGCTCAGACCGGACCTGTTCGGGGGGCTGGCCACGCACGCCGGCGACGCCCTGTTCGAGGCGTGCTACGAGCCGGACATGCGCGCCGCCGCCCGCGCGCTGCGCGATCACCACGAGGGCTCGTTCGAGCGCTTCTGGGCGGACTTCCGCAGCCGCCCGGCCTTCACCAAGGAGAGCGACGCCGTGCTCCTGAATATGTGGTGCATGGCGGCGTGCTACTCCGCCGAGGAGAACGGGACCGTGCTCCTGCCCTTCGACCCGTTGACCGGCCGCCTCGACGACGAGGTGTGGAGCCGCTGGCTGAAGTGGGACCCGGTGCGCATGGTTCCCTGGCACGCCGAGGCGCTGCGCGGCATGCGCGCTATCTACATCGACGCGGGCAAGCGCGACGAGTGGTTCCTCGATCTCGGGGCCGAGGCGTTCCGGCGCGCGCTCGAGGACATCGGCGTCACCGACGTCTACTTCGAGCTCTTCGACGCCGGGCACGGCGCAATCGAGTACCGCTATCCGATCGCGCTCAAGTACCTCGCGGAGCGGCTCTCACCGTAGTGTGGCGCGTATCGCCTCGGGCGTCACATCCCCCGGCTTCGCTCCTTCGCGCAGAGCTTCGCGAGCGAGCCGGCACAGGAGCTCGTTGAGCGGCGTCGGCACTCCGTGCCGGCGCCCCAGCAGCACGATCTCGCCGTTCAGGTAGTCGGTCTCGATGCTCCCGGCGCCGCGGGTGAAGCTCTGCCACGTCGACCCGCCGCCGCGCTCGCGACCGGCGATCTCGCCGAGGTGGAGCAGGTCGCGGCGGCGCTCCGAGTCCTCGTCGTCGCTGGCGAAGTCGATGCCGGCGGCGCGCAGGCACGCGCGTCCCTCCTCTCGCGCGAGCTCGTCGAGCTCGTCGTCGTGCGCGCCCGGGCCGCACAGCGCCTCGACGATGTTGCCCAGGTTCATCAGGAGCTTGGCGTACTTCCAGCGCATGATCCGCGGGCGTGGTTTCGAGCTGAAGCGCGCCGAGGACAGCGCCGCGGCCACCTCCTCGGCCGTGGAGTCGACGCCCTCCGGGTAGCGGCCGACGTCGATCCCTCCGCTGAGCGGCGTCGAGTACGCCTGCACCACCCCGGGCTCGAGGTGCGCGGTGGGCGCCATCACGATCGCGCCGTAGACGTTCGGGAGCAGCCGCAGCGCGATCCGCTCGTTCTCGACGCCGTTCTGCACGCATACGACCGGGAGGTTCTCCGGCCCGGCGACGGCGAGCGCGCCGAGCGCCCCCGCCGTGTCCTGGGTCTTGGTCGCCAGCAGCACCACGTCGTCCTCGCGCCAGGGCACCGCCGCGGGACCCTCGACCGCGGGGATCTCGAGCACCACGCGCTCATCGGGGGTCTCGAGCCTCAGCCCGTCGCGCGCGATCGCCTCGTAGTGGGCGCCCCGCGCGATCAGGATCACCTCATGACCGGACTGGTGCAGCCGCGCCCCCACGACCCCACCGATCGCGCCGGCTCCGAAGACAACGAACCGCAAACGCCCGCCTCAGAACCCTGCCATCACAGCGCCTGCCGGATCACCGGCTTGCGCGCCGCGCCCGCCTCGTCCAGGCGCCTGACCGGCGTCGTGTACGGAGCGTTACGCGCCACCTCGGGGTCCTCGCGCGCCTCGCGGAGGATCTCGGCGACGATCTCCACGAAGTTGTCGAGGGTCTCCTTGGTCTCGGTCTCCGTGGGCTCGACCATCAGCGCTTCTTCGACCACGAGTGGGAAGTACACCGTCGGGGGATGGACGCCGAAGTCGAGCATGCGCTTGGCGAGATCGAGCGTCCTGATCTCCAGCTCGCGTTTCATCGGCGCCCCCGAGAGCACGAACTCGTGCATGCAGATGCGGTCGTAGGCGGCCGGCAGGTATTCGTCCACCCCCGCCTCCTTGAGCTTCGCGAGCAGGTAGTTGGCGTTGAGTACGGCGACCTCCGAGACCTCGCGCAGTCCGGCGGCCCCGAGGGAGCGGATGTAGGCGTAGGAGCGCACGAAGACGCCGTAATTGCCTTGGAAGCCGCGCAGGCGACCGATCGACTTGGGACGGTCGTACTCGAGGTCGAAGTAGGGGCGGTCGCCGTTGTCGCCGGCTCGGCGAACGACCTGCGGGCGCGGCAGGTAGGGCTCGATGCGATCAGAGACGGCGATCGGACCGGCACCCGGACCGCCGCCCCCGTGCGGCTGGGTGAAGGTCTTGTGCAGGTTGAAGTGCACGATGTCGAAGCCCATGTCGCCCGGGCGGCAGATGCCCATGATCGCGTTCAGGTTCGCGCCGTCGTAGTACAGCGTCGCGCCGACACCGTGGACGATCTTCGCGATCTCCTCGATCCCCGTCTCGAACAGTCCGAGCGTGCTCGGGTTGGTCAGCATCAGGCAGGCGACATCCGTGTCGGCCTTGGCGCGTAGGTCGTCGAGGTCGACGTTCCCGCTGGCGTCGATACCGACCTTGACGACGTCGTAGCCGCCCATCGTCACCGTCGCCGGATTGGTTCCGTGCGCGGTGTCGGGCGTCAGGACCTTGGTGCGGTGCTCGCCGCGATCCTCGTGGTAGGCCCGGGTCAGGAGGACGCCGGCGAGCTCGCCGTGCGAACCCGCGCTCGGCTGCAGCGATACGTGGGGCAGGCCGGCGATGGCCGCCAGCGCCTGCTGCAGGTTCCACATCAGCTCGAGAGCGCCCTGGGCGCGCCGCGGGTGCTGAAGCGGGTGGAGCTTGGCGTGGCCGGGCAA
>Ga0302325_10015076_pt1 | contig 16438 bp, 23 predicted proteins | sample Palsa_T0_2_FD_201948 | JGI IMG/M metagenome (GOLD analysis project Ga0302325, IMG submission 201948) | Peat permafrost microbial communities from Stordalen Mire near Abisko, Sweden - Palsa_T0_2 | ecosystem: Environmental > Terrestrial > Soil > Palsa > Peat permafrost | place: Sweden: Abisko... | reverse complement strand
TACCAACACCCATGCCCGTGCACAGGGGCCCCGTATCCCGATCGGCAAAGGGCCCCGGCATCTTCAAGCCAGCGACCAATGAAGGTAAGGATCTCCGGTTGGAGTATTAGGGCGTGTCGGGCACAAATCATCCATTTTGGACCCGAATGTTTACGAACAAGGAAAAAATTATTCAAAACTCGCCGTCAATATGATTAAGCACACCTGTGACCTGCGGCGACGTGTCGAGTGCTGCGCGGGCGCAGCGGGTTTTAAATAACCCTCAAAAGACCATCCTTAAGTCATCGCAGGTGCTACTCTCTGATCGTCTCGCCATCCGGGACCTGTCGTTTCCCGGATGGCAAATCGTCACTTCCCGACGCATAAACGGGCACTTAGTGAAGATCGGGCACTTTCATGCGGGATGATGAGGGCCTGGATGCCTACGACGTGGGCTTCCAGGCATCTGAGGCTGACAGTGAAGCCTTCTTGTCCATAATTATACCGACATATGACGAAGGATCTTCGATACGGCACGCCTTACGTCAAGTGCTCCCCACAAGCTATCCCTGCCGTACTGAGCTGATCGTCGTTGACGACGAAAGTTCAGACGAAACCGTTGAGCAACTTGACGGACTCTCCTGTGACCGGCTGAAAGTCTGCCGCAACTCTCGAAACATGGGAAAGGCACCGCCCTCCTGACTGGCATGGGCGGATCGCGGTGGTGCTGGCCGACCAGGGAAAGCCCGATACGGGGACGATCTTCGCATCGTGCTGACAACGTACCGTAATTTACGTTTTCTTCGCTCAAAAATGGAGGGTAGTTAGCGCCGTGGTAAACGCGGGATTTCACTCTGCGCCTGAGCCTGAGCAATTGGAGAGGTCAGAGACGGGCCGCGACAAGAGTCGCGCTACTGTCATTACACCGAACTGCAGTCCGACCGACATTGTTGATGTGCCCTGGCCGCGGGTGTCCGTAGTCATTCCCGCGATGAACGAGGCACGCAACCTCCCGCATGTTTTTGCGCTGATACCGCACACCGTTTACGAGGTGATCTTGGTAGACGGTCGCTCAGTAGACAACACCGTGGCGGTGGCCCAGGAACTATGGCCGGACGTCCAGGTCATGACGCAAAATCGCACTGGCAAGGGAAACGCGCTGGCTTGCGGTTTCGCGGCGGCGACCGGAGACATCATCGCCATGATCGACGCGGACGGCTCCGCCGATCCCGGCGAGATTCCGGCATTCGTCAGGGCATTGCTCAATGGCGCCGATTTCGCCAAAGGGACACGCTCCGGTGATGGCGGGGGCAGTGAGGACCTTACCAGACTGCGGCGCGCGGGCAACCGAGTACTCAGCACACTGTTTAACGCATGCTACAAGACAAGATATTCGGACCTCTGCTACGGCTACAACGTGTTCTGGCGACGGTGTCTGCCCGTACTGCACCTGGACAGCACCACGCTGGTATCGGACGACAAGGACGGAAGGTTGTGGGGCGATGGGTTCGAGATCGAGGCTCTAATCCATATCCGGATCGCCAAGTCCGGACTCAAGGTGACCGAGGTTCCCAGCTTCGAGCGGTCCCGGATCCACGGCGTCAGCAACCTCAATGCCATCCGCGATGGCATGCGGGTGCTACGGACCATCCTCACGGAACGGCGCCGTATCCGACATCCAGATGGCGGAGCGACGGTCTCAGAGTCGGTTTTGTCTGACAACGATGGAAGCCGGGCCGGACCAGTGATCGGCATGAAGGATAGGAATTCGGATTTGATATTCAACAGCGATCAGAGCCGGAGCTAAAAAATTCGAAAATGAAAATCGCGCAGGTCGCCCCGTGCTTCTATCCCCGAGGGGGAACAGCCGTAACGAGCGCCTAGGGGTGCTGCTATGCACAAATAGATATGCCACATCTCGCGTGGGTGCTTTCCGATAGCTCTTACCTACCAAAAAGGATCCGAGATAGTAAAGGCGGTGCAAGCGCGGACAACAAATGACCGCAGTAGCGTACGCATGCCTCCGTTTAGCAGCAAGCATGACGACAGGCGGCCGGGAACGCGCGGCGGAATGGGTCGAAAGCTCTAGCTGTATGAGGAAGAAGAAAATAGCTATGTTTGTTAGACGTGACTGCCAGCTAGATCCGGACTCAGCGTGAATATCATCGAGTCCTCAGGCAAACCACTTTCGGGTATAGATTCCGCTGCCGGGAATCAGCTCCAATCTGAGGTTCCCCAGAGCCTCAAAGCCTCTGTCGTGGTATGCGTCTATACAGAAAAGCGGCTGCCACAGATCCGCATGGCACTTGACAGCATCCTCTGTCAGACGACGCCACCATGGCAGTTGATCGTGGTATCAGATCACAACTCGGCACTAGGTGACCTACTCACTGTTGAGTATCCCGGCGTAGAAGTGATCTCAAACAAATTTGGAAAAGGCTTGTCTGGTGCCCGCAATACTGGCGTCGAACAGTCAGATGGCGACGTCGTTGTCTTTCTGGATGATGACGCCCGTGCACACCCGCAATGGCTGGAAACCCTACTAGCGCCCTACAGCGATGATTCGGTCCTTGGAGTGGGTGGGCTCGTCCTCGCCGACTGGGGTTCTTCCAGCAAGCCAGCTTGGTTGCCAGAAGAATTTCTCTGGGTTGTCGGCTGCAGTTACCGAGGACTGCCCGAGGAAAAAGCTGAGATCCGCAACCCTGTCGGAGCAAATATGTCTTTTCGCCGAACCGCCTTCGCTCAGGCAGGACTTTTCGATTCCTCAATCGGACGCACTTTCGCATCATCCCGTCCGCTTGGCTGCGAGGAGACCGAGTTCAGCATTCGACTGCGCTGCCTGTCCCCTAATGCTCGAATCATCTACGAACCGCAAGCCGTCGTGTATCACCACGTAGACGAATCACGCGGTACATTGCGTTATTTTCTAAGTCGCTGTTATGCGGAAGGATGCTCAAAGGCCCAAGTAGCACGGCTATCCGGAGCTGGAGCCGCGCTAAGCTCTGAAAGAACATACGTTACTAACACCATCACCCGAGCTGCGCATCGTGAGCTAAAAAAGATTCTTCGGCCAGGCCGAAAAGATGCGATGAAGCGCCTCGCTGCTTTGTTCCTCGGAATATCCTGGACCGGCACGGGCTACGTCGCAAAGACGACGGTGCAGAAAGCCCTGAAATTTAGAAAGAAGGAGGGATGAGTATGGGTTCGACACCGGTGCTCATGTATCACTCCGTAGGGCGGCCAGCTGATAGACGCTTCCGCCCATGGGTTGTGTCACCATCGCTGCTAGAGGAGCACCTGGCGGCGCTGGTCGAATCTGGCTACGAACTAGTGGGGACTACTGAGTGGGCGGGACAGAAAGAGGAGCGCAGGTATGCAGTACTCACATTCGACGACGGATATGTCGACTTTATAGAGAACGCGCTACCTATCCTCGCCGCTCATCGGGCGCGAGCCACGGCGTACGTGGTTACGGCGTATATAGGCGATAAAGCGCGTTGGCTTCCCTTCCATTGCGAGCGACTTCGCCCTCTCATGTCATGGGAAGATTTGCGGACAATAAGACACAGCGGGGTGGAGGTCGGCTCGCATGGAAACCGGCACCTAGAACTAGACGCTGTCTCGCCTAGGGTTGCAGAGGACGATATATTGCGATCCCTTGTCACACTTCAACTAAATGGCTTTTCGCCGCAGAGCTTCTGCTACCCATTCGGATATGCTAGTCGCGGTACGCGCGATATCGTCGCCAAGGCTGGCTTTACGACCTCTTGCGTCGTCGGCCGTGGGCTTGCTGAGCGTGGCCGGGACTTGCTGCGCGTACGTCGCCTAGCCGTCGACTGCCGAACATCCCCTGAGGCCCTACTCCGGCAAATAAACGGACCGACGTTGCCACCTGCCGCTCTACTGCGCAGCGCAGCGCAACCCGCCTGGCGCGTAACCCGACGTGTCCGTTCTTTCACGCGCAGAGCTATCGATACCGGGGTAGCGAAGTGAAAGACATCTCAGCCGTCGTGTGCACGCATCGCATCGAGCGGTGGCCGTGGCTACTCGAATGCCTAGCTTCGCTTGAGCGACAAACCCTTCCGCCCCTGGAGGTCATCGTCGTGGTCGACGGCAAACCTGAGATATGGGAGCGGCTAATACATCGGAACGGGCCCACCATCACATTGTCGACTCCCCGCCCTAGTGGCCTGTCTGCAGCCAGGAACCTTGGTTTGACCCGCGCCTCGGGAACGTATGTGGCGTTCCTTGATGACGACGCCGTAGCCGATGCTTCGTGGCTGAAGACCCTGCGTGCCGTGCTGGAAGATGACACAGTCGCCGGGGCCGGGGGTAGATCCGTCCCGAACTGGGAGGGCAAGAAGCCGCCGTGGATGCCGGAGGAACTACTCTGGGCACTCGGCTGCAGCTACCGTGGCATGCCTACCACGCGGTCGGAGGTCCGAAATGTATACGGCGGATCTGCATGCTTCCGCCGAGATATCTTCACTCGATTCGGCGGCTTCGATACTAACCTCGGGCGGACCGCGGTGGGATTGGCCGGCTGCGAGGAGACCGAGTTGTGCCTACGGGTACAGAGCAGATCCCAAGGGCTGCGGTTCGTGCACGAGCCAGGAGCCGTAATCCACCATCAGGTCCCCGTTGATCGTCAAAAAATTAGTTACCTGCTTTCGCGGTGTGCTAGCGAAGGTCGATCTAAAGCTATATTGCGCGCGATCGACGGAGGCCGCAGTAATCGCCCTCTGGCGCGTGAGGCCAGTTACCTCTTCCGTACCGTGCCTAGCGGCATGTTGTCATACATCTGTCAATTCCTGCGTGGCGACGGCTGGGGACTTGTCCGGGCAATTCTCCTAACGATGGCAGTAATAAACACATTGCTATCGTATGAAGCTACCAGGGCCAAGTCCATCCTGGGTCGGCTAGCACTAGAGCCTACCTCCAATGATCAATGCAACACGCCAGGAGAGGACGAAGCGCATTGGCGGCATCAGCAGCTGACGAGTATCGATAGGCTCAACGAGTAAAAATGACATTTACGACTAGAACTAGCTCCCTTCAAAAAATTAACCACCAGGGCAACCACAGGACGCGCGCGGTTCGGGCGCTGCCGCCGACCCTATTCATGCTAACGCGCCGCGCGCTTCCGCTTGCGGCTCTGGTCATGGGTATCTGGAGCTTGACCACAGCGCACGAATCATCAATCGGCCAGTACGGTCTTATCCAGGCGCTACCGCCGTTGTATTTTCTGTCCCTGGTAATGCTTTGCGGCAGCTTCATCATTGCATGGCGCAGCTCACAGCCACGTCTCCTGGAGTTTTTCCTAAGTCTAATTGCCCTGGTAGTTTTGCTGCAAAGCGCTCCTGGCGTAATCGAGAGCGAACCGCGGTTCGATGTCGCGTGGCTGCACGCCGGTTTCACCAATTATGTTGCACAGACCGGTCACGTGCTGCCCACCATCGACGCGAGATTTAGCTGGCCTTCGTTCTTTACGGGCCTCGCCATGGTTGACCGGGCCGGTGGCCTGCCCAGCGCGATTCTGCTCATCAGGTGGTGGCCAGCTGTAATCAATCTATTGTATCTTCCGCCGCTTTATCTTCTCTCACGTATCCTCCTAAATAACAACAAAAACGCGATGCTTGCAGTCTGGCTATTTCCGTTCGCTAACTGGGTCGGCCAAGACTACTATTCGCCGCAGTCAGCAGCGTACCTACTATATCTGGTACTTCTCTGCGTAGTTCTGGGCCCGTACGGCTCCAACCGGAAGGCTATGATTTTTCGTCGCCAAAAAGAGTCCGGTAGCCGTCTACAAGAGCCTGGGGACAATGACTGGCAACCGCAAGTCTTGGGGCACGCCCTGACGCTATTCTTTGTCATGCTAATGCTATGTGCCGCCATCGATACCGGTCATCAGCTGACTCCGATCTTTGCCATCGCGACCGTGATCCTTTTGGCTTTTTTTGGCCGTACCAGACTCTTGGCCTGGCCGGGCGTCATGATCCTGCTCGCTGTTGGGTGGATCTGCTACGCGGCCATCGCCTTCTGGTCGGGGCACCTGTCGGAAATATTCGGTGGCCTGAGCTCGGTGACAGGAAACTATTCAAGCGACCTACGCCTGCACGGAAACGTCGCCCATTCGCGAGCTAATGACGTTCGTCTGCTAGTTTTTGGCAGCATATGGGCACTGGCATTCATAGGGTTTTTCTGTAACCGAAAAGTTCGTGTTGACCGTGTGGGCGCAGCCGTGATCATGCTAGTGCCGCTTCTCACCGTGGCCGGACAATCATACGGTGGAGAAGCCGGGCTACGCGCATTCCTCTTTTCTCTTCCCGGCGCCCTTTGTCTCGCGGCCGTGGCCTTGGCATCTGCAAGCACGAGACTAAAGCTAATTTTTGTCGGCGGCTTGACGATTGCGCTGATTCCAGGCTTCCTGGTCGCTCGATGGGGGAACGAGCTTTCCGAAATGGTCACACCAGGCGAGATCGCCGGCATGAACGCCCTGTATCGCGTTGCCCCGCCAGGTTCTACGATCGTATCGATTACCCCGCAGGTTACCTGGCAGTATAAAGACGTCGGTCAGTACCAGTATGCACCCAACAACCTTGTTGAGTTCGCCTTCGGATCAGTATCTAGCATCACTGCACAGATGGCTAACCCACGAGGGGACTATGTAATCATTACTGCCAGTCAGCTCGAGTATTCCCAGGAAGCATACGGACTGCCACCTAACTGGGGAACTGGTGTCGAACGAAAACTAAATGCTTCGCATATGTTTCGCCTCCTCTATTCGAATTCCACAGCAAAAGTCTATAAATATACGGGACGCAAATGATGTCGCAGACCCAGAGCTCACCTGTCGAAGGTAGGAGCCTGCGAGTTAACCTTCGCATGCATTGCCTAGTGATCGGTCTGCTCGCGGTAGGGCTATCACTTATTAGTATTACAGCCGTGTTGCTCTCAGCTCCTTGGCAAATCCGGTTTCCTATAGTAGCTGCCACTGCGCTCCTCGGGCCGGCCATCCCCGCCCTGCGGCTGCGCCCGGAACTCAGTCTCCAAGAGTGTTTGGTATATGGCATCGGCGTCGACGTCGCACTACAAATGCTAGTCGGACTAGCCCTTGTAATGTGGCATATATGGATCCCCGTAGCTGCCTCACTAGGGCTGTTCGTAATCTCTCTGGCCGTAGGCCTGAAGCTGCTATCTACTGTAGGCATAAAGAGCGAGGAAGAATGCACGTTACAGATCCGGTACTTCGGTTGATGGGGACGCATGTACTGCCGGGGATACTTTGCGTTGTACTGAGTTCACTATTGCTCTGTCTCTGGGAACTGCGGCGTCTCACATCAGGCGATAGCGAAGCTATACGGCCGTGGATGCTGCCTGTAGCCGGGATTGTGCTCGGTATTATATCGATCGCTTTCATCATGGCTAGATTTATTACCGTCGACTAGCGTTTAACCAACGTAACTCGAAATGTATTAGCACCAGAACAAAAGGAAGCCAATGACCTGCCGAACTATCATACTCGGTGAGACCGGGATAGAGACAACTGCTCTCGGATTTGGCAGTGCCAACCTCTTCCGGCTGCCCAGCGCAGCGCAAAGAGCCCAGATCTTGCACGCGGCTTACGATGCTGGCGTTCGCCACTTCGACGTTGCGCCCATGTATGGTCTTGGGCTTGCGGAGGCTGAGATCGGCCGCTTTGCTCACCGCCGTCGCGACATGGTCACCATCGCCACGAAGTTCGGCATCGCGCCAAGCCGACTAACTCGATATGTCGGACGCGGGCAGCGACCTGTTCGAAGAATTCTTGAAGCGCTTCCGACTATTCGGAATCAGGCGCGTAAGAAGGCAGCTGGTCCCCAGTCCGGTCTGGCGGGGAGGCTTCTTTACTCAGCCGAGGGCTACTGCCCAGCGGCAGCGAAAAAGAGTTTGGAACGCAGTCTCCACGCGCTTAGCACTGAATACATCGACCTTTTTCTCCTACACGATCCACTTCCCGGCAGTGTGCGCTCAGAGGATGTTCGCTGTTACCTAGAGGACGCGCGCAGCTCAGGCCTCATCAGGTCATGGGGATTGGCCGGAGAGCCTGCGTCCTGCCTTCAAGTGGCTGGCGACTTTGCCGACGGCATTGCGGTTCTCCAAGTGCGTGACGACATCTGGCTGCGATCTGCACGCGACGTGCCTGCCGATGTCGGGGGACTGATCACCTATGGAATATTGGGTGATGCGTTGGCTCGGCTAGTGCGTTCTCTATCCGCCGACCCGCGGGAACGTGCAAGATGGACCAGATCCACGGGCGAGGACTGCGGCAATCCCGAAACAGTCGCGTCTCTGCTGCTAGCCGTGGCGCTTCGAGAGAATTATTCCGGCATAGTGCTTTTTAGCACCATCCAGCCGCAGCGAATTAGGCGGGCCGTCGACGCTGCGCATATATCGCTTACGTCTTCCTCTGAGGCCCTAGACGCTGTATTGAGCCTGACCGAGATACATTCAGACGATTCCAGCGGGAAAGGCCCGACACGTTGATTATACCCGCTACCGAACTGCCCAATGATCTTACCCTCACTGCTGACCTCGTCGTGGTCGGTTCTGGACCTGCAGGCATTGTGGTGAGTTTGGAGGTCGCCCGACACGGCTTCGACGTTCTGTTGGTGGAGAGTGGACGCGAGAAGTTCGATCCAGCCATACAGGATTTGGGTGAAGCTGGTGAAATCGATCCAACTCTGCACTCCCCAATGCGGCTGACTACGCGACGTCAGTTGGGTGGTACCTCCGTGATATGGGGAGGTAAATGCGTTCCCTATGATGAAGTCGACTTCGACTACAGACCGTTTATCAGCGATGCTCAGTGGCCAGTCAGCTACGACCAGATCGTGCCGTATTTTCAGAGGGCCTGCGACTGGCTACTGTGCGGACGCGCAATGTTCGAAACTACCCAGATGCCTCATCTTCCGCCCTCTCTCGTGCCAGGCTTCGCCGACGGCGACACAGTGGCATCAACTCTTGAGCGCTGGTCCCTACCCACTAATTTCGGTCGTGAATACCGTAGCGTCCTGAAACAGTCGGCTCGCGTTCGCGCACTAACCGGCCTCACATGCACGCGAATCGTCTGCCGGAAGGGCAACCAAGAGGTAGATCTTCTCTCGTGTCGGAGCCTTGACGGAAAGCACATCCAGGTCCGCGCTCGGGCTTACGTTCTCGCTTGCGGCGGGCTCGAGACCACCCGCCTCCTCCTAGCGTCCCCCGGCCCGGGCGAAAGGTCTCTTGGCGACCACTCGGGACATTTGGGGTCGTGGTACATGGGCCATGTTGAGGGAGTCATCGCCAATGTCCGGTTCAATACGGCGCCCAAGTCCACGATCTTCGGGTATGAACGTGATATTGACGGTACCTACATACGGCGCAGATTGTCCGTAAGTCGCAAGGCGCAGCACGCGGAGCATCTTCCAAATGTCGCGGCATGGCTGGCAAATCCAGAGCTCGCCGATCCGCGGCACCGAAATGGGGTTCTCTCATTTGCCTACCTTATGCTGCGCTCTCCGTTCGGCAGGCTCATGGCTCCCGACGCTCAACGACTTTCGCTCAGCGGGGAGGATGTGCCCGGCTCTCCTTACGGCGGGGCAGAGAGGGGCTCAGTACGTGAGCACATGCTGAACGTATCGCGCGACGCCTGGCCTGTCGCTCGCTTCGCTGTCGGGTTCGGTGGCAAGCGATTCTTGCCGCAGCGGCGTCGGGCTGCCGGATTCTTTGTATACAGCAGAGAGAACTCGTACCCGCTTCAATATCACGGGGAGCAGGTACCGAAGCGGGACAGCCGGGTCACCCTGACTGGCAAACGAGATGCCGTAGGAATGCCGAAGCTAAAGATCGAGCTTAAGTTTTCGCAGCAAGATGTAGATGGAATCATCCGCACTCATCATCTCTGGAATACCTGTCTAAGGGAATCGGGACTCGGGCGTCTTGAATATTTGTCACCTGATCCCGAAGCGACCGTGTGGAGTCGCGCCGGCGGCGGGTTTCATCAGCTCGGGACAACACGCATGGCCGCCCGGCCGGACGACGGGGTTGTCGATTCCGAGCTGGCCGTACACGGGGTCGGGAATCTATTTGTGGCGAGCAGCTCGGTTTTCGTGACGGCGGGGCAGGCCAACCCGACATTTATGGTCGTCGCTTTTGCCGCTAGGCTGGCCGACCGCCTGCAGAAAGTGCTACCTAATCTAACTGAAGGATCTGCATGACCACAACTATTCAGGACGAGCCCCTTCATGGGGGCGGTAGGGCTTCCAGTCCTCCTGAACACACAGAAGTTCATCGCACACTTACCCGTGACGGTATCGCTCTTATCAGCAATTCCGGGCTCACTTCCATCCTAGGCGTTGTCTACTGGCTAGCAGCCGCGCATATAATGGGACGTGCCGATCTGGGTAGAGGCTCTGCACTGCTGTCGGCCCTTTGGACTGTATCTGCGTTGGCCCAGGTCAATTACGCCAGAGCTCTACCCGGACTTTTGCCTATGGCCCGAGATAAAGCTTCAAGGCTTCTGGCGAAGACCTACACTCACGTAATCATCCTTAGCATTGGCGCAGGCTTGGCGTTTTCTATTATAGCGCCACTGGTAAACAGTAAATTTCGATACATTAGCGGAATACCCGGCTTTGTCCCGCTCTTTGCACTGTCTATTCCCATCTACAGCATCTTCACTGTGGAGGACTCGGTGCTCGCCACTGTACGGCGGGCGGTGCTCATCCCCTTCGAGAACGCTACATACGGCGTGCTAAAGATTGTAGTGCTGTACATACCGGTGCTCTATCACATCATGCCAGCTAGCGTGGTAATGCTGGCTTCGTGGATTTTGCCGTTGCCGTTTATCGTTTTTCCTCTCAATGCGTACCTTTTTAAGCACGGAGTGCCGCAGGCGATTGCGACTTTCCCCAAGGATGTGGTGCTACAGGAGGGTAAATGGGTCCGGTATGATTTTGCAGGCTACCTCTTCTGGCTGCTCGGGACGCTTACCCTTCCGGTTGTGGCTGTTACCGTCCTAGGGCCGGTCAGCACTGCAGCGTTTGCCGTACCCTTTACGATCATTACAGCGATTGATGTGTTGTCGCTTAACCTTGGGAATCAGCTGACCGCTGAGATGTCCCGCACACAGGGTCAGTTTAGGGCTCCCACGATACATTTTGTTTGGCGCGCATGGACAGTCATCGCTGCGCTTAGCGTCGGACTGATCATAGCGGCGCCTTATGTTCTGGATCTATTTGGCGCCCAGTACAGTAGCGACAGCACGATCGTTTTCCAGGTAATGATGCTGGCAGCGTTTCCGCGTTCCATCCTGTTCTTTAGCATTGCCGCGGCGCGTGCAAGAGGAGTTGCGGCAAAAGCCCGATCGAGCGGACCGATCATCCTCGTGTTGCAGGCGACTACTTGCATGCTTACTCTGACGATATCATTGCTTACGATGCATTATCAAGGCATTCTTGGAATGGCGCTAGGTTGGACCATAGCAAGCGCCATAGGCAGTACTATGGCGGTTATAACTGTTCGGCCTCAACCACTGCGAATGGTAGCCGTTTGGAATCGTACTCGTCGTCAGAGATCTTTACACGCGGTCGGATTTGCCGCGACCGGACGACGATCTGACCCTCGGCACGGCAATTTCGACAATTATGAAAGAGAGTTCACCTCACGCACTTCCGGCAGCCGCAAGTATTAACGAGGTAACAATAACAATAAACTCAGATTTAAGCTGTTTGGCGAATCAGTTCGCGTCATTTGGCCGATGGAGGCAAAGTTGCGCGGGCCACTGTAAGAGCGGATTGCCTAATTGGACGGCCATTTGCGTCCAGTATTTCATGAGATGTGGACATTTAAGTACCGCTGAAGGATTGAGGAGGCCATCGTTGGACGCTCTCGAGCGCTACCAAGACGTAGGGGGCAAGGCGGAATGTTTCAACCGGGTACCCGCTCAAATACTCGTTCGAGTCGGCCCTACGATGCAGCGCGTTGCAGCTTCAGCTTCACACTTTATACAAAGCCGTTATAGCCTCCCCAATTCGCTGCCTGACGGATCACGACGGATTTTTCTCTTCCATGTACGAAAGACCGCAGGGACTAGCCTTGTAAGGAGCTTTCTTGCCTTGGGCGGGGAGGACCCTGGCGCTGTAGAACGCCGTATCTCCAGTTCGCTGTTGTCGCGTACGAGGAGTGGGCCGTACGTCGTCACTTGTGGCCGAGGGACTCTGCAGCAGGGAGATTACTTCTTCGGTTGGTCACACATGGCAGGTCACCGTCTTCGGTTGCCAAGCCGAACCTTCACGATCGCACTTCTTCGCGATCCCGTTGCCCGCGTGCTTTCTTATTATCGCTACTTGGTCGCTGGCGATCCGGCTCAAGGTGATATGGCCTGGCGGGTGCAGAATGACGAACGGGCGTTGGCGGGAGAAAGCTTCTCCGACTTCCTTAAGAAGGTTCCAGATGAACTGATCCTCAATCAACTGTATATGTTCTCTCAGCGATTTGATGTTTCCGAAGCGGTCGGGAGAATTTTGGAATGCTCAGCTATCATGATGACGGAGACGTATGAGTGCGATCTCCGTAACCTCGCTTCGACTCTTGGCCTCGCACTGAAACACAGACGTGAACGCATTACTGCCCTCACGGAGGTGCCGGTCGAGGAGAAGCAGATGGACGCCCTGCGTGATCGTGTTGCACCTGAGTATGAGCTGCTGGAGAAACTGGGAGCGTCTGGTCGGCTCAGATCCAGTCAGGAGCCTCAGCCTAATGAGGTGAGAACAGCTGAGATGGCGTTCAGCCCGGTGCCGTTGTCGGGGACCGGCTCGGCGCATCAGGTGGACGTGCCGTCCGTGGCCCAGTAGAACTCCAGATCTCCCGCGGAATTGACATCGCTGATGTTGGCGGCGTTGCCGTTGTAAGTGATCGACGGCGCCGCGGAGTCGTTAACGCCGCTGGCCACGGTCTCGGGGTGCCAGCTGGACGAGCCGCTGGCGGCCCAGTAGAACAGCAGCTGACTCTGCCACAGTCCCACCCACTGCGGCGATGGTGACCGTACCCTGGTTCACCGCGATCGACGGCGGGACGATCAGGGTGGATCCCGCGCCGGCCACGGTCTCGGAGTCCCAGGTGGACGAGCCGCTGGTGGCCGAGTAGAAATCGAGCAAGCCCGCGACCTGGTTGGCAGCGGCGGTGTCGACGGTGTTGCCGTTGGCCGTGAGCGCGGGGAAGTACGAGTAGCCTCCCAGGCCGATCTCTTCGCCCTTCCAGGTACCGTGCCGATGACGGCCGACCAGACGCAAAGCTGGCCGGCGTCCTCGACGAGCGCGATGTAGAAGGTGTTGCCGTCGACCGTGATCGACGGGGCGGAGGTGACGTCGGCGGCCGGGTCCGTCTCGGCGTGCCAGGTACCCGTGCCGTCGAAGGCCCAGCAGAACGACAGCGACCGGTTCGGGCCCACCGCCGCGATGTTCACGGTGTTGCCGTTGATCACGATCGACGGCGTGTTAAAGGCGTTATAGATGCTGTTCGCGCCGGCGACGGTCTCGGTGTACCAGGTGGATGAGCCGTTGTCGGCTCAGTAGAACAACGGCGTGTTATCCGGGCCCTGGGCCGCGATGTCCACGGTGTTGCCGTTGACGGCCATGGCCGGCGAGCTGAAGGTGCTGCCCGCGCCCGCGACGGTCTCGGTGTGCCAGGTGGATGAGCCGTTGGCGGCCCAGTAGGGGCTCCTATGTCAAGCTGCGTGCGGGGCGGGCTGGCCGAGTCGCCAGGCGTCGGCGTTCAGGGCACGGTAGATGACGTCGGACAGGTGGCGCTTGAGGACGCGGAGGCTGGCTTTGCGGGTCTCGTGCTTGTCCTGCCGCGGCGCTGGAGCAGGGAGGCCGCGCCGGGGTGACAGCGGGCCTGGACCACGGCAACACGGTGGAGGGCAGCGTTGAGCTGCCGGTTCCCGCCCCGGTTGAGGCGGTGGGGGCCGTTGTGGCCGGTACCGCTGGAGGCGGGGACGGGGCGGTGCCGTTGTGCCGGGCGAAGGCGGCCGGGCTGCGGAACCGGCGGATGTCGTCGGCCTCGCCCAGGATCTTGGCGGCGGTGATCACGGCGGCCCCGGGGTGGCCAGCAGTTCGGGGACCAGGACGGTGACCGGGGCGGCCAGGGCGGTCTCCAGCTGCGTGATCTCGGCGGACAGGGCCGTCATGCGGGAGCCTGGGACAGCGCCACCAGCTGCCCGGCGCTGGCGGGCAGGGTGCGCAGCCCGGCCTCCAGCCGGGTGCGAGCCCGGTCAGAGCCCAGCGACCGCGGCGCCGGGGCCAGCTCCGGGGCCAGGTCGTGCACCATCCAGCGCAGCCTGTTCACGACCCGGGTCCGCTCAGCACCAGGTCATCGCGGTAATCAGTCAGCCGCCGCACCTCCAGTACCTGCTCATCGAGGCGGGCAGCGGGTAGGCCCGCGCCCTCGCGCAGCGCCAGCCGCGCGATCGCCAGCGCGTCGATCGGGTCGGACTTACCCCGCTCCCGGCCGCCGCGCCGCTCCCCGGCCATCAACTTGGGCGGCACAAACACGACCTGCTCCCCGGCCGCCAGCAGCTCCCGGATCAGGCCGCCGGCCACGTGCCGCACGTCCTCCACCGCCTACAGCCGCCCCGCCGGGGCCATCTCCCGCGCCCAGGCGATCAGCTCCCGGTGCCCGTCCCGCCGCGCCCGCACTGTACGCTGGGCCTTCTTGCGGCCCAGCTCATCGGCCGCGACCGCGGTGTGGGTCTGCTTGTGCGGGTCCACCCCGACTACCATCATCGGTGTCTCCAGTCCCAGATCGACGCGAAGGCACCCGGGTCCTGGCACGGTGGGCATATCTCAGTTGAGGAAGCGTCCAGGCTCCTATCAAGCCACGCCGCCCCGGGACCCGGGCACACCGGGCCGCCACGGACAAGTCTTCAACAAGCCACCACAGGCAGATCGTTAGTGAATCACCGGCAGCCCACGCCTACCACTAGTAGCAGGTCAGGGCTCCGGCGTGTTCCGTGAATGTCTGCATCTGTCCTAATCGAAGCCGTGGAGGCGGAGGGTTTCGGCGGGGGTGGTGTGGTCGCGGCGGCCTTCGGGGATGTGCAGGTAGCCGGCATCTTTGAGGGCCGCGATGACGGCGGCGCGGATGGTGGCCAGGTTGACGGGCCCGCTGCCGGTGCGGCTGGCGGCGGCATCTTCCCTGAAAGTAAGGTCGGAAACCGTGGTGGTGAGCCTCGATGGACCACTGCTCGCGGACCAGGCGGGCCAGGTCCTGCATGGTGGCCTCGGCGCTGGTCAAGCTGGTGACGGCGTAAACGGTCTGGCGGGAGGCCCGGCCCGCCGGGGTGTCCTGCCGCCACCGGGTGATCTTGATGGCCTGGCGGGCATGCGGAAAGTCCAGGCCGCTGACGTGCGCGGCCTTCAGGGTGCGGGTCCCGGCGCGGCCGTGCCCTCTCTCGCGGGTTGTGCTGCCGGCCGGCACCTGCCGCCAGGGCAGGGCCCTGACCTAGGCGTGCAGCAGCGGCTGGTTGCGCTTCACGACCGCGATGTACTGGCGTTCTTCTGGGTGACCAGCCAGTCCAGGTTCGCCCGCACGGTATGGAGAGCATCGAAGGTCACCACGGCGCCGGCCAGGTCCACCGGTCCCAGCAGTTCGGTGAAATGGCTGGTCTCGTTGTGCTTGACATCGACCTCAAGGTGGCAGCAGCCGCCCGCCATGCTCGGCGACGCCGAGCAGGTGAACCCGGGTGCCGTCGGCGCGGCGGGCCCCGCGGGAGGTCTTGCCGTCCACGGCCACCGCCCTTAACCGGTCCCGGGCCAGCGCTTTTGTCCGCTGAGCAGCACGCCGGGCACGGTAGCCGCGCACGCTGGCCGACGGCCGCCCGCCGCCTCGGCGGCTGCCCGGGCACGGCCCGGGCAGGGCCCGGGCCAGGGCCCGCGGGTCAAGGCGGTCCAGCACGACCCGGATCGTCTTCTCATCCGGAACCCGGTACCGGCCCGCCATCGGGTCCCACGGGGCACGCAGCCGGGCCAGGTCTGCCTGGCCGGCCCGGCTGATCCACTGCCCGACCGCGGTGAGCCGGTCGTTCCCGGCCGCGGCGAACGCGCACAGCGCGATCGCGACCAGGCAGGCCAGCAGGTAGATCCGCCCCCGCGGCGAGCGCGGGTCAGGCAGCGCCTCCAGTTTCTGCCACGTCCCCGCGGCCAGTTCCTGGCTACCGCCGGGACCGGATTGGACCATGCGCGCGCCCACGCGCGACAATGCCGTTGCGGGCATGCCACACCTCGTTCATGCAGACTTCAGAGACCTACATGATCGGGTGGCGTGCCCGCGTCCATCAACAGTGCGATTTCGTCCTGTTAGTCACATGCCAGACAAAACGGGGTAACTCCGGAACACGCCGGAGCCCTGGGCTGGAGGGCGGGCGGGCTGATGAGTAGTT
>Ga0302325_10015074_pt1 | contig 16440 bp, 13 predicted proteins | sample Palsa_T0_2_FD_201948 | JGI IMG/M metagenome (GOLD analysis project Ga0302325, IMG submission 201948) | Peat permafrost microbial communities from Stordalen Mire near Abisko, Sweden - Palsa_T0_2 | ecosystem: Environmental > Terrestrial > Soil > Palsa > Peat permafrost | place: Sweden: Abisko... | reverse complement strand
CGATCAGGATTTAATCGCTGAGATTCGCTGTCGGTGCCGGGCCATCGGGCGACGGTGCACGAGACCGACACGGACGTGCGCAGCGGCAGCCTGAGATCATGTCGGTCATAGCTTGCTCGTACCTAGTTCACATTGCTTGTTGATTGTTCGCACAGCGCGCTCGTCTTGAACACACGCCTAATTGGCCGGTAGGTTGGTCCAATACGCTGGACGTGTCGGCAGAGGCACGGCCGCCGTGGCGGGGCGCCTACGCTCTGTTGCCGCGAGCGAGGCCGTCCACCCGACGCGGGCCGTAGGTGTGTCAGCAAACTCTGATCGGCCGGGGATGTCGTGTCTGGTAGTCGATCAGCCGGTGGCCGTGACGGCGGATGCCGGTGACTGCTCCGCGGTTTCTTGGGTGGACGGCTGCGCCCAAAATCGGTCCATGGAGGGGCGTGTAATTACGGAACGTTCCTGGTCACTAACGTGTTTGTTAATCAGACACGTGTTGATCTTGAGCATCTCCACATAGTGGGGTTAAGTTAACGGCACTTGCTGAGATGCCAAGGGACAACATAGATCTGCGGTTCCCTGCCGTGCCTTCGATCTGGTCACCGATGATGACCACCTTCTGAGACTGCGCTGTGTGTGACCGCATGCGAACGAAGGGGGTTCGTATGGATGAGGTCAGTCGAGATGATGACGGGCAGCTGTGGGCGCGCGAGTGGCTGGCATCGGAGTTCACCATCGAGCAGGTGCCGGCGGCATCGTTGGTGCAAGGTGACTCCCCGCGACTGGACGGTGTGAGCAAACGCCACACCGCCGCGTTGATGCTCGAGTCTGTTGACCTGCCGCCGATCATCGTTCACCGGCCGACGATGCACGTGATTGATGGCGCACACCGGTTGGCGGTGGCCACCCAGCGCCACCAGGACACCATCGACGTTCGGTTCTTCGACGGCACGGTAGAGGAAGCGTTCTTAATCGCTGTCGCAGCCAACATCAAGCACGGGCTGGCGCTGACGCCCGAAGACCGCAAAGCCGCCGCCGCCCGCATCTTGGACATGTATCCGAGGTGGTCGGACCGCGCGATCGCCGCCACAGCCGGCCTGTCGCACCACACGGTGGCCGTCATCCGCCGTAGCTGTCCGACTGGGCAAGGTGCCCAGTCGGACACTCGGCTCGGCCGAGACGGCAAGACCCGACCACTGACCACAGACGAGGGGCGCCGCGTCGCCGCGGAGCTGATACGCGCCGATCACAGCAAGTCACTGCGCGAGATCGCCCGAGAGGCCCACGTGTCGCGGGGCACCGCCCAAGATGTTCGAGCTCGACTCAAACAGGGCGTCGACCCGCTGGTGGCCACAACCCGTGCAGTGGGCCTCAACGTCGGCCTGGCGCGGGCCGAAGCGGCACTCAAGCGGCTGTGGAACGACCCTGCAGCGCGATCCCACCAGAAAAGCAAAATCATGCTGCAACTGCTCGCGCACTGCCTGCACATCACCAAAGAGGCCCACGCAGCGTGCAAAAACGCACCCGAACACTGTCTCGACACGTTCGCGGAGTTCGCATCAGCACTCGGTGACGCCTGGAGCCGCCTGGCCCAAGAACTACATACACGAGCCAACAAAGCCAGCTGACCACAACGACTTCACGCACAGACACGAAAGACGGACACGAGATGAACAAGCATGGGCGGCCGGTACGCGCCGGACAGGTCATGCGCCAAACCGGCGCAGTAGCGACCGCGATCCACACCAGCGGGCTGCGCTGGCAGGTGCGCCGAGCGAACATCATGCAGCGAAACGGCCTTGGCTACATGACGATCGACGGCATCCAGTGCGACATCAACGAAGCGCACACCGACGACATCGGCGCATTCGTGCCCGGCGCACCGTGGTGATCACGCCGCCAACACCGCCCGCGCCCGTCGACACGGCGGCGCCGCTGAGCAACGCGCAGATGCAAGACCTGTTCAACATGGTGTCGATCATTGTCCAGCAGGTCGCCGGCATCGTGCCCGGCCTGAAGCTGCCGCCCGGGTCGCCGACGCCGTTCCCCTCGACGTGGCCGGCCTCGCTGGCCGACGTGCTCGGTTTGAGTCAGCAGACCAGCGCGCAAGCGAAGCCGGCCACCGAATCATCGACTCGAAAGAGAGCCTGACCATGCCCGCAGATCAAGACGTCGCCGCCGCCATCCAGGGCGTCGAGCAGGACGCCAACGGCAACCCGACGCAGACCCCGGTCGGATCCACGCCGGCCGCTCCGGGCGGCTACCGTGCCACCGCGGTGCGGGCTCGCAGCGTCATTGGGAACGTGCTGAAGAAAGTTGCGTTCAGCTGGCCGTTCAATGGCGGCTCGGCGGCCACGACTTCGGTCCTCGACATGATCGAAGGCACCGCCGAGCAGATCGCTGTCCGCTATATCGACGCCGACGGCATCGTGTGGGATCCGAAAGCGTTCTGGCACGTCCAGATTGAGCACTTCAAGGATGGCCTGCCGCCGCTCACTCCCGAGCTGATCGCCCAATACTGGGTCAACGCCACGAAGCTGCGGGCGTGGCCGACCACCGACGTCATCACCGGACAGCCCTACACGGGTGCATTCCCCGGCGAGGCCACCCAGACCTACCCGAGCTACCCGCCGGCCGCCACGTCGTGACGTCATCGATCTTCAACGTCCAAACCCGGGCCGACATCAACGGCTTGGAGTATCAGCCCGCGGGTGTGATCTTCGCCGTCGAGGGGACGGCCTACCCGGGCGCGCCGGGCGCGATCCTGCCGATCACCAACGACGGCACCGGCTGGTGGGCCGGATTCGCGAGCGGCGTCATCGGCGGACTGGAAAACGTCGCTGACGGGCTGTGGGGATCGATCATCATCTCCTACGAGGCTTCGACGATCCCGATGTGGCCGAGCGTGTTGCAGGGCCGCGAATACCTGGTGCAGGCAATCCTGAACTACGCCAACGGCTTCTACGCCCGATTCGGCTTCTACCCGCCAATCGTGCTCATCGGCTATTCGCAGGGCTCCATGGTCACCGACCTGTGCTTCCTCTACGACTTCCTCGCCGCACCCGGGGGTACCGACCCCGACGGTATAGAGACCGGCCGGCTGCATCACGTGCTGCCGTTTCTGTACCGCTCGTATCAGTTCGGGCACGTGTTCCGAACACCCGCGATTGCGCATCTCAACGCGAAGGCCGGGCTACCGGAATCCATCACGCAGAACGGTGTCGAATCCGGTGGCATCGGCGGCGTCAAGGATCTCACCGCTGAACAAACGAACACCCCCGCACCCGACGAACAGCCGATCGTGCAGTCCGCAGCCAACCATGGCGACATCTACACCTGCAGCCCGTGCGGCCCAGATCCGCAGAACAACATTGCGCCGCAAGGGAAAACGGGTGTGCTGTTCTTCAAGATCGTCATGCAGCCCACATTCGCCGACATCGTCGAGGCGGCCGAAGTGCTCGAGCACCCGATCGCGTCGATCGAGGAAGGCCTCAACGCGGGCACGTTCTTCGCGGAGGGCCCCGGAGCGCCGCACTACCAGTACTACCCGCAGATGCTGACGTGCATCACAGACCTTGTGGCACTCGGCAACTCGCTGCCACGCCAAATCGGTTGCTAACGAAAGAAAAGGAAGATGGTCACACCGAAGTTCGTAACGAAGAGTCGCATCGCAGTGCCGCCAAACACCGCGGTGCACAGCCTGGTGACAGCGCCCCAAGTGCAGGTCCTCAAAACTGTCGGCCCGGCGACGTTGATCGACAAATTCAAGGCGTACGACAAGAGCGCGATCGTTCTGGTCGGTGCGGTGCTGGCGATCCTGAACCAGGTCTCGCCACTCGGCGCGTTCCTGCCCGCCACGGCGCGCGGATGGCTCACCACGGCGATCGCGGTGCTGACCGTGGTCTCAGCGTTCTTGGTGGAACGCGACGGCCTGACCCGCACCACCTTGTGTTTGGGCCACATCAGCCACTGGAGGACCTCGTGACGCTGTTCTATCCCGACTGCAGCAACAACAACTGGGCCTCCACCCAAGACGCCCTCACCTTTCTGCAGCAGCTTGTCCCGCAAGGGTTCAGCGGCATCTGCCACAAAGTCTCCGAAGGCAACTACTACGAAGACCCCTACTGGCCCGCCATCCAACAATGGTGTGCCGCCAACGATCTGCCGCTGATCGGGTATCACTACGTCACCACCGACGACCCCGCCTCCCAAGCCCGCACCTGGCTAGCCAACCACGGCGGCACCGAAGCGATGCTGGACTGGGAGACCCACAGCGGCGACCTGAACAACCTGATCGCCGTCGTCGACGCCTTCAACACCGCCGGCATCACCATCCAACTCGGCTACTACCCCCAGTGGTACTGGAACCAACAAGGCCGCGGAGACCTCTCCAACCTCGCCACGGCCCTGGTCTCTTCGGCATACCCCGACGGAACCGGCTACGCCTGGACCATCTACACCAACTCCAATGGCGACGCTGGCTCCGGCTGGGCACCCTACGGCGGCACCACCCCAGCAGCGTGGCAGTTCACCGACCACGCCGACATCGCCGGCCACACCGTCGACTGCAACGCCTACCTCGGCACCGACCTCACCGTCCTATTCGGCGCACCGACGCACAATCGTGCTCCTGCTCCAAACTCAGCCTGACTTCGGCTGCGTTGGTGCGATGTGGACATCCCCCCTGTTGGGTCGAGGCACATCGCCCGGCAGAGCCGGGAGACAAGCAGTCGTTTCCCGTGTGGCGAGACAAGAACTGATCGACCTCAGATCTCGAGAAGCGAGACACCCTATGGGAGGCTTCAACCCGTTCCGCCGCGTAAACCCTGATAAGAAGGGCCTGCTGACCCTGCGGGCCGCCCTGGTGCTGTCCTGCGCATTAATAGTTGGTACTCTTGCAGGCGGCCTGACTTATCTTGGGACCAGGGAACTCGCCAAAGCCGTCCTCGCGGGCGGCGGGGCCTTCGCCGTTTCGGTGATCTGGTTTGACAAGATCATTGCGGCATGAACGCCGTTCGGGTTCTTCATTGATTCTCAACCCGCTAGCGCGACGCTAGTCGCGTGGCTTTGACGCGCTGCCCGGGTAGTGATGGCCTTCAGCGCATTTGAGAGGGCTTGGCCGTTAGGCTGCCCAGCGAGATCACTAAGGGGCTTGTGCGTCCTGCGAGACAAGCGGGTGGGCGACATTCACCGTTCCCATCACGTCCGGAATCACAGCAATCACCGGCACGATCGGTGCAGTCCGGCAATCCCAGGGTCGCATCCAAACCAGCACCGCAGTGAGGCCATCGTTAGATCAACCAAAGCCTCCAAGATCAGCTAGGCAGGGGCGGCTAGTATTCACCACTGCCGACACGGTCATGTCCTTGTACTTTCGCGCGGTGCTAAAAGATTTTGGACAAACCTCTAAATTGCTCTCCTTTTACCGCCTGAAAGCAACGCTGTCCACCCATTGGGTAGCCTCTTTTGAGGGCCACCTCGACCTAAAATATAACCGTCTACTGAAGACGTCTGGCGCTTGAATATTATTTTTAGGCGCGACCTTGACGAATATTAGGTGTGGAACCACAGTCCATCAGCAGTTCCTCCCTAGTTGACCATCGACGATGCGTCGCGCCCCAACACTCCGCGTGAGGGCTACAACCCGATTGAGGACAGCAGATCACCAAACGCCGACGGATCAACAGCGGTCGTGGCCTCGGGAAGGGTTCCGGTGATGTTCATCAGGAAATCGATGATGGGGGTGATGTTTTCGTTGCCGAACGGTGTGAGGATGAAGTCTCCGACGGTGGTCGAAGTGCCGGCGGTGTTCATGGATTCTTCGAAAACGTTGCCGTAGCCGAACCCGAACTCGTCGATGAGGAAACCGGTGAACTCGGCGGGCAGCACGGTCCCGGTACCGCCGGAGGTGAAGATCTCCTCGCTGTAGCCCCCGCTGAGCCCCAACTCCTGGGCCAGTTGGCTCAAAATTCCGGATGAGCCGGCTGCTGCGTCAAATGGAGTGGGCGTGTATTCGACATTGCCGGTGAACGTGTCCACCGGCAAACCCAGGCTGGACACACTGAAGTCCTGGGTGCCGAAGGTATCGGTGGTGTCGACGTTGTTGGGGTCGGTGACGGTACTGATCGCCTGCTCAGGACCGGTCGGCGCGATCGTGTACACGGGAGCGAACAGGTTCGACGGGTCCGGGCTGTAGGGGATCACAGCCGGGTCGAACTGATTGCCGGCGCTGGCGGCCAACAACCCGATGTCTGGGGTGAGAGCGCCGTCGTCGGCGCGGGCGGCCGGCAGGCCAGCGATCCCGAACGTCGCAGCCCCAGCCGCAGCGAGCAGTGCGGCGGTACTCCACTGCCGGATGTGACGTTGGATGCGGTGGTTCTTTGTCATAGGGATCCTTATGAAGGACGCTTGTCCGGACCTCATCGCCGATATAAGGCTTTGTGATCGTATCTAAGCTCAGGCGCAGTTGAACCGCCAGCGACGATTGTCCCAGCAACCTCCCAGACCAGCCGCGGCGAGGCCACGACCCGCGGGCACTAAGCCGGCGGAAGCCACCGTCACCACAGGCTTCAACCAATGTAATGCTCGCCCGAACCGGGATCATCTGGCCGACCATGCACTGCGGTTCGTCTCAAATCTAAAGAAACGGGACCGCTTCCTGCGGCACTCCTCGCAACCCCAGCTCGACGCGTTTGGCCAAAGAAGGTCATCGTCGGTCTCGCAGCCGCCCGGACACTTGAGCCGGCCACCTCGTTGCGCCATCGGTGGGCAGGAAAGGCGGGGCGGGTGCGGATCATGCAGGTGCCCGCCGTAGGCGCACCGCGACTTAACGGCGCTAAGTGGCTGAGATCTTGGAATGTAAGGCCCGCCTCGGATGGTGTCATCCGGGGCCGCGCGTTGTCTTAGCAAACTCTCAGTAGCATCAGATCGAATCACCAGCAGCCGATCAGCCAAGCACCGTGACAGTGGGTTACGGCGGCCCCGCTGGCCGGTCGTTGGTTGGACGGATAGACCAAAAATTGATGCACGGTCAGCCTGTGGTACGGAACGATCCCGATCACTAGCATTCGCACGCTGATCGAACACGTGTAGATCTTGAGTAAACCTAACTAGTGGAGTTAAATATCGGTCACTGGCTGAGATGCCAAGGGACAACAAAGATCCGGTCCCTGCCGTGCCCACGATCCGGTCACTGACGATGACCACCTCCTGACACTGCACCCTTCACGGGACCGCGTGCGAACAAGGGGGTTCGTGGTGGACAAGACTTCTTTCGATCAGGGTGGGCAGCTGTGCTGGGCGCGTGACTGGCTGGCAACAGAGTCCCCGATTGCGCAGGTGCCGGTGGCATCTTTAACGCGGGGTGACTCCTTGCGGCTCCAAGGTGAGAGCAAAGCCCAAGCCGCGTTGATGGTGGACGCGGTTGACGTGCCGCCGATCGTCGTGCACCAACCGACGATGAGGGTCATTGATGGCTGGCGCAGGGTGACCGCGGCCACCGTGCGCCACCAAGACACCATCGCGGTCCGGTTCTTCAACGGCACCTCCCAGGAGGCATTTGTCCTCGCGGTCACGGCCAACATCACCCACGGGTTGCCGCTGTCCCCCAAGGACCGTAAAGCCGCGGCCGCCCGCATTCTGAGCATGTATCCGGAGTGGTCAGACCGCACGATCGCGTCCACAGCCGGCTTGTCGAATCACACGGTGGCTGTGATTCGCCAAAAGTGTTCAGCTGGGCAAATTGCCCAGCTGAACAGGCGGCTTGGCCGTGACGGCAAAACCTATCCGCTGACGTCGAATGCGGGGCGCCAAGCCGCTGCGGAGCTGATTCGTGCTGATCAGGGCACGTCGGTTCGTGAGGTGGCCCGGCAGGCCGGTGTCTCGGTGGGCACCGTGCACAATGTGCGGGCTCGACTGGCACACGGGGTTGACCCGGCCGTACAGAAAGCCCGTGCGGTCAGTTTGCCCTTCTCGCTGGCGCGGGGCCAGGCGCTGTTTCAGCGTCTGCGGAAAAACCCCTCGGTGAGCTTCAACGACAAAGGCCGGGCCATGTTGGACGTGCTCTCGCGCAGCCTGCACGTCGCCCAGGAGGCCCACGACGCCACCAGAGCCGCACCCGAGCACTGCCGCGACACCGTCGCCGAGTTCGCCACCGTGGTCAGCGATGTCTGGAGCCGAATAGCCCAGGACCTACGCACCCAAGCCCGAACCGTCCAACTCGCAACCACTTTCAATGACAAGGCACTGTGAGATGAACAGAGACGGCCGGCCGGTGCGCGTCGGGCAGGTCATGCGCCAGGCCGGCGCGGTCGCGACCGCGGTCCACACCAAAGCGGGCTTGCGCTGGCGGGTGCGCCGCGAGCGCGACGGCCTGATCCGCACCACCCGGTGTTTGGCCCACATCAATCACTGGGCCTCGTCATGACGCTGTTCTATCCCGACTGCAGCAACAACAACTGGTCCACCACTCAAGACGCCCTCAATTTCCTGCAACAGCTTGTCCCGCAGGGCTTTAGCGGGATGTGCCACAAAGTCTCCGAGGGAGACTACTACGAAGACCCGTACTGGCCGGCCGTCAAGCAATGGTGTCAGCAAAACAACCTTCCGGTCATGGGTTACCGCTACGTCACCACCGACGACGCGGCCTCCCAGGCCCGGACCTGGCTGGCCAACGACGGTGGGACCTCGGCGATGTTGGACTGGGAAGACAACAGCGGCGAGCCGGCCAACCTGATCGCGGTCGTCGACGCCTTCAACACCGCTGGCATCACCGTCCAACTCGGCTATTACCCGCAGTGGTATTGGAGCGAGCAAGGCGGCGGTGACCTGTTGCAGTTGGCGAACGCGCTGGTGTCCTCGGGATACCCTGATGGCGCCGGCTACGCCTGGACCATCTACACCAGCTCCGGCGGTGACACGGGCTCTGGATGGGCACCCTACGGCGGGGCCTCACCGGGCGCCTGGCAGTACACCGACCGCGCCAATATCGCCGGGTTCACCGTCGACTGCAACGCCTACCTCGGCAGCGACATCCTCGTCTTATTCGGCGCGGCGCCGACAGTAGTGCCGGTGCCCGGCAGCGGCACCCCGGCAAAGCCCAGCAACACTTAAGTTGTGATGTCGTAAACATCTCCGCCCTTTGTCTACGGGCTGTGTTTGATGAACGCCAACAACTCAGCTATGTCACTGACGACGCCTCGGTTACTACGTCTAGTGATGTCCGGTGACAACGAGTAACGAACGGCTCGCGTCTCGGATTTGAGATGTCGGCCCTCATCATTTCGAGCGGTACTTTGCGCCAGGCAAAACACGAAAAACATTTATGCGCAGCGTCCTTGCTAGATAACTCAATCGGGTCCAATCTTTAGCTATGACAACTCCAGGAATGAGTGACGCATACACTGCGTTGACCACCGCTATCACTACCGCAACAGCAGCAGCAACAGTTGATACGGCCCCGCCGGGCGCCGTACAATCCGGCATAAATTATGGCGTGCTCGTCACGGCGCTTGCCGACTTTGGGCTGGTCACGGCGGATGCCATTAACGTGTTCGCCGAAGACTTCCAAGCCATAATCACGGAAGCTCTGACCGCCGGCATCCTTGCAGCATCAATCATTGGCGACGTCGAAGAGGCGAGTAAGCCATCATGACCGCCAGCAGCGTACTCGCGCAAGTCCTGACTCAGGACGCCACAAACCTGACCTATGTGAATCAAGTTCTCACTGATGCGAAAAACCAGGGAGGATTCGCGAATTTGCCCGCAGGGTTTGAAAGCCAGTTTCTTGGTGGCCAAATCCTGTTCCAGCAAGACATCAGTACATTTTTGAATTCGCTTCCGACGTCGTTGTCGGAAATAAACGACACGAATCCGGGGTTGATTAGCTCGCTGACGACTCTGCTTCAGCTCGAATCGGATTTGAACAATACCCTGCATCAGATCGACACCTACGACAACCTTGAGCAACCCATTCAGCTGACTGGTCTCAACGTGGTCGTGCTATTCGATGACGCGTTGATCCTTACCGAGGTCAGCGCCATCGGCTTCGCCTACGCCGGATTCGCGTATGCAGCGCTGACAGGAAGTCTCGTCACCGTCAATACACCCGGCGCCTACTCGGTCAATGTCCCGTCCGGCGCGACATTTGTTGACATGGTCCTGATGGGCGGTGGTGGCGGCGGTGGCGGCTACAACACCGCGGGCACTGGCTCCGGCGGTACCGGAGGAGCAACCACGGCAACCCCCGCCGGGGGTTCTATGTTGACCGCGGCGGGCGGCCCCGGCGGTGCCAACAACACTGTTGCCGCCACCGTTGGCGGGTCACCGGGCAACAAAGTCTGGGACGGCCAAACCTACAGCGGCGGCACCGGGGGCGCAGTGGGTAGCAACAGCGCCGGCGGCAACGGCACCGCCCCCGGGGCGGGCGGCGGTGGAGGCGGCGCATACGGCAGCTACGGCGGGGCCGGCGGCACCGCCGGACAGTGGGCCTTGGAAACCCTCGCCGTCACCTCCGGCATGACCACCATCACCGGCACCGTCGGCGCCGGCGGCACAGGCGGAACATCAGTCAGCACCGAAATAGGAGGCACCGGCGCCCACGGCGAAGCGTTCTTCTACTTCTACAGCTGACCACCGTCCGAACCAGGGTGGCTCACCCCGCACGCAGCGGGGTGAGCCACCTCTTAGTTTCATGGCCCGCCGACGCCTTGGCGTGCGCCGCGACGCCACATGCCGACCGTCTCCGCAGGTTAACAACGGCAAGCCGACCCCGGGGTCGCGACCCTCAACTCTGCGCAATCCCGACATAATCAACGTGGTCCCAGCTCTTAATACAGCCATAGGGTGGACCCGCATCGACGGCAACTAACGTGTGCGTCAATTGTGCGCGTCGATGCCGATAACAGTTGCCTGGCGAGCGCCGCCTTTTTCTACGAGCACCAGCAAGGACGCATGTCGGTCCGCAACACCCGCGCGGCATCATGTGATCTGCGGGCGGCACCATACTCCCAGGCCAACCGAGGTGTCGCGGAACAACATCACCCCGCAACGCGGGGATCAACGCGGCCGCGGGGCCGCGATCCCATAGCGCACACGCCGGCACCATGTGGGTCGGCGCCCGCATCCGCAGGGCATGTTGCCAGCAGCCAGACGCGAACGCGTGGAGACACCGCGAGACTGGCGCGCAGGCCTGGCGCCGGCCCTTCGTAGCTGAATTTCCACATCCGCCGCTGTCCGGCGCGCGCAACTCAGCCGCAGTCATTGGTTTCCATCCGCGCCGGCGGCGGTCGCGCCACCAGGGCCGCTCGCACCGGCTGTCCGGCGTGCGCGGCAATCCAGTCGGCCAACCCGGCGACGGTCGGTGTGTCGAACACCACCCGGATCGGCACCTCGACCCCCAGTTCGGCCCGGATCCGCACCACCAGCCGCGTCGCCGACAGCGAATGCCCACCCAAATCGAAAAACCCGTCATCGACACCGACGCGCGCCACCCCCAACACCTCGGCGAAGATCGCGGCCAACACCTGCTCGCGGGCATCGCGCGGCTCCCGATAGTCCACCGCACTGGCGAACTGCGGGGCTGGCAACGCCCGCCGATCCAGTTTGCCGTTGACCGTCAACGGCAACCGCTCAAGCACCACAACCACCGCCGGCACCATGTATTCCGGCAACCGCACACCAGCATACCGGCGCACCTCAACCGCCAACTGGGCCCGCTGGTCTGCGGCGCCGGAAACATCCACAAAATCGGTGCCGGCGTCGATAGCCGGGTCGGGCACGATATAGCCCACCAGGTGCTTGTCGCTTATGTCCTCGCCGGCACCCGGGGTGGTGTGGACGGTGACCACCGCCTGAGTCACCCGCGGATGGCCGGCCAGCACCGTTTGCACCTCACCGGGCTCGACCCGGAACCCGCGGATCTTGACCTGATCATCGGCTCGCCCGACGAACTCCAGCCGGCCCGCCGCCACCCAGCGCACCACATCACCGGTGCGATACATCCGCGACCCCGCCGGCCCGAACGGACACGCCACAAACCGCCCCGCGGTCAACCCCGCCCGCCCCCGATACCCCCGCGCAACCTGCCGTCCGGCGATATACAACTCACCGGCCACCCCCACCGGCACCGGACACAACCCCGCATCCAAGACGAACACCCGCACAGTGCCCAACGGGCCACCAATCGGGGATGCGTCGCTTTCGGCGTCTTCGCTGGCCAGCTCCATATAAGTAGCGTGCACACTAGCTTCGGTAATGCCGTACATGTTGATCAAAATTGGTGCGTGGGCGCGCTCACCGGGATACCAACCTCGCAGCAGAGATGTATTTAAAGCCTCCCCAGCGAAAATCACCATCCGTAACGTAGGTTTATCTGCGCTGGTCAGGCATTCGCGCTCCGCGTGTATCAATTCATAAAATGCTGACGGCGTCTGACTGAGCACCGTAATGCGTTTATTCAGAACTAGTTGCCACAGGGCTTGCGGCGATCGCACCGTATCCCACGGCACGACCACAACGCGCGCTCCGTGAAGCAGTGCTCCCCACAACTCCCACGCCGAGACATCGAACCCAGGCGAATGACACCACGCCCAGACATCCGTATGAGTCAAACCACGCCGCTGTTCGAATCCAGTAAACAATGCCACGACGTTGTGGTGGGTGATGGCGACGGCTTTGGGTTGTCCGGTAGATCCGGAGGTGTACATGATGTAGGCCAGGTTGTCCGGTCGCGGCGGCACACCCTCCTGTGGGGAGTCGGGGGCAACGTCGATGCCGTAGTGCGGGAGATCGGCGGTATCGAGGGTGAGCACCTCGCCGTCGGTCTCGGGCAATGTGGGGGCGGTGGCGGTGTCGGTGATCAGCAATCGGGGGGCGGCGTCCGTGAGGATAAAGCTGGTGCGTTGGCTGGGGTAGTTCGGGTCGATCGGCAGGTAGGCGGCACCGGATTTAGCAATGGCCAGCAACGCGGTAACCAGCTGGGTACTGCGCGGCAAGGCCACGGCGATGACCGTTTCTGATCTGGCCCCATAGGTTTTCAGCCGGGCGGCGAGGTGGTTTGCCTGAGTGTCGAGTTCGCGGTAGGTCAATGTGCGGTTGTGGTCTTCGACCGCGGGCGCGTCGGGGGTGCGGGCGGCCTGGGTGGCGAACAGCTCGGCGAGGGTGGCCTCGGGGACCGCGGCGGTGTCGTTGCAGGTCTTCAGCAGGTGGTCGCGTTCGCCTGCGTCGATGATCTCGATCGTGTCGATGCGCCGGTTCGGGCCGGCGGAGACCGCCTCGAGGATGCGCAGGTAGTAGGTAGCGAACTTTTCGACGGTGCCGCGGTCGAACAGGTCGGTGGCGTATTCGATGATCCCGGTCAGCGGTTGGCGATATTTTCTGGCCGACGGCGGGTCGATGAGGGCGATGGCCAGGTCGAATCTGGTGGTGCGGGTGGCCCCAGGCAATATTTCAACGCCCAGTCCGTCCAATCCGACTTCGGGCAGGGAGTTGTTCTGCAGCGCGAACCACACCTGGAATAAGGGGTGGTGTGCGGTGGAGCGGGGCGGGTTGAGCAACTCCACCAACCGCTCGAACGGAGCGTCCTGGTTTTCGTAGGCCGCCAACGCTTTGGCGCGGACCTGCTCGAGCAGGCCACTAAACTGCGGGTTACCCGAGGTGTCGACCCGTAGCACCCAGGTGTTGACGAAAAATCCGACCAGATCGGCCAAGGCCGCATCGGTGCGTCCGGCGATCGGCCCGCCGATGGTCAAGTCATCACCGGCGCCGAGTTTGCGCAGCAGCACCGCCAACGCTGCCTGCAACACCATCGACGCGGTGGCGCCGCTGCGCCGGGCCAGCTGCTCGATGCGGACCCGCAACCGGGCATCGACAGTGAGTGGCACCACATCGCCGTGAAAGGACTGCCGGGGTGGGCGAGGCCGGTCAAACGGCAACAAGATCTGCTCGGGCGCCCCGGACAGCTCGGAGCGCCAATAGCCGAACTGGCGGGCCAACACGCTGTCGGGGTCATCGGCGCTGCCGAGGATGTCCTGTTGCCACAGGGTGAAGTCGGCGTATTGCACCGGCAACGGCGCCCAATCCGGGGGGTGCCCGGCGCGGCGGGCGGTGTAGGCGATCGACAGGTCCTGCGCCAGCGGCGCCAGCGACGCCCCGTCCGCGGCGATGTGATGGATCACCAGCACCAGCACCTGCTCGGCCGGCGACACCGTCAACAGCTGCGCCCGGATCGGTATCTCGGTGGCCAAATCGAACCGGTAGCGCGCGGCCTGCTCGACCGCCGCGGTCATCCCGGCAGCGGTCACCTCGCCCGCCGCAACCGGCACCACCACCGCCTCGGCTGGCAACACCTGCTGAGACGGCACCCCGTCGGCCTCACCGAACACCGTGCGCAGGCTCTCATGGCGGGTGACCACATCACTGAGAGCCGCGCTCAACGCCGCCAAATCCAACCGCCCGGCAAACCGCACCGCCAACGGAATGTTGTTCGCTACCGACGTGCCGTCATATTTGTAGAGAAACCACGACCGGGTCTGCGCGAACGACAACGGCAACCGCGCCGAATGCGGCCGCGCCACCAATGCCGTCTGCACGGGTTGCCCGTCATGTCCGGCGATCCAGTCGGCTAGCCCGGCGACGGTGGGCGCGTCGAACACCACCCGGATCGGGACTTCGACTTCGAGTTCGGCCCGGATCCGTACCACCAGCCGCGTCGCCGACAGTGAATGCCCGCCCAGGTCGAAGAACTCGTCGTCGATACCGACCCGCGCCACCCCCAGCACCTCGGCGAAGATCGCGGCCAACACCTGCTCGCGGGTGTTGCGCGGCGCCCGGTAGTCCACCGTGCTGGTGAACTGCGGGGCGGGCAATGCGCGGCGGTCCAGTTTGCCGTTGGCGGTCAACGGCAACAGCTCCATCACCACCACCGCCGCCGGCACCATGTATCCCGGTAACCGCGCGTCAGCGTACCGGCGCAGCTGAGCGGCCAGCTCGGCCCGCCCCTCGGAGGCGCTGGCTGGTTCGGGCACGATGTAGCCCACCAACTGCTTGTCGCCGACACCGGCGACCGCACCCGAGGTGGGGCTGGCGGTGACCACCGCTTGGCGCACCTGCGGATGTACGGCGAGCACCGCCTGCACCTCGCCGGGCTCGACGCGGAACCCGCGGATTTTGACCTGCTCGTCGGTGCGCCCTACGAACTCAAGCACCCCGTGGAGCGTCCAGCGCATCACATCGCCGGTGCGATACATGAGTGTCCCGGCCGGCCCGAACGGGCACGCCACGAACCGCTGCGCGGTCAACCCCGCCCGACCCTGATACCCCCGGGCCACCCCCGCCCCCGCTATATACAACTCACCGGCCACCCCCACCGGCACCGGACACAACCCGTCATCCAACACAAACACCCGGCAGTTGTGCTGCGGGCCTCCGATCGGCACGTTCTCGCCGTCGAAGACATCGACCCTCTGGCTGGTGGCCGACACCGTCGCCTCGGTCGGCCCGTACAGGTTGTGCAGTCGTGCCTGGCACACCGCGGCGAACGCCCGCGCCGTCTTTCCGGACAGTGCCTCACCGATGACGAACACATCCCGCAGCGACGTCAGCGCCTCACGCCGCACCGAGGCGCAGAACACCGCCAGCATCGACGGCACGAAATCGGTCAAGGTGACCCCGTGCGAGTGAATCGTCTCCGCCAAATACGCCGGGTTGCGGTGCCCGTCCGGCGCCGCCAACACCACCCGCGCACCCGCGATCAGCGGCGCCAGATACCCCCACAGCGACAAGTCGAACGTCGAGGCTGTTTTCTGCAGGTAGACATCGTCGGCTCCGATCCCGTATTCGGTGCGCATCCACACCAGCTGATTGACGATCGCGGCATGCGCAACCGCGACCCCTTTGGGCCGGCCCGTCGACCCGGAGGTGAAAATCACGTACGCGGTGTTGCCCGCACGCAACGGCGCCACACGATCCGCGTCGGTGATCGGATCGGCAGCCGCCGAAACATCGACAGCGTCGATGTCGACGACAGCCGCACCCGCGGCTCCGGTAAAACGATCCGCCGAGGTGCTCAGCACACACACCGGGTCGGCGGCCTGAATCACATACCGGTTGCGTTCGAACGATTGCTCGGGGTCGATCGGCACAAACGCCCCGCCCGCCGCCACGACCGCATGCATCGCCACCACCAACTCGATGCTGCGACCCATAGCCAGCCCTACCAACGTTTCCGGGCCGACACCCGCGGCGATCAAGAACCGGGCCAGCCGGTTCACCCGCGCGGCGAACTCGCGGTAGGTCAAGGTGTGGTTGTCATCTTCGATAGCGACCGCATCCGGGGTGCGGGCGGCTTGGGCGGCGAACAACTCGGCGAGGGTGGCCTCGGGGATCGCGGTGGCGGTGTCGTTGCATTCGGTGAGCAGCCGGTGGCGTTCGGCCGGGTTGATGATCTCGATC
>Ga0302325_10015071_pt1 | contig 16441 bp, 10 predicted proteins | sample Palsa_T0_2_FD_201948 | JGI IMG/M metagenome (GOLD analysis project Ga0302325, IMG submission 201948) | Peat permafrost microbial communities from Stordalen Mire near Abisko, Sweden - Palsa_T0_2 | ecosystem: Environmental > Terrestrial > Soil > Palsa > Peat permafrost | place: Sweden: Abisko... | reverse complement strand
GGGACCCCGTCCAGGTTGCGCCGCAGCAATTCTCGGCTCATCTGCGGCAGAAGCGCGTTGGTCAACACGGCGTCGATCATCCGGCCTCCGCTCTCGACCTCCGTGCAGCGGCTGGTCACTAGATCGATCACGGCTTGATCGTATGTGAACGGGATCGCGTACTGCTCGCGGACGCGTTTCTCGATCCTATCGAGCTGAAGGCGCACGATCGTCCCGAGCATCTCGTCGCTAAGCGGGTAATACGGAATGGTCACCATGCGACCGAGTAGCGCGGCCGGGAACACCTCCAATAGCGCCGGCCGTAGGGCCTTCTGCAAATCGGTGTCCGACGGGCGCTCTCGTCCGCCCGAGCAAAGCTGCATCAGAAGGTCGCTCCCGGCGTTGGAGGTCAGCAAGATGATCGTATTCTTGAAATCTACTCGCGTCCCTTGTCCGTCCTCCATCCAGCCCTTGTCGAACACCTGGAAAAAAAGCTCGTGAACGTCCGGGTGCGCTTTCTCGACCTCGTCGAGAAGCACCACGCTGTACGGGCGGCGTCGCACCGCCTCGGTCAGAACGCCGCCTTCGCCATAGCCCACGTACCCGGGAGGAGCTCCTTTGAGGGTCGAAACCGTGTGAAACTCGCTCATGTTTATGGTGATGACGTTCTGCTCGCCCCCATAGAGCGCTTCGGCGAGCGTGAGAGCGGTCTCCGTTTTGCCAACCCCCGACGGCCCCACGAGAAGAAAAACCCCAATCGGCTTGTTGGGGTTTTCCAGGCCCGCTCGCGCCGTCTGAATCCTTTTCGCGATGAGCTCGAGCGCGTGTGCTTGCCCGATCACTCGCTTGCCCATCAAGTCCGGCAGAGCGAGCACCGTCTCGATTTCGTTCCGGACCATTCGGCCCACCGGGATTCCCGTCCAGTCCGAAACCACGGCTGCGATGGCCTGCTCGTCGACGCCGGGCAGAACGAGCGGTACCTCGCCTTGCGTCGTCGTGAGCTCTTGCTCCAGCCCCGCCAGCTGCCTGAGGCTTTCCATCCGGTGTTCCTCGGCGCCTCTTGGCGCAGCGCCTTCCGGCCTCTTGCCAAGCTCCGCGCGGATGGCAAGGACGCGATCGACCAGCGCCTTTTCTGCCTTCCAGCGGTGCTCGAGCTGCTCGAGCTGCGATCGAACGTCGCGCAGCGCCTCTTCGGCCACCGCCTTGCGATCCTTGATATCGATGCCGATCGCGACCTCGCGCTCGATGAGCCCGAGCTCCGTGTCGAGGGATTCGATCCTGCGGCGCGCGTCCTCGACCGACGGCGGGACCGCGTGCTGGCTAATGGCCACTCGCGCGCATGCGGTGTCCAGAAGGCTCACCGCCTTGTCGGGAAGCTGCCTGTCCGGAATGTAGCGGTGCGAAAGGGTGACGGCGGCGCGAATCGCCTCGTCGAGGAGCTGCACGCGGTGGTGCTGCTCGAGAGCCGCGGCCACGCCCCGCATCATCAGGGTGGCTTTTTCCTCCGACGGCTCCTCCACGACGACGACCTGAAAGCGTCGCGTGAGCGCAGGATCTTTCTCGATGTGTTTCTTGTACTCGGCCCACGTCGTCGCCGCGATTGTCCGCAGCGTGCCACGAGCGAGCGCAGGCTTCAGCAGGTTGGCCGCGTCTCCAGTGCCTGCCGCCCCTCCGGCGCCGATGAGCGTATGGGCCTCGTCGATGAAAAGAATGATCGGCTTCGGCGACGCCTGCACTTCTTCGATGACTTGCCGCAGTCGATTCTCGAATTCGCCCTTCATGCTCGCGCCCGCCTGCAAGAGGCCGATATCGAGCGTACGGAGCGAGACGTCTTTGAGCGCAGGAGGGACATCGCCGCTCGCGATGCGCACAGCGAGCCCCTCGACCACCGCGGTCTTGCCGACCCCGGCCTCTCCAGTGAGGATCGGGTTATTCTGCCGCCGCCGCATCAGGACGTGAACGATCTGCCGAATTTCCTCGTCCCGGCCGACGATCGCGTCGATCTCTTTTTTCCGCGCGCGCTCGGTTAGGTCCACGGAATACTTCGCGAGAGCTTCCTGTCGGCCCAGAGGCGCAGGGGCGGTTGCATCCCCCGGAGACGAGCCTTCCGGGGCTGCCGCCTGCGCTGGCGAAGTACGTTCCTCGGGGGAGCCAGCCGTAATCGCTGGCATTCGATTGAGAAGGTCGTCCGGCGGGATTTTCGAGAACTCGCGCGAAATCGCCAGCAGCGCGTTGCGAAGCGTGTTGGTTTTGACGATTCCGATCGCCAAATGCCCGACGCGCACTCGCGACTGGTTGTATTTCAAGCTCGCGTACAGCCACCCGCGTTCGACAGCCTCCTCGACGTGGATGGACAAGTCGCTCACCGCCGTGGCGCCGCGCGGCAGTCGATCGAGGCTCTCGAGCAGGTCGTGCGCGAGCCGCGCGGAGTCGAGCTCGTAGTGCCGGACGATTCGATGCAAGTCCGAATTGGGTTGTTGCAAGAGTTGGTGGATCCAATGCGAGAGCTCTACGTAGGGGTTGCCACGCATCTTGCAGAAGACGGTCGCGCTCTCGATGGCACGGTACGCGAGCTCGTCGAGCTTGCCGAAGAGGGCGACGCGGCTGATGTCGGCCATGATTCCTCAGTCCTTGGTTCGGGAGACTCGCTACGCTCGGGCGGGTGATCTCTGTACGCGATGTGTGCGTCGCAGCACAGGGTCAACGACGAGATCTTCTCGAACCCCGGGCGACTGGCCAATACGTGTCGTCCAGCCGAGGCGGGCACCCCTTCCGAGCTGCATCCGCTCGGTGGCTTCGGGTGCGAGCACGAGGCGAAGGTCCCAAGCCCACTCGTCGTTCGTGTAGGTCCGCACGAGCGCAGCCATCTTAGCTAGGTTTTGCGAGCTCGGCAGCGAACGCTCCGCATCGAACGCGGAGAGAGGACCGAGGACGATCCTAAACTTGTGTGTTCGGGTCCAAACGCGGGTGCCCAGAACAGCAGTTCGTCCGAGCGTTCCCGTTTCCGCGTTCATGCCGAGCTCCCAACGACTTCCGGCAGGTAGCTCCAGCCAATCGCCGACGAACTCTTCGATTGCGGTAGGTACTTGAAAGTAGTCCGCGATGACCTCGCGCAGCCCTTCTGCGTTGCGAGACGAGCGGGCGAAGTGGCTGGCGTAGTAGAGCTTCGCGTGGTCGGGAAACGCATCGCGGTTGCGCGTCGCATCGAGCCCTAGCCCCAGAAATGCGCCGAGATAAGAGGCGAACGCGTCCGGAAGGGGTCGATCCATCGCCACAGTCGGCTGGGTCTTGGCCCAAGCCCTGTGGAACATGAGCATGATGCGATGGTGAAAGACGTCGACGAAGCGGGCGAGGGTCGCGTCGCCAGCGTGCCGCACGCGGTCGCGCGCATACTCCGTGAGGTGCATCGGCAGCGGCCCCATGGGCCCCCAGAGCCCGAGGAATGCGACGCTCAAGCGACCGGGCCCAGCTTCGGTGGCTGGGGCAAAGCCCGCAAGGGCAGTCGGCTCGAACGTCAGCGCTGGCTCCTGGCCGATTCGAATCGGTTCGTCCGCCGGGCGCACCGCCTCGCCCAGCCGCGGCTTGCTAGAAAACGCGCATTCGAACCGTCGAAGGGCCACGTGGAAGTCGAAGCTTCCCGCGTCTCGCTCCAACCGGTCGAGCCAGGTCAGATCGTCGGTCTTCGGCCGATCTTCAGAGGCCATCGAGCGATCTCCCCGCGCTGAACGCTGCGCAAAACGGTTTCGGTGAATGAGTTGATTGAAACGTACCCGGTGAAGAACCGATCGAGCACGAGGCCGAGCAGGACCGCGCTTGCGCCCTCGAACGCTGCCTCGTCGCACTCGAGAGTGACTTCGATCCCGCGGCCGAAGCTGGCAGGACCATCGAGCGGCAATCGCCGAATGACCTGGCGCGCCATTGCGGAACGGACGCCCTCGATTTGTCGCCGCACGGAGGCGTCGGACAAGTCTCCGTAAAGCTCGAGGACCTCGCGCAGCACCGTCGCTCCTCGGCCGTCGTCGGCGTCGACGAGCGAGAGGTAGTTCTGGGTCAGATGGCTGATGAGTCGCCAGCTCGTCTCGCCCCATGCGTGCGACGGGCGTGGGGGAGACGGACCGGAAACGCAGCGAACTGATTCTACCGGCGCACCCGATTCGATGAAAAAATCGGTCCGTCCGTCGCCGACGGGCATGCGAAGCGGCAAGTCCCGATTGGTGCAGAGAACGGACACGCCGAGCTGACGAAGATCTGGCCCGTAGGGACCCTCTCGGCCGTCGACGAGTGACAGGAAGACTTCGCCTCCGAGGTAACTCGACCGAGGTCCTTGCGCCCGCTGTCGCGAAGACGCGAGGCGTGGCCGGCGCTGCGTCGTGTAGAAAGCAGGCACCTCGGATTCGATCGTCCCCGCATGGCATCGGTAGAATGGCGCGAACTCGCGCCGGACATCGCCCTTCGTCCCGAACCCCGTTACGTCGACGACGGAGAACACCTCGAAGTCCATCGGCCGCGTTCGGTCGGCCACGACGTGATACTCGCTGTCGCGATCGCTCAGCTGAATGCGATCCGCCTTCTTGGGAAAAAGGTTGATGGCCGGCGTGCAGTAGAGCGCGAGCTGGGAGGCCGTGATGGCCGATTCCAGCTCAGGCTCGTGACGGTCGAGAGCGACGATGATCTCGAGCTCCTGACCTTTGCAGTTGCGGACGGCCGGAGCCAAGTCTTTCAACTCGACGAAAAGGTACCGGTCCGGGAAAGCAAAATACTCGTGCAAAAGGCGTTGACCCTGAAATGTTCGAGGGCCGCAAGGCAGAAGGGCCTCAGCGTCTTCAAGGCCCATCGCGCGCACCGGCGCGTGAATCACCGTCCGCGGCGAGCCCGCTCCGGGCTCCCGCACAATCAGCCCCAGGCTCGAGCATAGGAGCATCTCGAAGACGCGCATGGACACCGCGTCGCCTCCGCGCACGAAGAGCGGGAGGCGGTCTAGCGAGAGCGCAGAAAACGGCATGCCGTTATTGGTGCGCAGCCGAATCCGAAGTGAGCCCTTGGTCGGACGGCCGGAGCGGAAGCGAAGGTCGCCGAGCTCGCCGTCGTATCCGGTGTGTAGGAGCTTCGCGAGCTCGATAGGCCACAGCGTTACGTCTTGCGCGGTGCGATAATCACAGGCCGTCATCTCGCCGCGGCGCATGTTGCTCGTGAGCGCCGTCCCCCGCGCGACGGTAAACCCCTCGTGGAGCACGCCTTGGGTTGGATCTGGGTGTAGCTGCACGACGGCCATCGATGGTGTCGGGCTCAGGTAGTTAGGACAGAGCATCTCCAACAGATGCTCGGTAAAGCGTGGAAACTCGGCGTCGATCTTGAGCTGGACGCGCGCCGCTAGAAAGGCGAAGCCCTCGAGCAATCGCTCGACGTACGGGTCGGCGCATTCGAAGGAGTCGAGGCCGAGACGTTGCGAGACCTTGGGAAATTCGCGCGCGAATTCGCCGCCGAGCTCGCGCAGATAGCGCAGCTCGCGGTTGTAGTAGTCGAGCAGGCGCGTGTCCAAGCGCTCACCGGTCCGTGACTTCTGTAACCCGTGCCTCGCCGTCTTCGAGATTCACGTCGGTTCGGAGATAGAGCCGCAGCGGTAGCGGCTGCGACCAGAGGTCGGCCTCGATGGTGAAGCACACCGCGTTTGGATTGTGTCGGTCGGGGTCGACGACGATTTGAACCTTGACCGTGTTTCTTAGAAGGCGCGGCTCGAAGTCCCAGATGGCGCGACGTAGCAGGCGCACGAGCGCCCCGTCGTCCACGCTAGCTGCCGTCTTGCCCGCAAGGTCGGGAATGCCGAAGTTCAGCGTAGACCGTTCGACCTCCGGATATTCCGTGAGCTCCTGAACGGCGGTGAGGTTGGTCGTATTCAGTAACCAGGTAAGGTCCCGGCGCACGCTGTCCCTAAGGCGCTGGGGAGACAGGACCCGCTTGTCCCCTGTCTCTTGACGCTTGTCCGGCTCGTCGTCCGTCAGCCTGTCGAGTAGCGAAGGCTGGAGCCGTTCGGTTGGCGTCAGCTCAGCCACGTGCAGACCGTCCGGCTCTCCGCAGCGAGCGTAGACGCTTGCTCACACTGTTAACCGGCGGCTTTCTGAGAGGGCAGCTTCGACACGAGCCGAAGTGACACCGTGAGCCCCTCGAGTTGGTAGTGCGGCCTTAGGAAAAACTTGGAGTTATAGTAGCCGGGGTTTCCCTCTACCTCTTCCACGACCACTTCAGCGGCAGCCAGAGGTTTGCGCGCTTTGTCCGCTTCGCTCGAGTGGAGGGGGTCGCCGTCGACGTACTGGGTGATCCACCCCTGAAGCCAGCGCTGCATCTGCTCGCGATCGCTGAAGGACCCAATCTTGTCCCTGACGATGCACTTTAGATAATGCGCGAAGCGGCTCGTCGCAAAAAGATAGGGAAGCCTCGCCGATAATGCCGCGTTCGCCGTAGCGTCAGGGTCCTGGTATTCGGTCGGCTTTTGTAGCGATTGGGCCCCGATGAAGGCGGCGAAGTCGGTGTTCTTCTTGTGGAGAAGTGGCATAAAGCCGCTCTTCGCCAGCTCTGCTTCGCGCCGGTCGGTGATCGCGACCTCCGTCGGGCAGGTCATATCGACTCCGCCCTCGTCGGTTGGGAATGTGTGGGTCGGTAAGTTTCCCACGGACCCGCCCGATTCGAGCCCGCGGATGCGTGAGCACCACCCGTATTCCTTGAACGACCGATTGATGTTGGCGGCCATCGCGTAGGCGGCGTTCGCCCAAGTGTAGTTGCGGGGCCCCGGGCCGCTCGTCTCCTCCTCGAAGTTGAACTCATCGACCGGATCGGACTTCGCCCCATACGGCCGCCGCGCAAGGAAGCGCGGAAGAGTGAGGCCCAGGTAACGCGAATCATCGGATTCGCGAAGGGAGCGCCATGCGGCGTAGTCCGGCGTGGAGAAGATATTCGTCAAGTCGCGCGGGTTGGCGAGCGACTGCCACGAATCCATTCCAAAGAGCGCAGGGGCTGCGGCCGCAAGGAAGGGGGCGTGTGCCGCCGAGCACACCTTCGCCATCTCGCCCAGGAGCTCTACGTCGTCGGGATGCTGGCTGAAGTAATAGTCTCCTACCAGGCAACCATAGGGCTCTCCTCCGAGTGTGCCGTACTCGGTCTCGTAGAGCTTTTTGAAGATCGGACTTTGGTCCCAGGCAGCGCCCTTGAACCGCTTGAGCGTCTTTCCCAACTCTTTCTTCGAAATGTTGAAGACTTTAATCTTCAGCATTTGATCGGTCTCGGTATTGCTGACGAGATAGTGCAGGCCCCGCCAGGCTCCTTCGAGCTCTTGTACGTCAGGATGATGCAAAATCTCGTTGACCTGCGCGCTCAGCTCGCGGTCAAGCTCTGCGATGATCGCCTGAATGTTCTGAACGGTGTCGTTCGAGGTCAGCTTGACGCCAGCCAGGGCCTGCTCGGCTAAGGTCCGCACGGCAGATTGAACTTCGTCGCGGGCGCGATCGGACTGAGGCTTGAATTCCTTGTTCAGGAGGGCCGCAAAGTCGCCCGTCTCCCCCGTTGCGGTTTGACCTGTCGCGTCCGGCTCTTTTTGTTGCTCGGCCATAGGGATTACTCGCTTTTCTTCGGTTCGGCATCGCCGGCCTTGGGAACGGCGGCGAGCGATTGCAGAAGGCCTTTGTCGGATAGCAAGCGGGCTATGAGGTCTTCGGCCCCGGATTTCCCATCCATGTAGGTTACGAGGTTGGCGAGCTGGGTCCGCGCCTCCAGGAGCTTTGCAAGAGCAGGAACCTGCCGCGCCACGGCTGCCGGCGAGAAGTCGGCCATGCTCTCGAATTTCAGCTCGACGTTGAGGTTGCCCTCCTTTGTGAGCGTATTGGGAACTTGAGCAGTTACCCGCGGCTTCATCGCCTTGAGTCGGTCGTCGAAGTTGTCGACCGAGATCTCCAGGAACTTGCGATCCACCGGGGGCGGCAGGGGCTCCGCGGGATTGCCCGAGAGGTTGGCAAGTACTCCCAAGACGAATGGCAACTGGACCTTCTTTTGCGCGCCGTATAGCTCCAAGTCGTATTCGATCTGGACGCGCGGGGCGCGGTTGCGACTGATGAATTTTTGGCCACTCATGTTCCAGCGTCCTGCTTCCCGGCAATGGTTTGGATGGTCGTCAGCCCGTCAGGCACCATGTCCTTGACGATTTCGAGAAATGACATTGCCGCAAGCCTCTTGCAGCGCTCAAGCAGGAGCGGCACGGGGCTCGACGGCTCATTTCGCGCATAGTAGGCGCAAATTCCGTCGAGCGCGCGAACAACGTCGTCGCGCGTCCGAACCGGACCTCGCGGGCCTGCCCCCGGACTCGAGCTCTCCCCCCCGTCGCTCGCGGCGGCGTCGTCGGTCTGAGCGGACTGCCGTTGCGCAAGGCGCGACTTCATCACGTTGCTGGCTTGAGCGAGGACCTTCCGCAGCCCGGTGAAGTCCGGACCGCTGCTCGGCAATCGCGCCGCCCAGGCGGAGGCAAGCTCGGTCGCGCTGTTACTGCTTTGCTCCACGGCCATCGCTGCGGCCGAGAGGTCTTGAAAGGCTACCTCTTGAAACAGGGCTTCGAGAGACGCGGCGGCACCCGACGCGGCGTCAGCTTGGCCCGTGCTTTCAAGGTCCCGCAAGCTGACGCTTCCAAAGCTGCGCGATTTCACCAGCGGCGCCACGCGGACCGCATGATTCATGTCGTGGCCAACCAGACCCATCATCGCCGTAATCCGAGCGGTGGGATCGTTGTTGTCCTCCACGTCGAGCTCGGGATGAAGAAACTCCCAGTGTGTGGCCACCATTTGCCGCACGAGCCCGAGGCCCTGGGCTAGACCCTCGAAGCCGTCTGTCTGAAGCAGCGCACGAACGAGGTGGACGACAACTCGAAGGTCTTTGCTCTCCTTGAGCAGCGCCACCGCCCGCTTCTCGACCGCGTTCCAATCAGGCGGTTCGGCGGGCAGAATAGTCTCGCCCATCTGGCGTTCCGGGGTCCCCGCCACCATCCGCTCGAGCTCGAGATAATCGTGGCGGTATTCGAGCTTAGCGCCGCCTGGCGAGTCGGCCGTGACCGGTTGCAATAGCGACTGAAGGTCCAGCATCGCGCCTCACCCCGAAACCCAACTGGCGCCGACCGCCGCACCGTCGGGCTACGTAACCAGCCGTTCGCCGTGGCGGGCAGGCGCCCCAAAGTCGATTGCCATTTGCGGCCAGCCACGTGGGATTGTCAAGCCCCTCTCGACTCTTGTGGACGGCTCGTGCCAAGGGACGCGCGGACGCGCATGATATAGAAATCGCGCGATGAGCGAGCGGCCATTGCCCGGAGGCAGCGAGGAGGCCTTCCGCGTCAACTTGCGGAGCGCCATCGCTGTATGGCGACAGCGAATGGTGGCCCCCGGCTCCGCAGAGCAAGCGGCGAGGGCCATCGGCGATGAGGCTGGCGAGCTTAGGACCGTCGCGTCATCGCGGGGCTGGTGGGGGCTGGCGCAGCACCTCGAGAACGTTGAAGCGCTGTCGCGTCAAGCCCCCCACATGCTCGCAGAAGCCGTGGCGGCGTTGGCCCGCAGGCTCGCCCTGGGTGAGGAACCCGGGGAGGCTTCTGCATTCGGACGCGCGCCTCTCGCGCCGCCACCCATGGTGGGGCCAGCCAGTATCGCGCTTCCGGCGGGCCTCGATGACGACGCGCACCTTTCGCGCGCTCAAGCGACTCCTCTCGGAACCGCGGTTGCGTCTTCGGCCGTGTCGCCCGGCAGCATTGCGCTTCCCCCTATGGTCGACGATCTGGGCGCCTCCCGCGTCGTCGCGCCCGCCCGTCCCGTCCCCGCGGCACCTGTCCTCCCGCCCGCAACCGAGATTTCGGCAGGAGGTCGTCCCATTCGCCCAACTGAGAGCCGCGCGATTGCATCTCCAAGTGTACTGCCAGAATCCCGCGCGAAGGTCGCGGTCCAGCCAAGGCTTCTGGTTAAAGACATGCTTGGCTTGCAGGCCTTTGGGAAGGGCGGGGCGCCCGAAAACCGACCCGATCAGGGCCCGGCTCCGGAGCCGGCTCGGGCGGGTGGTCTGCTCGGTCTGGGGGCGCGGAAGCCGGCGATGAAAATGCAGAGCCCCGCGTCACGCACGCCCGCGACGCCCGTGCCGCCGCATAAGCGAGCTAGTGCCGCGCCGCCACCCTGCATGCCCGCTAAGCCCGCTCAGCAATCACATCCTCTATTGGCAAGGTTCGGAGCTAAAGCGCCCACCCCTTCAAAGAATGAAAAGGCTCCGTCGGGCGAACGACGTTCGGGCCGTCGAGGGGATTCGCCGTCGAAGGGCGGCCCGCCGACCTGGTTCGTTTCCGTCGGTGGAGGCGTGGCGCTATTGGCGGTTTCGATCATCGTTCTCGTGCTGTGGCCCCACTCGAGCCCTCCCCCAATCAAGGCATCGGGTACAAGCCCGCGATCTCGGGATCCCGGTAAGGTGGTTGAGGACAGCCATCCTGCGAGCGACCCCGCGGCCGAAACAAGACTGAAGACGACCGAGGTGGTGCACGAGTTCGGCACTGAAACCCCGGAGATGCGTGAGCTCATCGACCAACAGAGTCGCTGCGCAAACGACTTATCGAAGTGTTCGCGCCGTTGGACGGCCTATCTCAATGCCCCAACTATGCCGGAGATCACCTTGCCCCAGGGCGACGGCAAGGCTCCACCTCTCTCGTCGTGGTTGCTGCGGCTAAAGACGCCCGAGAGCTTTCCCCTTCGAGATGACCCGCTCCTCAAGGGACCCTTCGAGTACGACGCGAAGAACATGGTCGGCCGCGCTCAATTTCAGCAGCGGCTATTTCGGTGTTCCGCGTACCAAGACATCGTCGAGAGCACCCTCATCAAGTACGGGGCTCCGTCTTGGTTGTTTGCGGTCGCTTATCAGGAGAGCGGATGCGATCCCGTCATCGAATCTCCCGTGGGTGCGAAGGGCATGTGGCAATTCATGCCCGAGTCGGCGCGCGCCTACGGGCTACACGTCGTAGAGGACGAAGTCGACGGAAGGCTGAGCCCTTGCAAGTCGACTGAAGCGGCCATCCACTTCCTGGCCGACTTGCAGCGAAAAGTCGGCTCGTGGGACCTCGCGTTGGCCGCCTACAACATGGGCCCCTATGGCCTCGTCGCGCGAATGGCTCGAGTGTCGGGGGGCCGCGCGGGGTTTTGGGACCTAGCGCACGCGGGGCTGCTGCCCGACGAAACGGCACGCTACGTGCCGGCCATCGAAGCGCACGCCCTCGTTCTACGAAACCTTGTTGCTTTGGATTTCTCTGGCGGCGGCGCTCCGCCCGAAGACTGTACGGAGATCGTTGTTAAGCCGGGAACCAGGCTGAGTCTCGTCGCACGTGCGGCTCGCACGAGCACTCGCCGAATAAGCGAGCTCAACCGAGATTTTCTTCAAGCCACCGTCCCCAACGGAGAAACGGCCATCCGGATTCCGAGCGCAGAAGCCCACCTCGCGGAGAGCTTTCTCCAAGAGGTGGCGCCCAACGACAAGAGGGACACCTGCGTGCCGGCTGGTTTCGACTGGGGAACGGTCGTGTTCGAAGCCAGCCCGTACGCAAAAAACTGCGGCCAGGCCGGCCCCGCGCCGTGACGGCATGTGACGTTGATAGGATGGTTCGCGCGAAGAGCTCAGATCCCGTACTCAGATCGCAACGTTGCCGGCGATGTTGAAGCCCTTGGTCACCGATGCGGCGGCGGAGCCATCTGGGTTCTGGGGGACATATTCGTAGATCACGCTTGCGAAGTTTAGGCTCAGCGTCTCGGTGACGCGCTCGTCCCCTCCGCCTCCGCTCTCCTGCACCGACGCGATCAGGCCCTGACTCATCGTGATCTTGATGTACTCCAGTGGCTTACCGCCCGCCTTGCGGACGTAGAGAATCGCGCTGGTGAAGGGAGTTCCAAGGCATGACATCTGGAAAAGGAGGGGCGATGCCTTATCGACGAACTTCGAGACCGTGAGGTCGCTCACGCTTGCCTTGCCCGTGCCCGTGCCGATACCTATCTGAGAGGATCCGCTCTGCGTGACGCCCCAACTGAACGACAAGATATCGATTTGATCCTTGTGTACGGAGTCGACCGACTCCCCCTTAATGTTATCGATCTTGAGAAACATGTCACTGGCCATCGGAAACCTCCCTTTCTTATGCGCCCGTTTCCGCGTTACGCGGGCTTGCTAGCATGTAACTCACTGTGCACGGATAAACCACAGCACGTTCGGCGTGCGGTGCGAAGGGACAATCGCCCCGCTCTTCGGCGACGTCGATGCTTCGAAGAGCCAGGGCCCCCCAGTCTCATCCCTCGAGGTCGCTGACCGCCCCGCACTTTCGCTAGCAGTGCCCGTCGTGTATAAGCTCGGGTCGTTCGCGTCCGTGTTTCCTCGATCAGGTCCGAACCGATGTCGCGAAAGCCGATTTGGAGTGAAGGGCTCTTCGTCAGCCAGCATCACTTTCAGGCCCAAGATCACTATCACGAGCTGCTTCTCCGTGATCGGATCGCGGCGATTCGCCGGTTCGATTGGGGCGTTCTCGACCTCGAGATCGACGATCGTCTCCTGCAAGCCGGTCAATTCCGCTTACGCCGTTTGGAGGCTGTGTGGCCGGACGGCATCATCGTGCGATGCGGCGGCGTGTCCGAGAATGCGCCGCCTGAGGCGCGCTCTTTCGAGGGAGTCTTCGCCCCGGAGATGACGCATCTCGATGTCCTCGTCGGCATAGCGGCAGAATCGTTCTCCGCGGCCAACGTGACGAGCTTCGGCGAGCCCGACGGTCAGAGGCGCTTCTCGCGCCTATCGCGCAGCATGCCCGATTTCAACACGGGAGGAGGCGCGCAAGAGATCGAAGTGGCCGTGCCGAGCCTGCGTGTGCTCTTCGGGCCTGAGCGGCAAGACAAGATGTCGGCACTTCCCGTAGCGCAGCTCGTGCGACGAGCGGGCGGCCAGGTGATCGTGCGCGACAACTACGTCCCTCCGGTGCTGCGCATTTCGGCGGCGCCGTTCGTGACCAACGGCCTGCAGCGCGCGCTCGGCGCCATGACCTCGCGACAGCGCGAGCTCGCTTCAAAGCGTAAGCAGAAGAACGCAGCGAGCATCGAGTTTCATTACACCGACGCACGGCAGTTTTGGCTCCTTCACACGCTCAATGGATCGATACCGCTTCTCACTCATCTGCTCCAAGTCCCGGCGCACCCCGAGGAGGTTTACATCGCGTTGACCGCCCTGGTCGCGCAGCTTTGCACCTTTGCTCCCGAGGCCGACCCGACGAGCCTGCCTCGGTTCGATTACAACAACCTAGGCGACGTATTCGAGCAGCTATTCGCGCGCGTTCTCTCTCTTCTCTCCGTCGACTCGGTTCCTCCGTACGTGGAGGTTGCACTGGAGCGGCGCCAGGACGGGATGTTCGTAGGCAAGATTCCCGAGCCGCGGATTCTGAACCATGAGTTCTACGTCGCGGTCCAATCGGGCATGGCCGAGGCGCTAGTACGGGAGCGCATCCCTCATCTTCTCAAGGTGGCGGCTTGGAACCAAATCTTCGACGTTGTGAAGCAAGCCCGCCACGCCGTGCGAACCGAGGTCGATTTCAGTCCGTCGAGCTCGCTCCCGATAAGGCCCGGCCTGTGCTTCTTCCGGCTGCGTCGTGAAGGCCCCTTTTGGGACGAGATCGCCAAGACCAGTACGTTGGCGCTCTACATTCCACGCGAGGCAGAATGGAAGGACACTCTGCTCTTCGTGTACGCGATTGATCCGCGATACTTGCAGTGAGGGACGGGGGGGTGGACGCAATCTACTGGGCTAGCGCCGAAGTCCTGATAGCTGCGACGAGGATCGGGTCCGACCAAAGTCTGCCCCCCGCCGATCAGCTTCGCAAAGAGCTCCTGAGCCACCTCCAGCAGATGGTCCTGCGATGCCGAGAGAGCGGCGTCTCTGACACGGACACCGCAGAGGCTCGCTATGCCATTGTCGCGTTCATCGACGAACGGATTCTCAAGTCGACTTGGCCAGGCCGCAGCGAGTGGATGAACAATCCCCTGCAGCTTCAGCTCTATCGTGAATACGCGGCAGGGGAGAATTTTTTTGCACGAATGGCGGCCCTCCTCAAGAGCGAGCGGCCTTCGGCCGCGCTCGAGGTTTACTACCTGTGCATCGCGCTGGGATTCATGGGAGCTACCGGGCAGCAGGCTCAGTCGCTCGCGGAAGGCGCCCGTACGCGCTTGGGACGCCTGCCGCCGGGCGCGGCCCTAAGCCGGCACGCGCTGCCAAACGATCACTACACGGTCACCAAGCCGCGTAGGCCCCTTCTGCTCGCGCTCTCGCTCAGCTGCGTCTTGGTCGTAGGTCTCGGGTTGCTGGTCCTCCGCTGGTCGATCCATACGAACGTGGTGAGAACCGAGCAGGAGCTAGTCGGAGCTAAGGCTCCCTTAAGCGATATGGCGACCGGAAAATGAAAGCGCTCCGTTGGATCGCCATCGTCCTGGTCTCGATTCTGCTTTTGGCGGTCTGGATCGCGAGCATCTTCGCGCCGGATCTGCGCGGCTTGGCCGAGGCAGTCACCGCGGCCATCCTTTTCGTCATTCTCGCCGTTGTCTTCGGACGGTGGCTTCGTGCTCGGTGGAAAGCGAAGGCCATCGAGAAGGAGATGATGAAGGGGGCAGGGGGCGGCGACCGACCGGAAATCGCGGCGATACAAGCGAAGATGCAGGCCGCCCTTGATGGCCTCAAGCGGGGGTCGCCGGGCTCGCGTGGGGGTCGCGCCTCACTTTACACACTCCCGTGGTACGTCATCGTCGGTCCTTCTGCCGCGGGAAAGACGACTGCGTTGTGGCGCTCCGGTTTGTCGTTCGTCTCGACTGATCAAGGCGCGCCCAAGCTGCGGGGCACGTCGGGCACCCGCAACTGCGATTGGTGGTTGTCACGTGAGGCCATCTTTCTCGACACTGCGGGCAGATTTGCCACGCAAGACAACGACTACGACGAGTGGGTGGCGTTTCTCGACTCGCTCCGTCGCTTTCGGCCGGACCGTCCATTGGACGGGCTCATCGTCGCAGTTAGTCTTGCAGGCAGCGCGGGGTCGGAGACGCTGTCGGGGACGGACGCTGAACGAGCTCTGCTCGCCGAGAAACTCCGCGCGCGTCTCGACGAGGTGACCAAGCGTCTCGAGATGGTCTTGCCCGTCTACCTCGTTTTGACTAAAGGCGATCTCGTAGCCGGCTTCGTCGAGTTCTGGTCAGATCTGCCCAAAGCAAAGCGTTCGCAAGTGTGGGGTGCATCGTTCGACGTGGATGATCCGCGGCTCGCCGAGCCTGCGCGAGCAGTCGAGGCTGAGCTCGATATTCTCTTGCAAGGTCTGCATGCCCGTTTGCTCGACCGTCTACCCGGGGAGCGAAGCCCGGAGCGCCGCGCCCGCATCATGCAGTTTCCGCTCGAGCTTCGTACTTTTCGAGAGCCCTTGGGGCAGTTCGTCGAGGCGCTATGCAGGCCCGACGCGGACGGGCAAAGGCCCCTGCTGCGCGGCTTCTACCTTACGAGCGGCACCCAGGTGGGCCGGCCTGTCGACCGCGTCCTCTCGGGGATGCTACGCGGGCACGGCGGGCAGGGTCGGGACATCGTGCCGGCGGCGGAGCAGAGCTACTTTCTCACGGATGTGGTTCGCGAGGTCATCTTGCCCGATCGGCACCTCGCGGAGCGGTCGTCCGCGGGCACCGAGCGGCGCTCGCGGCGGGAGCTTCGCTTTGCGCTCGCGGCCCTCGGGGTTACCGCGTTCATCCTGATACCCGCGATCGTGAGCTACGTCCGAAACATGCAGGTCGAGGGCGACATCGAGGGCGCGGCACGGTCGCTCGCGGCGAGCGACTCGGCGAGCGTGCCGGGCATCCCTGGGGATCCTGTCGAGGTCTCGCTCGACACGCTCGACCGAGTCGACCGAGAGGCGGACGGCTTCGCGATTCCGGGGTGGTTTGCGCCCATTGTCGCGCGCGAGCTGCGCGCCCCGCTCAGGACGGCCTACGTCGCGCGTTTGAATACGGCCTTTCACGAGCGCGTCCAAAAAGTGCTCGACAAGCGTCTTTCCGAGATCGCAAAGGCGACGAGCCTACTCGATTCGCCCACGAGCCCTGCCTCCTCAACCCCTCTTCGCGACGCCTACGACGACGTCAAGTTGAGCGCGACCTTGGTCGACCCAAAAGGGCACGTGGATCCAAAGTGGACCCCCAAGCGGCTCGCCGCTTTCTGGGAGCACGCCCTGATCGGAACCCAAACCGTCGACGCCGAGCGGCTAGAGCGCCACGCCGCCGAGTACTTGAAGGGCCTCGAAGTCGACCCGCAGCTTGCTTGGTCACCGGCCAAATATTTTCAGGGAGCAAGGGTACGTTTGAAGGAGCTCGACGCCTGGCTTCTTCCGTACAATTGGGTGCTGCGTCACGCCGGAGACGTGCCC
>Ga0302325_10015070_pt1 | contig 16441 bp, 16 predicted proteins | sample Palsa_T0_2_FD_201948 | JGI IMG/M metagenome (GOLD analysis project Ga0302325, IMG submission 201948) | Peat permafrost microbial communities from Stordalen Mire near Abisko, Sweden - Palsa_T0_2 | ecosystem: Environmental > Terrestrial > Soil > Palsa > Peat permafrost | place: Sweden: Abisko... | reverse complement strand
TCACCCGGATGCTCCGCGTCGGCGGCATCCTGATCACCACCAACCTCGGCCTCGGCGGCGAAGCCGGCCGCTACGTCGAGACGCTATGCGATCCGAAATTGTGGATGACCGCGTTCATGGCCGAAGGTGGCCGGACCGCCGTCAGCGTCCGCCGCTGATCCTGATCTGACACCTTTTTTGGGGCTGCGCGGCGCCCGGATTGACGCCCGATTACTTGTCAGATCGCCATATTACTGGCATAAGTTTGCGGTGAAGGCCCGATTACCGTAGCTGTCCCCCTGCGACCATAACCTCGACTTAAGGCAAGTATTTTATGTCTCAGAACCGAATTCGCAGCTTCATCCGCATCCCACTTGGCACCGCCGCCGCGATCCTTTTCGCCGCCGCCGCGGTGATTCCGCTATGGCACGGCATCGCGGTCTCCGATCCGCCTATACCGCTCGACGTTGCCTATGCCGGCTCGATGGGCCCGCTGATGAATGGGCCGATCAAGGCCGCGGCCGCCAGCACGCTCGGAATCGACATGCGTGGGCACGGGCAGGGAGCGATGGGGCTCGCGCGGCTGATCGAGGCGGGCAGCCTCAAGCCCGACGTCTTCATCTCCGTGACGCCCGGTCCGATGCGTGTCGTTATCGCGGCGCATAAGGCGACCACCGGAGTCCCGATCGCGAGCACCGAGATGGTAATCGCGTACAGTCCGAAGGGCCGCTTCGCCGCGCAGTTTGCAGCCGCGTCCAGCGGAGCATCGGACACCGAGCCGTGGTGGCAGATTCTCGAGACCCCGGGAGTCCGCTTCGGCCGCACCGATCCCAAGACCGATCCGCAAGGGCTCAATATCCTTTTCGTGATAAATCTCGCCGAAAAGTTCTATCAGCAGCCCGGTCTCGGCACGAAAATCCTCGGTCCGACGATCAATCCCAAACAAATTTTCCAGGAGCCTGAAGTGATGGCGCGCCTGCAGGCCGGGCAGATCGACGCCAGCTCCGCCTATGGAACCCAGCCCGACGCCTTCAAGATCCCCTATATCAAGCTGCCTAAGGAGATTAACCTTGGCGATGCGGCGCTTGAGAAGGAATACGCGAAGGTTAGCGTGACGCTCGATGGCAAGACACTGCATCCCGCGCCGCTGATTTTTTATGCGGCCGTGCTGACCGGCTCGACCCATAAGGGCGCCGCGACACGCTTCGTCCAATGGCTCCAGGGCCCGGATGCGCAAAAAATTTTCGCGGCGAATCAGTACGATCCGCCCGGAGACAGCACGCCACTTACCGCTAAATGAGTAGCCTCATCGGCCGGCTGGCCGGTGGCATATGGCCGCGCCGGATCGCGATGGCGATCTTCACGGCCGTGCTGCTCTATCCACTCGTCGGCCTGCTCGCGCCAGTCGGACCGTGGAACTGGAACGGCGGCCTCAACGGCTCGACCACTTCCGCGGTGCATACGTCCCTTTTCCTGACGGCGATCGCGATCGCAATCGTTATTGCCGTCGGCACTCCGGTGGCACTCCATCTGGCGCGGCGCGCCGGACCTGAACGTCACATATGGGAAGCCGCCCTGCTCATTACGGTGCTGATGCCGCCGCTAGCGCTCGGACTCCTGCTGACGCTCGCCTTCGGCGGCCATATCGGCGTCGGTCCGTGGCTGATGCGCCTCGGTGTGCCGACCAGCAATACGCCGGCGGCGTTCGTCGTTACGCAGGTATACGTGAGTATCGGTTACTACGTGGTGGCGGCGCGAGCCGCCCTCGGTGCCGTGCCGCGTCCGCTCGAGCAGATGGCGGCGCTGCTCGGTCTGCGGTCGTGGGCGGTCTTCTGGCGCGTGACGTTCCCGCTCGCGCGGTTGGGACTCGCGGCCGCCGTCAGCCTCGCCTGGCTGCGTGCGCTCGGCGAGTTCGGCGCGGTCGTCGTCACGGCTTACTATCCGGCCGGCATGCCGGTACAGATTTGGGTCAATCTGCAGGACGCCGGCCTGCCCGCCGTGATGCCGCTGCTGATCGTTTTTCTGCTAACCGCCCTGCCCCTGCCCTGGCTGATCCATCTGTTCGCCGGAAACCAGGCGATCTCCCGCTAAGCCGCCCTTACATCACTTTTACAGATTCATCCCCGCGGCGAAGGCTTGCGCCGCTAGCCGCCGCCGAATGAAACTCGCACCATGGCGGATGAACAAATCGGCGAACGGGTATCACGATGGCGTGACGCCTGGGAAAGTCGCGATGTCGATAAGATCGTCACGATGTATCGGCCCGGCGCGATCCACGAAAGCTCGCTCATTCCGCGCATTTATCCCGAAGCGAATGGCACCATCGTCACGGCGCCGGAGCAGTTCCGGGAATACGTTCGCCGCGGCCTCGAGCGGTTCACTGAGTTGCGCTTCGAAATCATCTCGGCGACCGAGAACGATCGGCGCGCGGCGATCGAGTATCGGCGCCATTCCAACATCGATGGCCCAAATCCCGCGCACGTCCTCGAACTCGTCGAATGGGATGGCGCCAAACTGACAGGCCTGATCAGACACGTCCGCGTCTTTCACTTTTAGGTTCCAGCCGTCACCACCCATGATGTCATCCTGAGCGAAGCGAAGGATCCCGTACCACAAGGTCCGCGGGAGCCTTACGAACTTGCCGACACAGACTCGTGTGGGATTCTTCGCTGCGGCAGCCTCCGGCTCAGAATGACGAAGAGCGACGGCGGCCTTTCTGATCCTCTCCCGGTCGGGAGAGGACGGCGCGTAGCGCCGGGTGAGGGACCGTTAAAAGAAGATGCGCTCTCTTGAGAAGCACCCTCACCGCCCGTGGAGCTTGCGCCACGACCCGTTACCGCGTGAGACTCGCGGCAGGACCATGGAGGACCTCGTGAGTTCGTACTGGGAAATCCTGTTCTATGCGGGGTCAGGCGCGTCTTTTTTCCTTCTTTATGGCGACGGACTCGCATGGGCGAAGAGAGAGGGGCTGGCCAACGGCCTGCTGTCTGGGTTGATGATGTACGCCGCGCTTCTCGTCTCGGGGGCAGTCGGAATGTCCATCATGTTCCTGTTGTTGTCCCGGGTCCCCGACAGTATCGCGATCTCCCTGGGCATTGCCGCGAGCCTTGTCAGTCTCGTCTTCCTGATTATCCAGACCGCGCGATGGAGAGCCAGGAAAAGGCCTGCTGCCAGTTCATAAACAAGGGCGAACCGTCACCAGCATGGCTGCTGCGCCTCGTAGACTCGGTCACCCATCGGAGATGCGATAAAGACACGCCCACTCGATCGATTCTGACTCAGGGCCCCAGCTTTCAATTGGGGCGTCGCGCCAAGCCCGTCGTGGCAAGTTGAGAGATTCGCGGGCCAATTTCTGACCGTCGCGGCTTTCCGCTATTCTGCCGCTCATCGGCTTGCGCGCCCGGCCGCACCAGGATGACCAGACTGCCGCTGTCGCGATTGATCCTGCTATGGCTCGCCGGCGTCGACCTGCGGGTCACGCTGCTGGCGATTCCTCCCTTACTGCCGCTGATCCATCACGACGTCCATCTGAATGAGACCGCCGTGGCCGCGCTGATCGGGCTGCCGGTGCTGTTGTTGGCCGCGGGAGCGACGGTCGGCTCGATGATAATCGGGCGATTCGACGCGCGCCGGGTGATCATCTTCGGCCTGTTCGTGATCGGCGTATCGTCGGCGCTGCGCGGCGTGGGTCCGTCGGCGGCGGCGCTCTTCGGCATGACCTTCATGATGGGCGCGGGGATCGCGATAATCCAGCCGGCTTTCCCCGCGATGGTCTACCATTGGGCGCCGAATCACCTTGGATTGGCGACGGCCGTCTACACCAACGGTCTAATCGTCGGCGAGATCGTATCGACCGGATTGACGACGCAGTTCGTCGTTCCAATAGTCGGCGGATGGCGGCTGGCGCTGGTTTTCTGGTCGCTCTTCCCACCGATTACGGCGGCACTGCTGCTATGGCTGACGCCGCCGCTCCGAGCGACCGCCGGTCTGGGTAGCCGCTCGCGATGGCCGGATTTCCGGGCGGGACTGACCTGGCGACTCGGCCTGATGCAGGGCGGCACTTCGATTATCTACTTCGGTGCCAACGCCTTTTTTCCCGATTATCTGCATACCGTCGGCGCGACCGGCCTGATTGGGCCGTCGCTCGCGTGGCTGAGCGCCGGGCAACTTCCGGCCTCGATAGTCGTCGCAATGTTTCCCAAAGCCTTCGTCGGACGCGGATGGCCGGTGCAGGTGGCGGCCGTGCTGACTGCCGTCAGCCTCGGCGTCTTCTTCATTCCGCATCCGTGGGGCCGCGAACTCGGCGCGGCGCTGCTCGGCTTTACGTCGGCATTCGCCTTCGTGCTTGCGTTGGCGTTCCCGCCGCTGCTCGCGGCGGATTCCAACGATGTGCATCGGATTTCGGCTGGCATGTTCACGATCGCATACTCGCTGGCGTTCACCCTCCCGCTTATCGGCGGCGCGGCGTGGGATCGCACCGGAATCGCGGCGACTTCGCTGATTCCCGTGGCGGTCGGCTCGCTGTGTCTGCTGCTTGGGCCAATCGGCCTCGTCAGCTTGCGCCATGATTCGCGGCCGTCCACCAACAGCGCGGCCGAGGCGACCGATCCGGCGATCGCTCCGAAGCCGTTGTGAGCTGGAAATCGCGGCAGGCAAATCTCACACAGGTTTAAGCGAGTTCAGGCAAATTTAGCGGAGGATGACCGACGTGCTCGAAGGCGTGATGCTGTTGTGGTTCATCATGGTCGCGTTGTCGGTCGCCTTCGTTGCGATCGACATCCGCTCGACGCCCGAGGCGATTGTGCTCAAATGGGGCTTCGTGCTGGTGACCCTGTTTATCGGGCCCATCGGCGCGTTCCTGTACGTCATCGGGTGCCGCGAGCCGATGGCGGGGATGCATGAGCGTTACGTCGCGGCGCAATGGCGCCAGACGCTTGGCTCCACGATGCATTGCGTGGCGGGCGACGGCGTCGGAATTCTGGCTGGCGCTGTAATTGGATCACTCCTGATGATGCCACGGCCGGCCGACGTGATCGTCGAATACCTCCTCGGCTTCTCGTTTGGCTGGGGGATTTTTCAGGCGCTGTTCATGCGCGACATGGTCGGTGGGTCCTACCTGCTCGCACTGCGCAGCACGTTCATGCCGGAGCTGTTGTCGATGAACTGCCTGATGGGCGGGATGATCCCGGTCTCGGCGATCGGACGGAGCGCCGTCGCGGGCAGCGTGAGTCCGGCCGCGCCCGCATTCTGGTTTATCATGAGCATGGCGCTGCTTACCGGATTTATAATCGCCTACCCGATGAACTGGTGGCTGGTCGCGCGCGGACTGAAACATGGGATGCTGACCGTCCGGCGGCCGGTCGCCGATCGCATGGGCGCTTCCGACGATTCTATGAAAATGGACATGAAACCGGGCGCGCCGCCAACGGTGGGCCATCAGGAGGAGCATCGCGGCGCCAAGGTGGCTCCCGCATCGATAGTGGCTACGACGGTGCTGTCGTTCGTCGTGATGGCTGCGGGAATCGGTATCGCGATCGCAGCCGGCGCGCTGTAACTTCGCGCCTCGCTTAGCAAAAGCGAAGCGGCCGCCTCGATTACGGGGGCGGCCGCTTCTTCAGGATCACTTGAGCCGCGATTTATTGCGGTATCTGAATCTGGCTTATCTGCGCTTCTTCCTTGGTCACGACAGTGGCGGGAAGCGGAGCGTAATGGAGCGCAGGCGCGTAGGTCTGCCCCTCAGTCAGCATCCAATGGAGGAACTTCACGATCTGCGTCGCTTTCGCCTTGTCGGTCTGCTGCTGATAGATGAGCAGATACGTGAACGAGGATATCGGATAGCTGTCGGCGCCCGGTGCGTTGGTGATCGAGACACGGAAGTCATCGGGGATATTGTTGGCCACGCTGGCAGCAGCCGCGGTGACGCCGCCGAGGCTCGCAACGACCCACGCACCATTGTGATTCTGCAGCGTCGCGAACGGGATGTTATTGGAAAGCGCGTAAACCAGCTCGATATATCCGATCGATCCCGGCGTCTGCTGGACCAACGCCGTCACGCCCTCATTACCCTTGCCGCCGAGTCCGACCGGCCATTTGAGGGCCGTGCCCTTGCCCACCGTGGTCTGCCAGGACGGGCTGACCTTGCTCAAGTAATCGGAAAATATATAGGTAGTGCCGCTGCCGTCGGAACGATGGCATACGGAGATATCTGAGTCGGGCAGGTTCGCGCCGGGATTGAGCGACTTGATTTCGTCGTCGTTCCACTTGGTGACCTTGCCCATGAAAATATCGGCTGCCACCGGTCCGGTCAGTTTCAGCGTGCCCTTGAAGCCCGGGATGTTGTAGGCGATCACGTCCGCGCCCATCACGGTCGGAAAGTGCAGGATTTTCGACGGCGCCGACTTAAGCTGCGCATCATTCATCGGGGCATCGCTGGCGCCGAAATCAACGGTCTTGTTGGACAGCATGCGGATACCGCCGCCCGATCCAATCGACTGATAGTTGAACTGGATATCCGGGTTTTCCTGCGCGTAAACATGGAACCATTTGGAGTAAATAGGATAGGGAAATGTCGCGCCGGCGCCGTTTAGCAGCAGGTCGGCGCGTGCCGCGCCAATCAGGCCGATGATCGCCGCTAATGCGACGATCGCTATAAGAGCAGAGGTTTTGCGTATCTTCAGTATCGGGAGCATCAGGAGCCCTTCCATCGGCGCCCAAGGTTTATTCGTAGACAGACGGGCGCATCCAGAGACTAAGGTCTACAGATTGCGGCCGGATTAATCCCGTTTTACGAGCGTGTGAATTCGCGTTTCGTCACACCGGCGGCGGACCGATATGTTCGATCAGTTCGTCGGTGGTGCAGACCATCGCAAAGCAGGCGCGCAGCGTCATCAATTCGGCCTGCTGGATGATACTCGGTGCGGTTGCGGTCTCGTCGAAAGACTCGAAGGCCTCGTTGCCATCGGAAACGAAGATTACCTTGTAGTCGAGCATCATGGCGTCGCGCGCGCTGGTGCCGCAGCATACGTTGGTCGCGACGCCCATGATGATCACGGTGTCGCGGCCGTGGTAGCGCAGCAGCCGATCGAGGTTCGACGATCCCGGAATGAAAGCGCTGTAGCGGGTTTTCGGCACGATCAGGTCCTTGGCCTGGTCGATTTCAAGTTCGGGACACAGCTCCGCGCCCCATCCGTCTTCCGTATAGCCGGCCGGATTGCCGACCATGAACTCATAGAAGTCGCGCTCCTGCCCGATATCGAGTCCGTCGGCGCGGTTGGGCTGGCGCACGATCCAGTTGATCAATATTCCGCGGTCGCGGCAGAGCTTGACGACGCGATTGATCCTGGGGAACAACCCCTTGGCGGCCGGCATGTAAAAGATCCCTTTGGGATGCACAAAAGCGTTCTGCATGTCGATAACGACAAGCGCCGTCTTTTCAGGCACCACGTCCCATATAATCGTTTCGTGGAACGGATCGCGCCGCATCTCGCGCGCTTTGACACCATTGATTGCCATCGCGGGTACTCCTTGTTGATAGGCCGAATCGCCCGGATGGGATTATGGGCCAAATCGGCGCGGCGATAAACGGTCGGAAGAAATGGTCGCCCGAAAAATCGATCAAGTCTTCGCGTCCGTCAGGGAGCAAACTCGATAGCCGGCTCGAGCCGTATCGGGGTGCTCAGCGAGGACGACACCAGGCAGGCCTTCTCGCTGCGTTCGATAACCTTCAGGGCCCGCTCGCGATCGGTACCGGCCGCGACGGTGAGCGCCGGGCGCAGGACGATCTCGGTGAAGCGGGTCGCGCCGCCTTCGCGATCGACCTTGCCCTCGACGGTAACCTGAAGCCTGGTGAACTCGATTTTCGCTGCGCGCGCCACTGCCCGCAGGGTGAACATGAAACAGGTCTCGACGGCGGCGAGCAGCAGATTTTCGGGGCTCCACGCGTCGCCGGGGCCGTCGAAATCGGCCGGCTCGGCGGTCATCAATTCGGGCAGGCCGGGCGCACCGACGGTCGCGTAACCGTCGGGACCGCCGGCCAGGTGAGCCTCATATAGATGGGGCAGCGGTTTCATGAATCGATCACGCCACAACCTCGCGGCCGCGTCCAGAGGCGGATGGGCGCGCAATTTTGGGGAGTCGCCGAGTAGCAACGCTAATGGGCAGAGTCGACGACGCGATGCTGCTCCATCTGGATCTTTAGCTTCAGACCGCCGCCGCAGGTTCGAGACCCTTCGGCGTTCCGCTGATCCTTCTTTGTGCAGCTTGCGGACTCGCCTGCTCGCTCCGCGTCGGAACGCTCCGCTAGCGCGTTCTATACACACTCAACTAACTATGATCATAAGATGAAAAAGTCGGGTGCGATCCAAAGTCAGTCGGCGTCGGAGCTCATTTCGAAAAGAATCGCCGATCTCGGGGACTGGCGCGGGGAAACCCTCGGCAGGATGCGCGAGCTCATCTTGGAAACCGACCCGGATATCGTCGAGGAGTGGAAGTGGAGAGGCACGCCGGTTTGGTCGCACGACGGCATCATCTGCACCGGCGAATCCTACAAGAACGTGGTGAAGCTTACGTTCGCCAAGGGCGCGTCTCTGAAGGATCCGGCGCGTCTTTTTAACGCAAGTCTCGACGGCAACGTACGCCGCGCGATAGACATCCATGTGAGCGAAGAAGTTGACGAATCCGCCTTCAAGGCGCTCGTTCGCCAAGCCGTCGCCTTGAACAGCTCAGGCAAGTCGAAACCTTCAAAGAAGTCGAAATAAGTCACCCTAAGCCCGCGCTCATCAGCTCTTCGCGTGCCTGACCCTGAAGCACCTACCGCGCTGTCAGTACAGGAGCTCGATCCTCGATCGCCTGTGCCGCGTCCAGCAGCAAGTCCTCGCGGAAGCGAGCGCCGATGAGCTGCACGCTCTGCGGCAGACCATCGTCGCTACGGACGGGTGATACGCTCTAAGTAGGCCTCGACCACCTCGGCGGACCTAACCTTACCTGTCGCGATCATTCCGGCCAGCTTTGTCGCACCTTTATTGCATAACTCGTTCATACCGCTCTCGTGTTGCGTCCGGCTGCCCGAGGGTTTGACTCACGTCGGCAGGATGCCGCAAGAAGTCCCGCTCGTATATGGAGACAATTCGAATCTGCTCAATTCTGGATATCAGGCCGTTCAGGCTGCTCCCGGATTGGTCACTCGAATTGGCTTGCCGTCGAGGAAAGCGACCGCGTTTTCGACGCTCTGCTTATAGAAGTCGACCCACGTTTCTCGCACGCCGTAGCCGAGATGGGGCGTCAGAATAGTATTGGGCGCGGTTCGAAGCAGATGGTTCGCGGGAAGCGGCTCGCGATCATAGACATCGAGCGCAGCGATAATGCGGCGGGACTGGACGGCTTCGAGCAGAGCCGCCTCGTCCACGATCGGGCCTCGCGATGTGTTAATCAGGATCGCGCCCGGTTTCATCAGGGCGATATCTTTATCGCCGATCAGACCTCGCGAGCGTGCCGAGAGCATCAGGTGGATACTGACCGCATCGGAGAGCGATAAGAGTTCCTCTTTCGAAACGAGGGTGGCGCCAGCGGCTTGCGCAAGTTCGGCGGTCAGATTTTGACTCCACGCGAGGACGGTCATATTCAGCGCGCGGCAGTAGCCCGCCATGTATGACCCGAGCCGGCCGAGTCCGATAATCCCGATCGTTTTGCCAGCCAGCGCAAAACCAACCGGCACGCCTTCCTGAAAGCGGCCGGCGCGGATGTTGGCATCCGCAACGGGGATCGCCCGCGCCGCCGCAATCAACAGGCCCAGGGCCAATTCGGCCGTGGCTTCTCGCGCGCCTGCTCCTGCCGCTGTGTTGCATACGAGAATACCTCGTGCGGTACACGCGTCTGTATCGAGCGACGCGTTGCGCGCGCCGGTAATGCCGAGCATCCGCAGCTTCGGAAGGCGATTGACGAGTGAGGCCGGCAGGGGCGTGCGCTCGCGCATCGACAGGACGATCTCGAAATCCGCCAGCTTCGCCGCGGCGTCGTTCTCATCGGCAAACGCCTGCGCAAAAAAGACAACTTCGGCACGCGCCGACAGCGGCGACCAGTCGGTGCTGCTTCGCGCCACACCCTGCCAATCGTCAAGTACCGCCACCTTGGTCATCAGATTACCTTAGATCGCCTTTATTCCTTGCAATTTCAGGGTTGCGCAGTACGCGGACCCAATGAGACCGGCCTTGTCGTTGACGATGACCCGCACCGGGATGGCCTTCAGAAGATCGCTCATCCGTCCCTTGGTGCAGAACGCCCTCATGAAATCAGGCGCGCGCAGCTTTTCGATAATCTTCGGCGCGATACCACCGCCCAGGTAAACTCCGCCGGTCGCCATAATCTTGAGGGCAAGATTGCCGGCTTCGCTGCCGTAAAGTGAGACGAATAGCTCGAGCGCCTGGACGCATAGCGGGTTGGTGCCGTCGATTCCATGGCGCGAGATCTGGCTGGCGCGATCGCCGTGCCTCAATTCCGCCTTCAGCCAGTCGGGCTCCGGAACGTCACGGACATCGCGCAGAAACTCGTAGATATTAACCAGTCCGGGCCCGCAGACCATCCGCTCCCAACTGACGTGTCCGAACTGGGCACGCAGATGGCGTAGCAGATCGTCCTGGATTTCATCGGCAGGCGAAAAGTCGCAATGACCGCCCTCGCAGGCGAAAGGAACGCGCCGCGTTCCGTCCCAGTAAAGCCCTGCCTCGCCCAGACCGGTGCCGGCCGCGATAACAGCCGCGTTTCCGGGCGGATTCTGCTCACCCTCGTTCAGAATCGCATAGTCCTTCGGCGCCAGCACGGGGACGCTGTAGGCGATCGCCTCCAGATCGTTGATGACGGTGACGTTGTCCAGCTTCAGCCCTTCCTTGAGTCGTGCGGAATCGACTATCCAGGGCAGATTGGTGATCCTGGCGCGGCCGTTGTGCACCGGGCCGGCGACTCCAAAGCAGGCTTGCATGCACTTTTGGCCATGACTGTCGACGAACTTGCGGATGATCTCTTCGAGGCCCGTATACTCAATGCTTGGGTATACCTGCTCGACGACGGGATCGAAGCGGCCCTCGTTCACATCATAGTAAGCGATTCGACTGTGAGTTCCGCCGATGTCACCGGACAGGATTATCATTTATTCCTCTCCTAAAAAGTAATTGCCGCCTGCATCCCCAGCACCAATGCGTTACTGATTTCGCCCGTGCCTTTGGGGCGGAACACGCCTTGTATATCAGGTTGCAGCGTCAATGAGGGCGTCACGTTGTACATGTAGTTGGCTTCGATGATCGCTTCATGCGTCATTATCGGCTGCAGGCTCGCGCGCTCGGCGTCCTGAAGGTCGCTTGAAAACTGCCCCCACAGGCCGAACAGGCCGATCTCATCGTTGGGCCGATGGGGAATCAGGCCGAAGTACAAGAAACCCCAATCCGCAAAGTATTCCAGCTCGTTCATCTTGGGCGGCGCATAGGTGAGCGCGACGAATCCCCATAAACCTTCATGAGCATTGGTCGCGCCCTTCGGCCGGCGAAGGAGCCGCTGCTGTTCGGTCAGATAGATCTGCCAGGTACCACCGCGCAACTGATTGGTGTTGAATTGCAGCCGCGGCTCGGAGTCATACAATCCGCCAAACTTTATCGTTCCGGGAAACCCCAGGTCGCGCAGCGGCTGGGGCGAGTAGCCGACCTCCTGCATGATTGCGACGCCGGAATTGTGCCGGATACTGAAATCCACGCCGTGAAATTTATTATCGCGGAAATCCGCATATGTATTGTACGCCCCCGTCATCGAGTACAGCTCCGGCGAGATAGCGTAACGCGCCCGAATTCCCCAGGCGGTATTCGGGTAGCTAGGCACCGACGAGTTGACCGGGATACTCAATGGATTGCCGCAGAAGCCGAGATTTTGCGCATAACAGTAAAGTGGCGATGTTGCGAAATCATCGAGGGCATTGATGCGGCCGCCAACGATGTCAAGTTTCTGTTCGAAAAAAAGCCTTTCGACCGCCAGATCCACCATCCGGATGGTTTGATGGCCGTAAATCTGTTGAACCTGAAAAAAGTTGGGTATGTCATTCGACAGGCTATTGCCACTGCGATACGACGCCGACACGAGAAAGTAGGTATCCTGCAAGCCCATCAGCCGGCGCAGATCCAATGCGCTTCCGAACGCTATGTTTTGCGTGTACTGGACATGATGCGACTGTCCGCCAACCGGATTACCCGCCGATTCGCTCTGATAGGTGCCGAATACGGATACTCCCGCGTTAGAAAGTTCACTCCGCATCCCATCCCAATTCCCCGTCGCCGCCGTCAACTGGGCCCATGATCCGGGGAGAAATAGAATTCGCGGATCGATAATTCCCCATTCAGTGGCCCAATCTCCCTGGGTCACATGCATCCACGGGGTTGAAAATGTCTGCGCCCGAGCAGACGTCGCCGCAAGCGCGCCGCCGAGTACGCAGCCGAACATCAGCATTCTGAGAATTGATCGGCTCATCGAGACCCCGGGTGACGGTCTACTGAGTAATGACGATGCCCGCCGGTTCGGGTCGCCATTGACGCGAGATATCCTCGAGCGATTTGCCTTTGGTCTCGGGCACATAACCGATTACGAAGATGAACGCGGCCACGCCCATCGCGGCATAAAGGAACCACAACGAAGGTCCTATCATCACCTGAAGCACGGGGAACGACAGGCTGACCAGGAAGTTCGCCATCCAGTTGGCGGCCGTCGAGATTGCAGCGGCTCGGGCCCGCGCCCGATTCGGAAAGATTTCCGAAATCATCAACCACACGATGGGTCCAAGCGAGAAAGCGAAGCATACGATGTAGAGTCCGACGAATCCGACGGTAATCGGCGCGACCCATTGCGGGTTGGCGCCCAAAGCTTTACCGAAGCGTTGATCGACTCCGAGCACCGCCAGACTTATCGTCATTCCCGTCAAGCCGGCGATCAGCAACGGCTTTCTTCCTATCCGATCGACCAGCCAGATGGCGATTAGCGTGGACAGTACGTTAATCACGCCGATACCGATCGTGGCCGCCAATGCAGTGTTCGCGCTGCCGAGGCCGGCCTCCTGAAAGATCTGCGGCGCATAATAGATAATCGTGTTGATTCCGGTTACTTGCTGCAGAACGGCGAGCCCGACGCCGACCAGGAGCGCAGGACGCAGGCCAGGCGTCAGCAGTTCGCTCCACGCGGCCGGCTGATTGTGCGCGAGGTCTTCCTGGATCTCCTTTACTTCCGCGTCGATCTCCTCAGGACGCCGCACGAGTGCAAGCGCCTGGCGCGCGGCTTTTTCCGCACCTTTTTTAAGGAGCCAGCGCGGCGATTCCGGCATCGCGATCATTCCAAGCACCAACAATGCGCCCGGGATGAACGCAAGCCCGAGCATCCAGCGCCAGGCGTGCTCGGGCGCCAGGGCTCGATCGACAATGTACGAGACCAGGATGCCAGCAGTAACTGCCAATTGAAAAAGCGATACCAGCTTGCCCCGATTGCGCGCTGGCGATAGCTCCGCGATGTACATCGGCGCGGCTACCGATGTCAGTCCAATCGCCAGTCCGATGAGAACGCGGCTCGCGATGAGAGCGTCAACGTCTGGCGCCAGTGCCGAAAAGACCGCCCCCGCGATGAAGCTCATTCCAGCGACGATGTTGGTCCTGCGCCTGCCGAGCCAGTCGGACCAGGAACCTCCGACCAGCGCGCCGAACAAAGCGCCAAAGGTCACGGCGCCGACCACGAGCCCCTGCTCGGCGGGCCCAAGATGAAAGTCCGGGACGATAAACAACATCGCGCCCGCGATGACGCCGGTGTCGAAACCAAAAAGAAGGCCACCGATCGCGGCAACCGCGGCTATCAGCGTGATATACAAGGTAGCGCGATGATATCGATCGGACCGGGGCGGCCCGTCTTCGACGGTAGCCCGGGTCGCACCGGACGGAGATCTATTCTCGGCAACGCGCCCCGTTGGGGACGTGCCCTCGATCCTGTTCATGATTTGGATTCCCTCCCAGGTCGCGGGCCGTCGATCAGCTCAGTCGGTTTGCCCTGGCCGCGATCGCGATTGTCCCTATCGCGAAGTGCCCGAATGGATTGTTTGTCTCGTTGCGCGGTAGCGAAGTCAAGGCAATTTGGCTTAAGCTTCCGATCGTATTTGCTTAAATCTCAGATCGACGATGATTGGACGTCGCGGGAGGCGTTTGACTGCCACGCCAACGCGTCTTACAGACGGTCACAGAGGATAACGTTATGGCTAATTTACGGCCGCGAACCAGCCGCCCCCCCTTCCCTGCCAAACAGGCTTTCGAAATACCGCCGGGCGGGCCCGTGCGCATGTACTGGGAACGGATGCATGTCGCCAAAGAGGATGAATTCAAGGGCATCACGCCTGACGGTGAAGTCGCGCCGGAGCTCTTTTCGATCAAAAAGACAGGCGTGAGCGTGCAGCCGATTATCGATGCGGCCAAAGCCTTTACGGCGTCGCTCACCGAGGGCGAGAAAAGTATCGCACTCTTCAACGTCGACGATCGGGCCTGGCGCATGTGGTGCAATATCCATCCATACCTGATTCGCCACGGCGTATGCCTCGACGATGTCGGCGACTCCCAGCGCGCCCGTGCGCTCGATCTTGTCGGCGCGAGCATGAGCGCCGCCGGCTTCAAGACCGCGCGCGACGTGATGAAGCTCAACGAGCATATTCTCGAAATTACCGGTCGCGACACCGAATACGGCGAGTGGGTTTACTGGATGAGCGTGTTCGGCGAGCCGTCAGCGACCGAGCCGTGGGGATGGCAGATCGACGGCCATCATCTGATCGTCAACTGCCTGGTCTTAGGCGATCAGATCGTGATGACGCCGAACTTCATGGGATCCGAGCCGGTCACCGCCGAGAGCGGCAAGTACGCCGGGACGACGGTTTTTCGTGACGAGGAGTCCCTTGGACTCGCCATGATGCGAAGTCTCACGCCCGCGCAACAGGAAAAGGCGCGAATCGGCATGAAGCTGCCGTTCGACTGTTTCACCACCGCCTTCCACGACAACGAACATATCAAGTATGAGGGTATCCCATACGGCGAACTGACCGCTGAGCAGAAGAAGCTTCTGCATAAGCTGATCGAGTTATACGTCGGGCGCATCCGGCCCGGTCATGCGGAAATCCGGCTCGAAGAGGTCATGAATCATATCGATGAGACCTGGTTCGCGTGGATCGGCGAGGTCGACGATACGAGTCCGTTCTACTATCGCGTGCACAGTCCGGTGATCCTCATCGAGTTTGACGATCAGCCTGGTATTGCGCTCGACAACGACGACCATACTCGCAATCACATCCACACTCTGGTGCGTACGCCCAACGGCAACGATTACGGCAAGGATCTACTGCGGCAGCATTACGAGGATTTCGATCACTCGCATCCCCATACGCCGCATCGGATGGGTAATCCGCGCGCCGCGAAGTAGCGGCCATGCGAGCCGAACCGCGAAACGCCAGCGCGGCAATTATTGGCGCGGGCGATTACATTGGCGCGGCGATCGCGAAACGATTCGCCGCGGAGGGATTCATCGTCTTCGCCGGGCGGCGCAACGGCGACAAGCTGGCGCCGCTGGTCACTGAAGTCGAGGCCGCGGGCGGCCGGATCGTGGGGCGCTCCCTCGATGCGCGCAAGGAGGACGAACTGACCGCGTTCCTGCGCGCCGCCGACGACCGCGCGCCGCTGGAAGTATGCATCTTCAACGTCGGCGGGAACGTCAATTTCCCGCTCCTCGAAACCACCGAGCGAGTGTTCCGCAAAGTCTGGGAACTCGGCTGTTATGCGGGTTTCCTGACCACGCGAGAGGCAGCACGCCTGATGGTCCCGCGCGGCGGCGGATGTATCTTTCTTACCGGCGCGACCGCCAGCGTACGCGGCGGAATCGGCTACGCGGCATTTTCCGCCGCCAAGGCGGGACTGCGCTCCGTCGCGCAAACGGCGGCGCGCGAGATGGGACCGAAAAATATCCACGTCGCCCATCTCATTATCGATGCCGGCGTGGACACCGCGTGGGTGCGCGATCGAATCCGGCGGAGCGAAGGCGACGAAGCCGCTGGAAATATCGAGCCGGGCCGGCTGATGAGTCCGTCGTCGGTCGCGGAGACCTATTGGCAGCTCTACCGGCAGCCGCGCGACGCCTGGACGTTCGAGCTCGACGTGCGCCCTTACGCGGAAAAATGGTGACGTGGTGGCCGCAGTCGAGTTCCATTTCGATTTCGGCAGCCCCAACGCCTACCTGAGCCACCTGGTTATTCCGGATATCGAAAGGCGCCTCGGCGTCAAATTCGAATACGTGCCGCTACTGCTCGGCGGCGTCTTCAAGCTGACCAACAATCGATCACCCGCCGAAAGCATGGCGGGAATCAAAAACAAACCCGAGTACGAACAGCTCGAAATCGCACGCTTCATCCGGCGTCACGGCATCA